>Ga0209002_10001371_pt1 | contig 19682 bp, 23 predicted proteins | sample Rifsed16ft2_FD_184010 | JGI IMG/M metagenome (GOLD analysis project Ga0209002, IMG submission 184010) | Soil microbial communities from Rifle, Colorado, USA - sediment 16ft 2 (version 2) | ecosystem: Environmental > Terrestrial > Deep subsurface > Rock core/Sediment | place: Rifle, Colorado... | reverse complement strand
CCGCCATCCGGACGTTCGTCTCCCCGGGATAATAGGAGAGCTCGTGGCCCGGTCGGTGCGGGTCCGCGATCACGATGTGCAGGTCCGGCTTGTAGAACGGGGTGTCGTTGTTCCCGCCGTCCCACAGGATGATCTCCGCCTCTTTCTCCGCTTGGCGGAGGATCTTCTCATAGTCCACTCCGGCGTAGACGACGGTCCCCTTGTCGATGTGCGGCTCGTACTCTTCCCGCTCCTCGATCGTGGTCTCGTACCGGTCGAGGTCCTCGTACGTCGCGAAGCGCTCGACGGCCTGGGACGCCAGGTCGCCGTAGGGCATCGGGTGCCGCACGACGACGACCTTCTTCCCGTGGGCTCGGAGGATCCCCGCGACGCGGCGGGTCGTCTGGCTCTTCCCGCTTCCCGTCCGGACGGCGCAAATCGCGACGATCGGCACGGTCGAAGCGATCATCGTCTCCTTCGCGTTCAGGAGCATGAAGTCCGCCCCCGCCGCGTTCGCGAGGGCGATCCGGTGGCCGATGTACGCATAGTCGACGTCGGAATAGGAGAAGACACAGGCCTGGGCATCGAACTTCTCGATGAGGCGGGGAAGGTCCTCCTCCGGGAAGATCGGGATGCCGTCCGGATAGAGGGGGCCGGCGAGGGACGCGGGATACTTGCGGGTCGCGATCCCGGGGATCTGGGTCGCCGTGAACGCCACGACGCGGTACACCGGGTTGTCGCGGAAGTATACGTTGAAGTTGTGGAAGTCCCGGCCCGCGGCCCCGAGGATGATGACGCGTCGCGGCTCCGCCATGGCGACCGGCAGACAGCGGGTCTGTAAAGCCTTTTTGTCTGGACCGTGCGGGACCCCGACGCCGGGCCTGGAAGTTAACCTTAAACAAGGTTAATTCACCGCGGGACCGGTCCCTCCCGCCACGGCCTTGTCCGGGAGAGAGCGTAATCGGTCCCGAGCGTCCTCGAAGATCGCGTCGAACATGGGCTCCGTGAGGCGCCTCGTGGACGTATTGCGCTGGCTCGGATGGTACGAGGCGAGCAGCTCAATCGGCGGAAGGGACCAGGCGGAGCCATGCCGGAACGAAGGCCTCGGTCGCGGGAGCTCGTGGCCGTTCGCCTCCCACGCTCGGAGGAAGGCATCCATTGCCACCCGGCCGAGGGCCACGACGACGCGTACCTGCGAGAGCAAGCGAATCTCCCCCTCGAGGTACGGTCGGCACCGCCGGAACTCCGCGGGGGTCGGCCGATTCCCCGGCGGAGCGCACCGCACGGCGGCGGTGATGTAGGCGTCCCGGAGTCGGAGTCCATCGTCCCTCGACACGGCGATCGGCTGACTCGCGAAGCCCGCACGGTAGAGGGCCCGATACAACCAGGCTCCGCTGCGGTCTCCCGTGAAGACGCGGCCCGTCCGATTCCCACCATGGGCAGCCGGCGCGAGCCCGACGATCAGCATGCGGGCGTGCGGATCCCCGAATCCGGGGACCGGGCGGCCCCAGTACGTCCACGCGCGGAACGAAGCGCGCTTCGTCCGGGCGACGGCCTCGCGGTATCGGACGAGGCGCGGGCACATGCGGCAGGCGACGATCTCCGCCGACAGACGCGACAGCCCGGCGGCACGTGGCGAGGCGATGGTGTTCCCCCTGGGCAGAGGCCGTATAAAACGGGCTGACGTGTATAATAATATCTCTTGGTGGAGAAAGGTGAAACCCTTTCCGCCCCGTGCATGCGCCGCGGCGCGGTGCGCATGCGTCCGATCTCCTTCCGTCGCGTGGTCGACCTCTCCCTCCCGATCGGGCCGAGCACCCAGATGTTCCCCGTGTATCCGTCGCCCACCTTCACGCCGTGGACGACGCGGGAGGTGCACGGATTCCTCGCGGAATCGTTGTTCTTCATCAGCCAGACGGGGACCCATGTCGACGCGCCGTTCCACTTCGAACCCGGGGGGAAGAAGATCGACGACATGCCGCTCGACCGGTTCGTGACCCCCGGACACGTCTTCGATGTCCGCGGCCTTCGGCCGAAAGACCTCATCGTTCCGGATCACCTGCGGACCGCACGGCGCCGCCTCCACCGCAAGGTCCGTCCGGGGGACGCGATCCTCCTCTGGACGAGCTGGGGGCGGAAGGTCGGCACGCGGCCGTATCTCTCCGGGAACCCCGGACTCAGCGGCGCTGGGGCGAGGCTCCTCGTCGACTGGGGAGTGGGCCTCGTCGGGATCGACACGGCGAACATCGACCATCCGGACGACGTCAAGTTCCCCGCCCACCACGCGCTCCTCCGCGCGGGGATCCCGGTCGTCGAGAACGTGGCGAACCTCGGGGAACTCGGCGCGGGACCCTTCGTCCTCGTCGCCCTGCCCCTCCGCCTCGCCGGGGCGACGGGCTCGCCGATCCGCCTCGTCGGCCTCGTCTGACCTTCTGGCAAAGGTACTCGTCCGACGGGCGCGTTCGTCCCTCGTGCGTCCCGTCCACCTGCGGATTGCGGCGGTCGCGGTCGCGGCGATCATCGTCGTGGGAATCGTCCTCTGGATCACCTCGCCGGGCCCTTCGAATCCCGCGGTCGACCTCGAGCTGTACCTGCCAAACCTTGCGTTCCCGACGGCCCTCGCGTTCGCGTCGGATGGCCGCATCTTCTATGCGGAGCGGTTCACTGGTGCGATCCGGATCATCGTGAACGGGAGCGTCCTGCCGACGCCGTTCTTCACCCTCGGGAACACGGCGACCTCCGGGGAACAGGGGCTCCTCGGCCTGGCCCTCCATCCCGATTTCCCCGCGACCCCGTGGGTGTACGCATACCAGACGTTCGACGATCCGTCCGGCGGCCTGTACAACCGCATCGTGCGGATCCTTGCGAGCGGGGACGTCGGCACGGCCTTCGAGGTCGTCCTCGATCAGATCCCTGCGGCCTCGTTCCACAACGCGGGCGTGATCGCTTTCGCTCCGGACGGCACCCTGTTCGCCCTCCTCGGGGACGCGACGCAATCCGGCCTCGCGCAGGACCTTTCCGCGCTGAACGGCAAGGTCGTGCGACTCAACGCGGACGGCACGGTCCCCCAGGACAATCCCTTCGTTGGAATCGGAAGCGCGAACCCCTTCGTCTACACATACGGGCACCGGAACATGTTCGGGATCGCGTTCCATCCGGACAGCGGCCGCGCGTACATCACGGAGAACGGGCCCCAGGACAGCGACGAGGTGAACCTCCTCGTGCCCGGTGGAAACTACGGATGGCCCGACGTGCGCGGGAAGGCGAACAACCCGTCGTATGTCGATCCCCTGATCGTCTACACGCCGGTGATCGCGCCCACGAACGCGGCCTTCTACACGGGATCCGACCTGCCGGCCTGGCAGGGTGACCTGTTCTTCGGGGACTGGAACACCCGGAGGCTCCACGCGCTCGCGCTCCAGCCGCCCGACGGGACCTCGGTCGCGAACGAGACCATCCTCGCGACGGCGCCTGCCGGGATCCTCGACGTCGAGATGGGCCGGGACGGAAGGATGTGGTTCACGACGTCCTCCGCGATCTACCGCCTCGTCCCGGCGGCCCCCGCCGCTGCGATGACCTCGGTTCTCATCGGCTCGTCCGCACTCCTCGCTGCCGCCGCCGGGCTCCTCCCGCGGGACGCGCGCCCGATCCTCCCGTCCTCCCGGAAACCTTAGTAAGGCCTCGGGACTTTCCGCACGGGATGCCGGCGTACCGAATCCCGAACGACGAGCGGGTGAGGGAGTCGCTCCGCCGGGTGTTCAGCACGCGGCAGGTCGTCGACTCCCAGCGGAAGCTCAAGGGGCTCGTGGAGCGGGACCTCAAGGGCCAGGAGAGGTACAAGGTCGGCGGACCCCGCCTGCGGCTCCTCGCGATCGACTCGGGGCTCGTGGACCTGGAGATCCTCTGCCGGGACACGGATGAGATGCGGAGCCTCGTGAAGTGCCCCGTGTGCGGAGCGCGGCTCAAGAAGGTCCGCAACATGACGGTCTTCGGCGGGACCGTGACTCTCGGCTATCGTTGCGAACGCTGCAGGTACTGGACGGGCCTCAAGCGACGCGTCCCGACCCGATACGTGTTCACGAGGCGGTCCTGATGCGCGTCCGGTACGAACGCGGCATCCTCGTCCAAGACGCCCTCAAGGAGGTCATCCTCGACCCCGTCCGGAAGACGCCGGGGAGCGTCGTGAGCCACGGCCACATGGACCACCTCACCTCCGGCGGGATCATGACGCCGGAGACCCTCGACATCCTGAAGGTCCGCCGCGGCGGGACCGGGACACCGCTCCCGTATGGGAAGGAGATCGACGTGAACGGGTTCCGCGTGACGATGCGGGACGCAGGCCACGTCTTCGGCAGCGCGATGATCCGCGTGGACGACCTCCTGTACACGGGGGACTTCAACCCGGAAGGCGGCGCGACGTGCGGGCGCGCCCGGCCGGAGTCCGTGCACACGCTCATCGTCGACGCGACGTACGGCCGTCCGGGATTCAACTTCCCGCCGAAGGCGACCGTCGAGGCGGATCTCCTGAACTGGCTCGAGATGGAACTCGCGAACGGGCCCGTCGTCCTGGGCGGGTACGAGTTCGGGAAGAGCCAGGAGCTCATCGCCCTCGTGAACCGCCTCGGAGTCGAAGTGGCCGTCGCGGACAAGATCGCGGACCTCGCGGACGTGTACGTCCGCCATGGGATCCCCCTCGCGTACCGCCGGATCTCGCAGCTCGACGAGTCCGAACGGAGGGACCCGCGGGCGTACGTCCTCCCGCCGGGCTGGTTGCGGCCGCCCCTCGACGAGAGCGTGTCGTGGCTCGGATCCGTCGGCCTGAGGTCCGCCTACGTGAGCGGATGGTGCGCCTTCTTCGACTTCACCCGGCGGTACGGTCTCGACGCGCAGTTCCCCCTGAGCGACCACGGAGACTTCGAGGACGTGATGGACTTCGTCGCCGCGTGCCGTCCGCGCCGCGTCTACACGGCCTTCAGCAACGCGAAGGACTTCGCGAAGGCCGTCGAGCGTCGCCTCAAGATCCGATCGGACGCCCTCCTCACGAGGTGATCCCACGGAGACGCGGCAGGAAGGCAACGCCGTCTTCGTCAAGCTGTCGGATGGCGAGGACCTCTTCCCAAGCCTCGAGGCCGCCGCGCAGACGCATCGCATCGAGAGCGGCGCGGTCCTCTGGGGCATCGGGATGATCCAGGACTTCGAGATCGGATTCTTCGGCCCGGACGGGTACGAGAAGTCGACGTTCGCGGAGCGGCACGAGCTCCTCGCGCTCCACGGGAGCATCGCGATGCGGGCGGACCCGAAGCTCCACCTCCACGTCGCGGCAGGGAGGCGGGACCATTCCGTCCTCGGGGGCCACCTGTTCCGCGCGAAGACGGCCGTCGTGAACGAGATCCACCTGAACCGCTTCGACGCGATCCGCTTCAACCGGCGCCTCAACGAGGCGACGGGCCTGCGGGAGCTCATCCTCGAGTGACGGCGAGGGGCATCCGAGGCACGCGGATGAGGTGGACCTGGACCGCATAGACGCCGAGGGCGATCGCGGAGAAGGTCGCGGCGACGTACATCGGGGCGACATAGTCGAGGGCCGCGAGGAAGCCGCCGAGGATCGGACCGACGATCGAGGCGATCGACAGGACGCTGTTGAAAAGCCCGCCCGCCGTCGCGACCTCCGGGTTCGTCTCCGTGAGGAACTTCAGGGAGCCGACGTAGAGGGTCGCCCACGCGAACCCGAGGACGACTTGGGTCAGGAGGATCTGGAGGAAATCGACCGCGAGGGCCAGCAGGAGGAACGTCGCGATCGACGCAAGGAGACCCATGACGACCAGGTGCACGCTCCGGTACCGGTCGATCCGCTGCATGACGATGAACTGGACGAACGGATTCAGGGCGTAGATGATCCCGACCTGGAGGTCGTCGAATCCCCGAACCTCGACGAGGAAGATCGGCAGGATGACCCACACCATGTTCGCCCCCGTGTGCCGGATGAAGATCATCAGGTAGATCGGGATGTTCCGGTGGATCACGGTCGCCGGGAAGAAGGGGATCCGCAGGTTCCCACGGCCCTTCAGGGGCGCCGCCGCGGCCCCGAGGAACGCGAGGAACCACACGCCCGAGGAGATCGCGAAGACCTGCCAGAACAGCCCGGGATAGATCTGGGCGACGATCCCCGCGAGGAGGTTCCCGAGGGCCCAGCCCAGGGAGCCGTACGAGGCGAACTTCCCGACGAGCTTGTCGGCCGTCGTCGCGTACGCGAGGAGGGCCGCGGGATACATCCCGATGCAGAAGCCCAGGAAGGCGCGGCTCAGGATCAGGGTGATCGGGTCGAAGGCGAGGGGCTGGGTGAGGGCCGCGACGGCCGACAGAAGGAGTCCAAGGCGGAGGACCCTGCGCGCGCCCTCCACGTCTGCCCGACGCCCGAAGACGAGATTCGAGAAGAGCACGAAGGCATTGAAGAAGGCGACGATGAGACCGATCTGCTCCGCCGAGGCGCCCAGACCGCGCGCGTAGATCGGGATGAAGAGCCCGGAGGCCGACGCGGCCGCGTTCCCGAGGAAATTGATGTGCCGCGGCCGCATGCCGCGCGCATGTGGACCCGCGAATTAAAGGTGAGGCCTACCAGCCCGCGCGCTCGAGTTCCCGCTCGTCCTTCGTCTTCTTCCGGAACTGCCGGTAGTGGTCCTTGCACAGGACGATCCGCCGCGGCTCTCCCACGAGGGAGAGCTCCGGGAGGGCCTCCTTCACCTTCCGCGTGGAGAGGGAGCGCCTCCCTTCCTTGCCGCATCCGGTGACGCCGCACACCTCGTCTGCGGGCATCGGCCTGCGAACGTCACGGCGATATAAAGACTTCGACGGCTCACGCCGCCCGCCGCCGGAACATGACGGCGGCCGCGAGGGACACGACCGCGAGGGCCGCGACCATCGCGGCCTGGGACCCGGGGCCGAGGTACTCGGGCGGTGGCGGCGGAGGCACGCTCTGGACCTCGAGGTCGACGGAGGACAACGTGGGCACGTAGACCGCGAGGACCGTGCCGGGGAGCGGCAGGATGGAGTACATCGGCTTGTCCCGCTTCGCCTCGGGCGCGTAGAAGAGGGACAGGGTATCGGTGACGGGCGTCACGTCCACGCCGTTCGCGCGGACCTGGAGGCGGCTTTCGTTCGCGAGGGGCATCGTGTCGTTGTCGAACCCGAGCAGCACGACCGCCGCATCGGCGTGCGACGAATCGACGCGGACGGAGGCCTTCCGTGGCGCGACCTCGACGGGCGTCGTCGTGACGTCGATCCGGTAGTGCGCTCGGTTCGCCATCCATCCGCCGCTCGGACGCGCGACGAGATCGACCTCCGCGACGACCGCACCCGTCCCGATCGCATCGAAGATCGCCTTCCACTCCGCCTTCTGCGAGCTTTGCGCGGGCACCATCCGGAACAGGAGAAGATCGAAGCTCGACATCGTCGCGACGACCTTCGTGCCCTCGACGACGAACGACCCTCGACCGAGCAGGAACCGCGCCTGCTCTCCCTCGAGGGTGTACGTGAGCCGGGATGCCGGCCAGGATCCCGGGGTGTTGGCCTGGGAGAGGTTCGTCGCGGTCGGGGGCAGGTCGATCCACACGGTCCGCGAGACGCCTTCCGTGCGCACCTCCAGGAGGCCCGTCGGATCGTCGTGTGCGATCACGTCCACGAGATAGCCTGGCGCCTCGAAGATCGGGCCCTGGGCGGACGGTCGATCCGTCGGGATGAAGGCCTCGATCCTCAGCGTCGGGAGGAACGTGATGGGCGGCCAGGCCTGCCTCGCGAGCAACGTGGTGACCGTCCCGCCGTACGTCTCATCGTACCCGAACTGCACGTAGGATCCGACGACCTGGCCCTCGTGGTACGTGAAGGAGGCGAAGAGGCCCGTCGCCCAGTCGACCGACGGTTCCGACGTCGGAACGGCGAAAGGACCGGCGCCGAGGCCCTCGAGGGAAATGGGAAGGAGGGCGGACGGCGCATGAGAGGGGGCAGTTCCGCCGAAGGCCACGGGCAGCAACGAAAAAACCGTGAGTGCCGCCGCGGCCTTCGCGAGAAATGCGCAGGCGCCTGAACCGTCCTCCATCCCCGGAAAATGGACACTCCGCGCTTATGGCGGTTTTGGTATGAGCCGAAAACTCGTTAGGACGTCTATCGAACATAGACGCGCACTTGGCGCATGTCGACTCCTTCGACTGCCGTACGAAAAGTATCTTTATGATGAAGGAGCATGGGACCGGACGCATGGGACCGCTGGACGTGTTCCTGCGCGTGTCCATCGCCGGATTCTCGGCGATCCTGGCGACGGTCTCCGTCCAATCGTACGTCCGCCATCGGGAGAGACGATTCCTCCTGCTGAGCGCGGCGTTCCTCCTGTTCCTGGGGCAGGGGGCCTGGCTCCTCGTCGAGATGGCGACCGCACGCGCGTCGACCGTGGGCTCCGAGTGGCTCGCCCTGAACCTCGCGGTCCTCGTGTCCCTGTACCTCGCTCTCTTGCGGTGATGCCATGACGGAGGGCCTTGAACTCGAAAGCCGGCGACGCATCTACGACTACCTCACGGCGAACCCGGGCGTGCACCTGCGGCGGATCGGCCAGGCGCTCGGGATGTCGACGGGCATGCTCTCGTACCACCTGGGGTACCTCGAGCGGAACGGCCTCCTCAAATCGGAGGAGGACGGACACCGGAAGCGGTACTTCATCGCCCGCGCGTTCGTCGAGGTCCAGCGTCGCATCCTCGCGGTCCTCCGCCAGGACGTCCCGCGGAAGATCATGATCGAGCTCCTCATGCACGGGGACCGGACGTTCGCGGAACTGCAGATGACGGTCGGCGTGTCGAAATCCACGCTGTCGTACCATCTCCAGAAGCTCATGCACCGCGACCTCCTCGTCCGGACGAAGCGGGAGCGGGAGAGCGTCTTCTCGATCAAAGACTTCGAAGAGGTCCGGAGGCTCCTCCTGGCGAATCAGACGAGCTTCCACGACGACGCGGTCGACCGCTTCGCGGACCTCTGGACGAAGATGCGCGCCTGAACGAGCGGGCGCGCGCATGAGCGCTGGTTCATGATGCATCCCGTTGGCTAGCCTGCTTTCGTGAACTCCCTCGCGAGGGAGGTCGCGTAACACCCGCGGGACAGTTCCAGGGTGAGGAAGAGATCCGTTCCTTCCACGCGCGTCTCGAGCTGACGAAGCGGCGCGAGAATCTCGCGCCGGATCCCTTTCGACGAAATCCGCGGGATCTCCACGATAATGAAATCCTCCGGGCGAAGGCCCTCCGAGGAGACGATCTCCTTCTCGATCTGGCCGGGCTCGCCCGCGGCGAACTCCGGCTCGGAGCCGAACAGGATGCCGCTGACCCACGCCTTCCCCTCGCGGCATCGGTCCGCGACCCGATCGAGGTTGTCGCACGTCACGTCGATCGTCCGGGACCGGTCCGGGAGGCCTGTCTTGTCCGCGGGGAGGACGAGATCTCCCGCAACGGGTTCGTGGATCGGAAGGCCTCGATGCATCCGCTCGCTCAGGACGCGGTTGAACAGGAACGACTGGTAGCCGTGGACGAACATCATGAGGAGGTTGAACGGCAGCTGCCGCAACGCGCCCACCGGGTCGTCCGGATGGACGGCAAGATGGTTCAGGATCGCCTTCTCAAAGGTGAAGGACTTCGGATAGGTCCGCAGGGCCGAACGGATGTCCCCCGTGTCGCGGAGGGCCGCCCTCGCATCGAAGGACTCCTCTCCCTCGCCTTCGATCGGGTTCGCCACGTAGGCGTCAACCGCCGCCCGAAAGTCCCCACGGACGATATGTCTCCCCACGACGTGCGTGATCGGCCGCACGGATCCGAACCGCTGGACCCCGAAGAAGTTCGGGAATCCCCGGGCCACGCGAAGCTGCCGCGCGGTCTCCTCGACCGCGATCTCGGCCTCCTTCGGAGGCACGGTGAGATTCCGGACGACGATGCGAAATCGGTTGCCGACGAGATCCCCGATCTCGAGCGGACGGTCCGACTGAAACGGGTCCAAAACCTCGACGTCGCGGAGATTCAGGGATGTCAGGGCGTCTGGCGGGACGTTCTCGAACGACATGAGCTGGGTCGTCACCGCACGCTTGTCCTTCGTGCCCGCGAAACCGATCCGCCGACGGCTGATCCGGAGGGAACGTGCGAGCGCCCGCACGAGGCGGTTCGTCTCCCATGCTCGAAGCCGCAAGGTCGCGATCGTATACGCCCCCTCGACGGCGGGAGGCGGCGGTTGGGAAATCTCTTCGACGATGAAGTCCTCCGGCGAAGACTTCAGGACGCCGCCCACCCCGGGCGTCGACGTCAGGTAGCCTTCGATCCCGACGTCGGATTCCATGGTCTTACGTGAACTCCTTTTCGAGGAGCTGCTTCGTCGACGCGAATTCCCCCGCGAGGCCCTCCGCGACCCGTTTCAATGCGGCCTGGGGACTGCCTTTCTTCACGCGGATCGTGAGGGTGGGCTTGTCGAGCTGCGGATGGCCCGTGTAGTACAGGGCGTCCTCCACGTCCGGATCCTTCAGGAGGGCTGTGATCAATGGATAGAGGACCGTGTCGTCGGGGTTCGAGATCTCGATCTGCAAGGAATCTTTCTGCTTCTCGAGGATGCGGAGTTGCATGGGAGGGTGCGGAGCGGGTACCGCGATTTAAGGTTTTGCGGGTTCCCGCGGCCGGCCTAGGTGCGATTGGAAAGACTCCCCGCAGCCGCGAGGGAGCGAAGGGACCTTGACCTCGGCGACCGATACGGCACAGGGTGAACGCCACCATGGTGCAGAAGGTCATCGACGTCGTGGGCACGTCCCCGGAGAGCTTCGCGAGAGCTGCGGAGGCCGCGATCGCGGCCGCGGCCGAGACCGTCCGCGGGATGAAGTGGGCACGGGTCTCGGAGCTCGAGATGGAGCTCGACGGAAAGGCAATCAAGACGTACCGCACGACCGTGAAGATCTACTTCGACGTCGAACGCTGACGCGCCTGACGGCCCGGGGTTCCGTCGGCATCCGCGGGAATCTTAATAGGGCCAAGGCCTTCGCGGAGCCGCCATGCCTCCCGATGCGCCAACGCCGGAGTCGTTCGAGGACGAGGCAACGGGCCTCCTCGAGTCCCTCCATCGCGCGCGGAGGCGGATCGAGGGGATCCCGGGCGTCCTGGACGGCACCCTCGACCGGCTCCGGGACCGGATCGACCGCCTCATTCGGGAAAGCGAGGTCGACAACTGGCGGCAGGTGAGGATCTTCACGCGTGACGTCGACGCGATCGCGGCAGACCTCGCGAAGGCGGCGAAGGACCAGCGGCTCGCGCCGCGGCTCGTAGCGGTCCTCGATGCCTCTCTGCGGAAGGCGAGGAAGCGAGACTTCTGGGGCGCGCGGAAGGTGTGGCGGAAGCTCGACCGGATCGCGGAGCAGACCGCCGAGGTTCGTCGGCTCCAGACCGCATACCGGGAGGGATACCGGGGAGTCGAGTCCCGCATCCGCGCGCTTCGGCAACAGGTCGAGCGGCTCGAGAAGGTCCCGAAGCCGCCGGCGTCCCCGGAGGACGCTCGGACTTTCAATGTCCAGGTGGACACGTTCAACGCATCCACGACGAACGCCTACCTGGACTTCCTCGCGCGATCCCGGGCCGACGCGGCGATTCCCCTCCTGCTCGAAGTCGCACAAGGGGCGGGAATCGGGATCCCGGCTCCGCCGCCCAGGTCCGATCCGGAGCCCCTCCTGCGCCTCCTTCAGAACGCGGAGCCGCAGAAGGAGGACTTCCGCACGCGCTCCTTCTACGGGCTGCTCGAGCTCCCGGGCTATTCGGACGCGAAGCTCACGCACCTCTTCGGCGACTCTCGCATGATTCGCGGCGCCCTCGAGGGCGCATGGCCCTGGCTCAAGGCGATCCGGGACGATGAGCGGCGGTCCCTCCTGATCGCATGGAGCGAGGACGCGACGATCCTGCGACGGCGCGTTCCCGCGCTCGTCGCGTTCCTGGAGAGACTCGGGAACGCTCCCGATGCGATCGAGCAAGGGGCGGACCTCGCCGCGGCTCTCTCGGACGGTCGGTTCGAGCGGCTCCAGTCCGCCGTGCGGCTCTACACAACCCACGGATCCGACGCGGAGCGCCGATGGCGCGGCGAGCTGGAAAAGGACGTCGAGGGCATGCGGAAAGAGGCGTCCGTCCTCGCGGCCGTCCTGAGGAAGTTCCCGGATCCCGCGAAGGTCGAGTCGGGCGAGGCGTGAGGCTTCTTAACGTCCTGCCCGTTCCCCGGCCGACCCATGGCCTCGGAGGAATGGCTCGCCTTCGCGCTCGCGACCGCCGCCCTGTGGGGCGTCAGCACGTTCGCCTCGAAGCCCGCGACGGACCGCCTCGGCATTCGTCGGATGCTCGGGCTCGTCGCCGTCGGCGAGGGGGCCCTCTACGCGATCCTGTTCCTCGTGATCCGCGAGCCCGCCGCAGTCGACGGCCGCCTCCTGTTGATCGGATTCCTCGCAGGGATCAGCGGGATCCTCGGGTACATCTTCTACTACGAGGGCATCCAGACGGGGACCGTCGGGCTCCTCGGGACCGTGACGGCGGCGTATCCCGCCCCGACCGTGCTCCTGTCCCTCGCGTTTCTCGGAGAGACCTTGCGCGGCGAGCAGGCCACGGGAATCGCCCTCGTCCTTGCCTGTGTCGTCCTCCTCTCCTGGGAGCCCAAGGCCTCGCGGAAGAACCCGAGGCGGGCCGTCGTCATGGCGTTCCTCGCCTTCCTGGCCTGGGGCCTCTGGGGCTACTTCGCGAAGGTCGCCGTGGATGGCCTGGGCGAGGGGAACCTCTTCGGCATCTACGCGGCCTCGAACGCCGTCGTGATCACGGGATACCTGCTCCTCACGCGTCGCCGGGTGAACCTCGTGCCGAAGGACCCGCGGGCGTGGCCTCTCGGCCTCGCGACGATGGCCCTCGGCGCGGGCGGCGTGGTCGCCCTCACCCTCGCGTATGCGCGCGGCCCCGCGTCCCTCGTGACCTCCGTCACGGGTTCGTATCCCGTCGTCTCGACGATCGCGGCGGCCCTCGCCCTCGGCGAGCGGTTCCGATGGCGGGAGGCGGCCGCCCTCTCCCTCTTCGCGCTCGGCATCTCCCTGATCGCCCTGTGAGTTCTCACGCGCTGGTCCCGCAAGGCGCCGGGTCTGCTTTGGCACCACCCGTCCGGCGTCGGCGATTCATTTTGGGGAAATCTTCATCCCGTTCGTGCAGGCTCGGCGCAGCGAGGGGGTCACGTGAAAGCCATCGACAGGATCCTGTTCGTCGTCCTCGTCATCGCGGGTGCCTACATGCTCCTCTTCCACACGGATCCGTTCCCGGCGAACCACGAGGCGATCGGGCTCGGGCGGGTCCACATCCTCCACGACATCGTCGGAATCGTCCTGATCGGAATCGCGATCGTCGTCTGGCGGCGATCGCGGGCCGTGGGGTCGAAGATCCAGGCGTGAGCTCGCGGTCGCGGCGCAACAAACGCCTTTAGCCGCGGGACCTTTCCAGGGCGGGGTTCGTGACCACGTGGTGGACTTCCTCGCCCGCCCGACCTTCGACACGATCCTCCTGGGCAGCCTCTACACGATGATGGCCCTGGGCCTCACCCTGACGTACAAGGTCACAAAGATCCCGAACTTCGCCCACGCCGAGTATGTGACGATCGGCGCATACGCGACCGTCGCGATGGTGAACCGCCTCGGCTTCACGGGCGTCGGCGGGATCCTCGCGATCGCCGTGTCGTTCCTCGCATCCGCGGGCGTCGCCCTCGGGGTCGACGAGCTCGTCTTCAAGCCCCTCTTCCGACGAGGCGCCTCGCCCCTCCACATGCTCGTCGCCTCGATCGGCGCGGGCCTCATGCTCCGCTACCTCGTGTTCATCGGAGCGGACCTCGCGGACCTGCTGAGCGTGAAGGCGAACCTCTCCGCGCAGACCGTCTGGGTCCTCGGGAACGGGAGCGTGTCGAGCCTCCACCTGACGATCGTCCCCACGGTCGCGGGGATCGTGATCGTCCTGCACCTGCTCTTCGTCGGCACGCGGGTGGGCAAGGGCATGCGCGCGATGGCGAGCAACTTCGACCTCGCCCGGGTCTCGGGGATCAACACGACGTTCATCCGCCGCCTCACGTGGCTCCTCGCGGGAGGCCTCGCGGGCGTCGCGGGCGGATTCTGGGCGATCCACAATCCCATCACCCCGGAACTGGGATGGCGCTCCCTCCTGTGGATCTTCGCGGCGTCGATCCTCGCCGGGCTCACGAGCTTCTACGGGACCATCGCGGGGGGCTACATCGTCGCCGCTGCGGAGAACTTCGGCATCTTCTTCCTAAACCGCGCGTTCGACGTCGACGTGGCGTACAAGCCCCTCGTCGTCCTCGCGATCATCGTGGCCGTGTTCCTCATCCGGCCCACCGGGTTCGCCGGGCTCACGGTGCGGGACGTGCTCTCGGGCCTTCGGTCCATCCCGTCGCGGGTCCTCGAGCGGGCCCGGAAGCTCCGGGCGTCGAGGGGGTGAGAGCATCGCGGACCTCCTCTTCCTGTTCACGTCCATCGCGACGATCTTCGGAATTTACGCGATCCTTGCGATCAGCCTAAACCTGGAGTTCGGGTACGCGGGGCAGCCGAACCTCGGGAAGGTGTTCTTCTATTCGATCGGCGCGTACGTCGCCGGGATCCTGATCGCGAACGTCCTCTCGGTCCTCGCCGGATGGACGGGGGAACCGTTCGGCGCGCCCGCCGCCCGCGCGCGATTCGAGTATGCGGTCGCGAACCCTGGCGTGATCCTGGGCCTCTTCCTCGGGGCCCTCGTCCTCGGGGGCTTCGCGGGCGGAGCCTTCGGACTCCTCGCCTCGTTCCCGGCCCTGCGGCTGCGCGGGGACTTCCTCGCGATCACGCTCATCGCCGTGGGCGAGGTCTCCCGGGTCTTCGTCCATGCGTACGAGCCTCTGGCGGGAGGCGCGATCGGGATCCTCGGGGTTCCCAACCCCTTCGTCTGGATCTCCGGACCCGACATCCCCGTGACGGCCCAGCGCCTCGCCTACACGGCCGTCGTGCTCGGGATCATGGTCCTCTGCCTCCTTTACGCGGAACGGCTTTCGAACGCGCCGTTCGGGCGGCTCCTGAAGTCCGTCCGCGACGACGAGCTCGTGGCCGACGTCCTGGGGAAGCGCACGCGGCGCGTGAAAGGGACCGTCCTCATGATCGGGAACGCGATGGCGGGCGTGGCCGGCGTCCTCTATGCGTTCCACGCGCAGAGCATCGTCGCGGGGGACTACATCCCGCAGGTCACGTTCCTCGTCCTCGCGATGGTCCTCCTGGGCGGCGCCGCGAACCATCGCGGGGCCCTCCTCGGAGCCTTCGTGCTCACGATCGTGGACCGGTTCACGCAGCCGCCGGTCCTGGCGATCGCGGGGATCTTCTGGGATTCCCCGATCGACCTGAACTACCTGCGGTACATCGCGATCGGACTTCTCCTGATCCTCGTCCTCATGTTTCGCCCGAAAGGGCTCATCCCGGAGGGACCCGTCCGCACGCCGAAACCCAGGGACGGGCGGTCCGCGGGCGCCGCGGCCGCGGGAGAGGGACCCTCCTTGACACCGTGATGCCCGCAGGGCGTCACCTTTTAGCCGGGTCCCGCCTATCTGGCGCGCATGGCAGAGGCGGGGGGAACTGCGAAAAGCAGTTCGAAGATTCTCTTGGCGGTCCTCGTAGCCCTCGTCGTCGTCTTCGCCGGCACGACGGCGTACTTCGCGCTGCGGCCGACGGGCACGGGCGGCGGGACCGTCACGTATGTGATCGGCGTGGAGATTGCGGTGAGCGGCCCCTATGCGGCGGACGGCCCGCTGCGACGCGACGGCGCGTTCCTCGCGATCGACCAGATGAACGCGCAGCTCCAGGCGGCCGGGTCCAACATCCGGTTCGAACGGATACACGTCGATTCCGCCGGGACCGCTTCCGGGGCGATCGCCCAGTTCGAGGCCCTCGTGGCCGCAGGCGTCCAGGTCGTCGTGGGGCCCCTGTCGAGCGCGGAGGTCGGCGCAATCGCGCCCCTCGCGGACACGAACCGCGTCGTGTCGATTAGCCCTTCCGCGACGGCGCCGCGACTCGCCCTCGACGACTTCGTCTTCCGCGTCGCGCCCAACGACGCGTTCCAGGCCCGCGCCGTGACGACCCTCCTGGACGAACTCGGGGTGTCGAACGTCGCGATCATGGCCCGAGACGACGACTACGGGCGCGGGATCGCGAACCTCACGGAGAACATTGTCGAGACGGAGTATGGTGGCGCGGTCGAGAGGGTCATGTACTCGACCTCGACGCCGGACTACTCCGCCGACATCGGGGTGCTGAGCGACCGGGTCGACACCTTCGGCACGGGAGCGGACACCGCCGTGCTGCTCGTCGCCTTCGAGGACGACGGAATCGCGATTCTGAACCTCGCGCGACAGGATGCGACCCTGAGCGCGGTCCGTTGGTTCGGATCGGAGAGCGTCCGAAGGCCCAGGTTCATCGACGCGTCCGCGCCGCAGGAGGTCAAGGACTTCCTCGTGGACCGAAACCTCACGGGCTTCTTCCCGTCCGCCGCGTCCTCGCCCGTCGTGGACAAGTTCGAGACGGACTACCAGGCCGCCTTCGGACGCGCGCCTTCCCCGTACGCGTACTACTCGTACGACGCCGCGATGCTCGCGATGCTGTCGATCCTCCGTGCCGGCGTGTACGACGGAGACGCGATCCGCTCCGTCCTCCCGGAGGTCGGGCGGACGTACGTCGGGGCCAGCGGCCACAAGATCTTCGACCAGTACGGGGACTATGCCGCGGCAGACTACCGGATCTGGCACGTGACCCTCGACGGGACGACGTACGCGTTCACGGAGACCGGCACCTGGCTCTACGCGACGGACACGATCGCCTGGGACTAGGCGCCGCCCGGCCGGGCGAGGGAGATCCCGCCGTGGAACCAATCCTACGCCTCGACGGCGTGCGAAAGCACTTCGGCGGGATCCGTGCGGTCGACGAGCTGAGCGCCCAGGTCCAGGAAGGAGAGCTCGTCGGCCTGATCGGCCCGAACGGGAGCGGGAAGACGACCCTCTTCCACGTGATCACGGGCGTCCACAAGCCCGATGCCGGGGCGATCGAGTTTCGCGGGGAGCGGATCGACGGCCTGGAGCCGCACGAGATCTTCGCCCGTGGCGTCGTACGGTGCTTCCAGAACCCCCGCCTCTTCGGCGGCCTGACGGTCCTCGAGAACGCCCTCGTGCCGCCGCGCGGGCAGGTCGGGGAGAACCCTTTGCACGCGCCGTTCCCGCGACGGTGGGCGGACCAGGAACTACAACTCGCGGCGAAGGCCTTGCAGACCCTGGCGGCGCAGCAGCTCGCGGGCGTCGCGGGGCACTGGTCCACGGAGATCTCCGGCGGCCAGATGAAGCTCCTCGAGGTTACGCGCGCGCTCATGGGGGAACCGAGGCTCCTCCTCCTCGACGAGCCCACGGCGGGCGTCGCCCCCAAGCTGGCGGGAGAGATCTTCGAGGGGATCGTGCGGCTTCAGAAGGATCTCGGGCTCACGTTCGTCGTGATCGAACATCGACTCGAGGTCCTCTTCGACTACGTGGAGCGGGTCCTCGTGATGCACCAGGGCCGGATCATCTACTCCGGCCACCCGGACGACGCCGTGAAGGATGCGAACGTCGTCGATGCATACCTCGGAGCGTGAGCACTTGCCCGACGTCGCACTCGATGCGGTGGACATCGTCGGCGGGTACGGGAAGGCCGTCGTCGTCCAGGGAATGAGCGCGCACCTCGCCTCCGGGGAGATCGTCGCCCTCGTCGGTCCGAACGGGAGCGGGAAGAGCACGTTCCTCAAGGCGATCCTCGGCCTCGCGACCCTGTTCGGCGGCCGGGTCGAGTTCGACGGGGCAGACGTGACGCACCTCACGCCCGAGCAGAAAGCGCGGAGGGGCATCGGTTACGTCCCCCAGGTCGACAACACGTTCGGGGACCTGACGGTCCGGGAGAACCTCGAGATGGGCGCGTACGCCGTGAAGGATCGGGCACAGGTCGAGGAAGACCTCGCGCGGGTGTTCGCCCTCTTCCGGATCCTCGCCGAGCGAAAGGCGCAGCGAGCGATGACCCTGAGCGGCGGGGAGCGGCAGATGCTCGCGATCGGGCGGGCGCTCATGGCGAGGCCGCGGGTCCTCCTCCTCGACGAACCGACGGCGGCCCTCGCGCCGCGGATGGTCGAAGAGCTGTTCCGGAGGATCGCGCAAATCCGGGATGCCGGGGTGCCGATCCTCCTCGTCGAGCAGCACGCGAAGCGGGCGCTCGAGGTCGCGGACCGCGGGTACGTCCTCGTCGCGGGCGAGAAGGCGATGGAAGGCCGCGGCGCGGAAATCCTCGCGAACGAGGACCTCAAGTCGATCTTCCTGGGCCGCAAGTGAGCACTTTCGCCCTCCCCTCCCCACGTGGAGGTCAAGAGCCTCCCGGAGGATGTGCACGGACCCATGGCCTACGACGATCTGAAGGAGTTCGAGGGGGAGACGTACACCGGCATGAAGGTCGGCGGGGAACACACCTGGTCCTACCCGAACGGCCTCTGGCACGAACGGAAGGTCGCCCCCGACCGCTGGGAGTTCGCGTTCACATCGAAGAAGATCCGAGACCGGAGCGCTCCCGTCGGATCGGGCGTGGCGCTCGACACGCAGTTCCACTGGTACCTCCTCGCGCACCAGTGGGTCCGAAAGATCGACGCGGACAGCTACAGCACGTTCATGTCCGGACTCAAGTACAAGGTCGCGCACAAGCGGCCCGGGTGGCGGGAATGGAGCAGTGGATTCGCGGGCCGGATCTCAGAGCGCGAGGCGGTCGTCGCGATCCTCGAGGACGCGCTCGCGCGGATCGGCGGTAGTCGGGAGGGCCCTGCCGAGAAGGCTGCGTTCGCCTTGACGTTGGCCGAGGTCAATCCTTAACCGGGGCGGCTGCCTGCACGGCCCGCGACCCATGCTGGAGTTCACGATCTCCGATCCGACGAAGGACTCGAAGGCCTCCGCCCCGCTGCGGGTGACGTGGTACACGGACCCGCACAACGTGTGGTGCTGGGGGTTCGAGCCGATGATGCGTCGCCTCGAAGTCGTCTATCCCGACGCCGTGGAGGTGGAGATCCGGATGGGCGGGCTCTTCGAAGACTTCACGCCCGTGCGGGAGCAGTGGGCGCGGATGTCCGGCGGCCGCTGGACGGAGTCCGTGCGGGCGTTCTTCGACGCCGTTGCGGCGCATCACCGGATGCCCATGGCCGCGGACCTCATGCTCGCGGCGGCGGACGACTTCACGTCGACATGGCCAGCGTGCATCGCCGCGAAGGCTGCGGAGCTCCAAGGACCGGAAAAGGGCCGGCGCTACCTTCGAGCCCTGCGTGAGGCATGGTGCCTCGACGGACGCGGGATCCATCGGACCACGGTCCAGACGGACGTCGCTCGGGAAACGGACCTCGATGTCGATGCGTTCGCGAACGCTCTCGAGGATGGCCGCGCGGAAGTCGCGTTCCGCGAGGACCGCCAGGTGTGCGAGCGCCTCGGGGTCACGGGCTTCCCGACGTTCGAGATCCAACGGGGCGACGCATCCGCGCGGATCAACGGGTGGCAGCCCTGGGAGGTCTTCGAGGACGTCATGCGACAGGTGGCCCCTGGGTTCGTCGCGAAGACGCTCTCGCCCA
>Ga0209002_10001370_pt1 | contig 19684 bp, 31 predicted proteins | sample Rifsed16ft2_FD_184010 | JGI IMG/M metagenome (GOLD analysis project Ga0209002, IMG submission 184010) | Soil microbial communities from Rifle, Colorado, USA - sediment 16ft 2 (version 2) | ecosystem: Environmental > Terrestrial > Deep subsurface > Rock core/Sediment | place: Rifle, Colorado... | reverse complement strand
AATTAAACCGGTATTTCTGACATTCTGCATCTGCCGGGAATTGCGTTAACATACCCAACCTTTGAGACTTCCGGCTAAAGATCAAATTAATATTCCTTCCCCCTTGAGGGGGAAGGCCAGGATGGGGGTGAGATCTCAGGCTTTTCACCCCCACCCAATCCCTCCCCCATCAAGGGGAGGGTTAAATTTTTTAATGAAATTTTTGCAAGGAGCGGCTTTAAAATACAACCTGGAATTTATAAATGCGATTATCCCGATACCTGCTTGCCACCCTGCGCGAAGCCCCGGCCGATGCCGAGGTCATTTCCCACCGCTTGATGCTTCGTGCCGGCATGATCCGGCAACTGGCTGCCGGTATCTATACCTGGCTGCCCCTGGGATTGCGGGTATTACGCAAGGTGGAAGCCATCGTCCGGGAAGAAATGGACCGTTCCGGGGCGCAGGAAGTGTTAATGTCCGGGGTGCTACCGGCCGAACTCTGGCAGGAATCGGGCCGTTGGGACCAATACGGGCCGGAGTTATTACGGCTCAAGGACCGGCATGACCGGGATTTCTGCCTCGGTCCGACTCATGAAGAGATCATTACCGATCTGGTACGCCGCGAGATCCGCAGCTATAAACAACTGCCGGCCAATTTCTACCAGATCCAGACCAAATTCCGCGATGAAATCCGGCCCCGCTTCGGTATCATGCGCGCCCGCGAATTCCTGATGAAAGACGCCTATTCCTTTCACCTGACCGAGGCATGCCTGCAAAAAACATATGACCGGATGTATGCTACCTATAGTCGCATCTTTGACCGGCTGGGTTTGAAATACCGGGCCGTGCTGGCCGATACCGGCAACATCGGCGGCAGCACCTCGCATGAATTCCATGTACTGGCCGATTCCGGTGAAGACACGATTGTTTATACCGAAAACGGCAAATACGCCGCCAACATCGAAATGACACCGGCGCCGGATGAAGACCTGACTCGTCTGGCACCACAACAGCAATTGCGGGCCGTTGCCACACCGGACCAACATACCATCGAAGAAGTCAGCCAGTTTCTTAAAGTGCCTGTCGAACGCTGCCTCAAGACACTCATTGTTAATGGCAACAATGATGATCTGGTGGCACTGGTGCTGCGTGGCGACCACGAACTCAACCGGATCAAGGCAGAAAAACTGGATGCGGTCGCCAAACCCCTGGCTTTTGCCAATGCCGAGACCATTCAAAAAACACTGAAATGTAATGTCGGCTCCATCGGGCCGGTCAATCTGAACTTGACAGTCATTGCCGATCACAGTGCCTTGACCGTGGGTGATTTTGTCTGTGGTGCGAATGAAGACGGCAAACATCTGAACGGTGTCAACTGGGAACGTGACCTGCCGGAACCACAGGCAGCAGATATCCGTAATGTCGTTGCCGGAGAAGCCGCACCGGATGGCGCCGGTGAGTTACGTATTGCACGCGGTATCGAAGTTGGTCACATCTTCCAGTTGGGGACCAAATACAGCAGTGCGATGAAAGCTGTCTGTCTGGACGAAAAAGGCGCATCGCAAACATTAACCATGGGTTGTTACGGTATCGGTGTTTCACGCATCGTCGCTGCAGCTATCGAACAGAATAATGATGACCGCGGCATTATCTGGCCGGTGGCGATTGCCCCGTTTGCAGTCGCGCTCATCCCCATCAACATGCATAAATCTGAACGGCTGCGTACCGCCGTGATGAAGTTATATCAGGAATTACTGGACGCCGGCATTGAAGTCATACTGGATGACCGCAAGGAAAGACCGGGCGTAATGTTTGCCGATATGGAACTGATAGGCATACCGCATCGTTTAACGTTCAGCGAAAGCGGGCTGGATGCAGAAACCATTGAATACAAGTCACGAACAGACAGTGAAAATCAGAATGTGAAACTGAGTGAGGTGGCAAGTTTTATTAAAGAACGTTTATAGGCGATATACATTATTTTATTTCCTTTTTATCCCTTGCTTAGGCAATCCTTAATATATTGCTGGCGTTTATGTTTGGCCCTTTCGGTGTCTGCCAGGGTTGGCATTGCATCCATATAATTCTGGCCAAACCCGCCCGGATCCCTGGTCCCGGCGCCCCCATATCGCGGACTGTAATTCGGTTCAGGGTACAACTCATAAGCCCTCTTCTCGCAGGCTTTTAATTTCTCATCGTCCGTTGCCCAGCCAGAAACAGACAGTAATATGAATATCAATAACACCAATTTTCTCATACGGTAATTCTAGCTCAATTTTAAAAGGTAAAGGAACGGCCTTCTGCAGAATTGTTTCAGTGCAATAATATTCTGCTTTCTTGAATATAAAAGCGGGATTTGTTCTCAAAAACCCTCATTTAAGAAGCAATTCACACATTGGGTATTATACTTTTTTAAATACAAACAATATTCCAAAAAAATATTTCTGGAGGGATTGGTCATGAGTAGCTTTCTGGAGTTATTAAATCCCGGTTTTATGCCCCACGGTCATTGTTTCTACTGGCTGCCCACATTGCTGTGGATGTTTGTACTTTCAGATGCCGGCATCGCCCTGGCGTATTTTTCAATTCCAATCGGTATCTATAAAGTTATAAAATTGAGCAATTTAAAATCAAATAAACAGGTTGTCCGGGTATTTTATCTGTTTGCCGCTTTTATCTTTGCATGTGGCACCACACATCTGATCAAAATTATCACTTTATGGCACCCGATATACTGGATATCTGCTTACGTCAATATATTGACTGCAATTGTGTCTCTGACTGCGGCATTTTTATTATTCCGTACGATGCATGAGACTTCGCAATACATCAGGAGCAAACACGAAGCAGAAAATGAACTGGAAACGATTAATGCAAATCTGCAAAGCGCAAGAGAACTTTTTGCTTACCAGAACATGGCCATTGAGTTTCTGAACGAAACAAATGATTTGCTGGATACATGCACCAATGAAAAGGAATTTTCTGAAGTGGTGATTACTGTCGCACAAAAACTTACAAGCGCCGAGTCCGGTATTTTGTATTTAATTCATAACGACAGTTCCTATGCCGGGCTTGCTGCTTCATGGGGAGAAATTGATAGTGAATCGGTCATTCTTGATCTGGATAAATGCTGGGCATACAGACAACATGATATTTTTCCCAGTTCTTACATAGAATCCTTTTTAACCTGCGATGTTGCGCCATTGAAAAATACTGAACACACCTGCTTCCCGATGGTCGGCGGCGGCAAAATACTGGGTCTGCTCCAGTTAAGGGGAATAAAAAAACTTAAAGGCAACGCAGCCCTGGCAAATCTCGAAACCCTGGTCAAACGGGCAGGACTTGAGCTGATGAACCTGCGCCTCAAGGAAAACCTGACAACGCTCTCAATTAAAGATCCATTAACCGGGCTTTATAACCGGCGCTACCTGGAAGATGTCGCTGAAAAAGAATTGAAAAGATCAGAAAGAACAAAAAATTATTTTAGTTTAATTATGCTCGATATTGATAATTTCAAGGATGTAAATGATAAGTATGGGCACGGCATAGGCGATGAGGTGCTCGTAAAAACATCCGATATCATAAGTAATACAATCAGAAGCCAGGATGCCGCTTGCCGCTATGGGGGAGAAGAATTTGCAGTCCTGCTGCCGGAAACAGGAGAAAAAGGCGCCCTGTTATGTGCTGAAAAAATCCGGGAGAATATACAAAGAATTGATATTAATGCCAACGCAAATGAAAAACCGGGCATAAGAATTTCATGCGGGATATCCACCTATCCTGTGGATGGTGTAAAAATCGCGGACATCATTAAAAATGCTGATACTGCGCTCTATGCAGCGAAAAAATCCGGAAAGAACAAAACCGTCGTATATCAATCCGGCCTGATCTGATACTGATTTATATGTATTGACTCAGACTCGATCTGACAATAAGTGTAAGAAAATAGATTTAATCAAGAATAACCGGAATCGTCTTTGATACGTCATTCTGGCGAAAGCCAGAGGAGTGGCACATGGATGTGCCGTTAACGGAGCGAAGGATGTAATCCAGTCTGATAATCAATCTGTATAATCGACTGGATGCTGGAACATAAAAGCCTGCCCCGGACTTGATCCGGGGTCCAGCATGACGGAGATTCAGTTTCGTGACTGTACTTGATTATCTGACACAGTTTGTCAGATCAAGTCTGAACTTCTACACCTCATGCGGCATTTACCACATCCTGTGGGTCGTATTCGCCAGCATGACGGTGAAGACACTTGATCAGAGGTTACTTAAGTACTATCTCCTCGCTATTTCTTCTTACTCGTTTTATACCTCCCCTTCTTCTCCTGCATCCTGTCTTTGAATCTGGTTGTGATATGTTCACGTAACCATTGCGCAAATTCTTCAACAGGCAATTTCCCTTCAGCCAAAGCAAGGAAGCGCGGAAAAAGTTCAACATCCTCTGCCATAAGCTCACCATCATTCAATTCAATGAATGTTTCACAGGTAACAGCTGCTGTCCGTTTATTACCATCCACGAAGGGATGATTGCGAGCAAGACCAAAAGCCAGTGTTGCCGCAAGATCAGCCAGATCCGGTGGCGGATCACCATAAGAATAGAGTTGCTGCGGTCGTGCCAACGCAGACTCAAGCATATTTTCATCACGCACACCGCTACTCCCGCCATGTTCGGCAAGCTGGCGATCATGAATGGCAAACACTAGAGGCTTTTCGATCCAGATAATCATCTGGCTTTTCAGTTTTCAGACAATTTATGTAACAAGGTGCGGCGCTTATGCATCACCTTCTCCGCAATTTCCATTTGTTTTTCGAATTCCGGATCGTGCGGCATGAGTTTGATCCCGCCCGGAACCTCGGTGGCATAGAGCGTATCGCCTTTATCCACCCGCAACCGGGCAAGCAACTCCTTGGGCAGGACAACACCGGCAGAATTGCCGATGGTCGTAATCTTGAGCTTCATGAGAGTTCTCCGTTGCTGTTAATACCCTTATAAACCAAGGGCTCCCGGAGATTATAACATATGTTATTACATACGAAACCAGGGATTTATCACAGCTGACGCTCAATCCAACCAATTAAAACAATCTCAAAATTTCAATATCGTCATTCTGGTCATGGAATGTACAGAATCCAGTGCCATGGAAGGTATTCTGAATTTACTGGATACACACTTACGTGTTATGAAGGTGAATTACTTTATATATCTTTTAACCCTGCGACAACAAGCTGCGCAGGTCGATGATGGCGGCGTTGGCGCGGGAAATGTATGAAGCCATTACCAGCGAATGATTGGCGACAAAACCATAACCGGTGCCATTTAAAATTATCGGGCTCCACATCGGCTCCTGCGTCCCTTCCAGTTCACGGATGATCTGGCGCAAACTCACCAGTGCATTCTTGTCTTCCAGCACATCTCTTAAATCTATCTCTATTGCACGCATGAAATGAATCAATGCCCAGGTTGAGCCGCGTGCTTCATAAAACACATCGTCCAGTTCCAGCCATGGCGTTTTAACCATAATGACATCCGGCTTGACGGTGGACTGTTGCGCCGCCGGATCACCCTTCAGATCAGTGTTAATCCGGGCCTGACCGACACTGGCCGAAAGCCGTTGTGATAAACTGCCCAGCCGTTTTTCAACAATCGCCAACCAGTCACGCAAGTTGTCCGCACGTGCATAAAATTGTGCGTCCTGTTCCTTAACATTGGAAAGACGCGCCAGGTAACGATGCAATGCTTCAATACCGCTGCGATATTCACTCTCGGAGGAAGGTAAAATCCAGGAATCGTTATCGTAATGAAAATGCGGATCAGCGACGGACAGATCCGGGTCTTCGGTCGATTGAGTTTGCGAACGGCTGAAATCGTTGCGCAGTGCGCGCGCCAGATCCCGTACCTGGGTCACGACACCGAATTCCCAGTTCGGTATGTTATCCAGCAACACCCCTGGCGGTGCAATGTCATTACTGAGATAGCCGCCCGGCTTTTCCAGCAAGGTTTCCATCACATGGATAAGCGTTGAAGTGGTAATGTAACCCTTCACCGGGTCGCTCGCCTGACCATGGAGTTGTCGCGCCTCTGCGGCCACATCAAACAAACCCGGGTCCCGGCTCCAGTAGAACATTAATATAATAATGATCAGCGCATACACACCCAACACGATCAGCAACAGACGTGTCAGTGATTTCTTTTGGTCACCAGTTTCGGGATTATTCAACATATTCAGGCAGCTTTATGCTGGTTTGCCTTTACCTGCAGGGATATATCAGCAACATCCCGAAGTATAAGGAAACCCTGATTTATTGATGATGATGTCATTGCGACCGCGAGGTGCAGCCGTGGTGGGAAACAATCCGCGCAGCGTTGCAAGGGCGCACGCCCGAAGCAATCTCACTTGCATGCAATACAGATAGTTATGAAATCGCTTCGTCACTTCATTCCTCGCGATAACTTTTAATCAAAACTTCCTTAACCACTGACACAAACGATTGTTGGCTGTCCCTTGCTTTCTACTCCGCTGTCAGATCAGCGATGAGAGGTTTATCTTTCTTGAACCGGCTCACACCCAGGATACTGAAGCCGATCACATTGCCCTGCGCATCAACCCGTTCCATCAATGCATCATTTGAAGTTGCTTTCTCGTAACCAGCAACATCCGAAAAACGGACTTCCAGGAAATCCGCCTCCGCATCGAACCAGACTTTCACTTTATCGGCCATAATTCTTCTCCAGCTTTTGGGTTGTCGGTCAAATAGGCCGTAATGACAAATGCATCATTCTCCGCATATTTGACCACAACGCACAACCATTTGCCACCTACCAGGGTCTGCGCATAAAACTCATAAAACAATCGTACCGTCACATCTGACCGGGAACGGCGTACTAATTGCGGCTGGCGTAATACCCGCTCTATCTCAGCCGCCATTTCCTCCATTTCAGGATGATCCAGTATATGGGCCAGGTGTTCTTCAGTAACGCCGGACAGTATTTCCAAAACAATCCGTGAAAAGTTTCATAATTTCCAGTCATATTTTCCAATCCCGTCAAAAACGCACATTATTAAAGAAATGGTTAAGGTTTCTACTGCTTCTGCAAGCAAGGCACGGTGAAAACGCGCATTACTTTGCTATCGTTTTATTATCGTATCTTTAAGCTGTGCGTGATGGATAGAATCCCGGCTAATGTATTCAGCTATGCATTCAATATCTTGTAGGGATTCTTCTGACCAGATTATAAATTTAGCCATTTGCTCAATCGTTCCTTCGCTTCTTCGTGACTACAATTCCTGCCATTTGCGATATCGTCTCGTCCTCGTTTTATTTTTTCGAGCACATATAAGTGATACTGGATATCCTCATAGGTGCTGTCTTCAGGTAAATGTTGCAGCATGGTTTCGACATCCTGCTTTGCGCTTTGCATAAAGTTAACCTCTATCTGATGGTATCTATAACGTAGTTTTAACTCAAAATTTCTTCCATAACACGGCTGAAAAGTTCCCAATCCTGCTCACTCCATAAAACAAAACGGACATGTTGCAAATTACGGAAAGCATTGAAATCCCGGATTGAAGCAAAGCTCACCTTCGCGGCCGGTCCCAATGGATAACCGAATGTGCCGGTGGAGATCGCAGGAAAGGCAATACTTTGCAATGCATTCGCCTCGGCGAGACTCAATGCATTCCGGTAACAATTGGCAAGCAGCTTGTCTTCAGGCCGGTCAATACCATAAACAGGCCCCAGACAATGAATCACATGTTTATTGGGTAAATCATGTGCGCCGGTAATCACGGCCTCCCCCTGACGGATCGGCGCCAGGGGTTTGCATTCCCGCGCCAGTCCAGGTCCGGCCTTGCTGTGAATCGCACCGGCCACACCGCCACCCGGCATTAACTGCGCATTGGCAGCATTAACAATCGCATCCATGTCAGGCTGATTGGTAATGTCACCTTGCAGACATTCGATCTTCACCGATCCGAATTGCAGACTGTTTCTCATTGGCATAATCGTTTACCGGACTATGATTTCTTCCCGTGACAGGTTTTATACTTTACATTCTTCTCCTGAGTGTAAAAAGACCATCCATTAGCGCAAAACCCGGTTCAGGCACACGCTGTCTAATAGAATGCCTGTGGCCAGTCTTGTTTGCTGTGAATGACACGTAAGATTTGCAATGTGTTGTTCTCAACATTGTAAGCTAAGAATACTCTGATTAAGTCCCAATAATCTTTTGAGTCGTCATTCTGGCGCACGCGATCCACAGGATGTGGGAAATGTCGCGTGAGGACACGACTGCATGGATGCAGGAGGTAGCGAAGCAGGACGCCTACAGGGACGTAGGTGGTAGATGATGTGCAGGATGCACAAATGCCGCGTGAGCATGGATAGCGGAAGCGGCCAATGTCTGGAGCAAATTCTCGAGCCAGAGCCGGGGAAGTCCGTAGCGACCAGAATCCAGTATAAAAAAACCCCGCCTTTCAGGCGGCCCCTTCTGTAGGTCACACTCGCCAGTAATACGGCAAACATACATCAGAAAAGTTTTCAGAAATCCAGTTGCGTAGTAACAAGGCCCAATGCCTTGGCAATACGATCACGGGTAATCTTGCGCGGGCGCTTCGCAGCTTCCATCTGTGCCAGAGCTGCTTGTGTGATCCCCATACGCTCAGCCACCGCTACTTGAGTCAAACCCAAATATTCACGCCAGGCACGGGCGGCAGACATCCCTTTGCCTTCAAACCGGAGATTCACAACTTCATGAGGAATGGTGGGTTCATTACGCTGCTTGAGGCGCAAGTATTCCGCCACTGGTAATACAACGAATAATGGACGGCCAGCGTCATCGTTGAGCGTTTGCAATCCTGCTGTCTGAGTTACATTAGTAGGTACGGTCATCGCGTTTCTTAACCTCCTGGATAGTAATGATGCAAATTTCCTTATCAGCATCAAACAGCACCCGGTAACGTCCCACGCGTAACCGGTAACTGTATTCGTGGCTTGCTAATTTCTTCACGCCAGGTACCTGTGGGAAAACAGAGAGTTTATCAACTGCCCGGCGTACCGTCTGGTTGTCCCGGACAGGTAATTTGCCGAGTTGCTTCACTGCGCGGGACAGCCATGTAATCCTGTACATAGGTTAAATATAATTAATTATAAGTCCTTATGCAAGATTATTATAAGTATTAATGAATCTTTGTGGTGGATGCATCGGGCACATTCAACAAGGATGTGCGAGATGCGGCACTAATGCGTATTGCCCAGTCAGGCGCACAAATCATGAACGGTTCAGCGTTGCCTGTGAACTGCACCGCGACTGGCGCAACGATATTGAAGGACTGGGTAATATCCTCTCTAACTTTACTCCCAACTACCGCAACATCATGAACAGCTACCTGGCGCAACAAAAGTTAAAGAAGTGAGGATGTTTCAAGTACTCTGACCTGAGTTATCCGGATATTTCAGGCAGCTTTATGATGGTTTATCTTCACCTGGAAAGATATTTCTCCCGTATCCTGAAGGATTTTAACAATATTAAAAATATTATCGGCTGTCGGGTTGCCCTTCGGTCCGAGCATACGATGGATACTTTTACTGTCCTTGCCGATTCGCCTGGCTAATGTCTCAAAACCAATCGTTGCATTAATATAATCACGTAACAGAGCTTTGCCGGTATCAAGATCGCCGTCAAGTAATGTCTCGACGGCATCTGCAAGCAAGGCACAGCGAAAACGCCGGTCTTTTTGTACCCGAGCTGCAACTGTTTCTTTAAAATCCCGTGTCAGTACCATGATTTAATCCCGCCTCTCTTTCTTTCTTGCCTTGTAGTCCACCCATAACTCCTGAGCAAAACCAATATCCTGCTTCTGCCGTTTCTTCGTGCCGCCATGCAAAAGAATCACCAGCACATTGCCATCCTGTCCAAAATAGATGCGATAACCCGGACCATAATTCAGTTTATATTCAAATACACCCTTACCAACTGATTTGGCATTGGATAAATTCCCCTGCTCCATGCGGTAAAGCACTGTCGTGATTCTTGCCGCAGCATCTGCGTTTAACTGTGAAAACCACTTGCCGAATGGGGAAACTCCATTTTTATTCTGATATTCGACTATATTCCGTGTCTGCATATTTTAATGGTAACTTATATGTTACCTATGTCAAGCATTATATAGATATGAGTTATATGAGCAATTAACTATCAGAAGTATATAGCTAAAATTAAATAACACTGTCAACCGGGGCCGCGTTCAGTGAGTATGCACAGGATGTGAGATATGTTGCGGGCGCAGGGATGCGCGAGAACGACGCAACCCGGAGGAGTGGCACAAGGATGTGCCGTTTACGAAGCTAAGGACGAAATCCAGACCAAACAATAATTCATTATTTCAATTGCCTGTGAACTGCACCGCGACTGGCGCAACGATATTGAAGGACTGGGTAATATTCTCTCTACCTTTATTCCCAATTACCGCAACATCATGAACAGCTATCTGGCGCAACAGAAGTTAAAGAAGTAAGGATGTTTCAAGTACTCTGATACCTTGATTTTGTTATTGATCTACCGATGAGAAAATAATTTCAAGATTGGCAATCAGGACCGGGATATCATCAATTGCAGTTTTATACAACAGCTCATAATCTATCTGCCCATATTCATGTGCAATGATATTACGTTGACCAATCATATCCCGCCAGGGAACCTCATCATGAGTATTTCTGCAAATGCCGGAAATCCGCCGGGCTGATCGCCGATAATTTCCAGGCAACGTTCTGTGGCACGGCAGAGCATGATGTTTTCCTTAAACTCTGCAACTGACACATCAGACGTCATCCCGGCAACTTCCTTCGCTGCCTGCAGCATGTCCCACAAGTAAGCCGCATCTCTGTTTTCAAGTGTCATAAACAACCCGTAGATCTTTTTCAATTGATTTGCGGCGATATGGATTTTTGAGAATACTTGGGGTTGCCACATCCACCGCCCGTCCACCGTACAGCGCTGACAGTTCCCGTTTGAAAGCTTCCAGACCCATCAGGGAAGGACTTTTGCCCCGCTTGAATTCAACCAGAAAATCAATATCACTGTCCATATTGGCATCACCACGCGCTGATGAACCGAAAACAGACAGTTTTTTAACGCCGTATTTTTTTGACAGACGCTTCAATGAACGGTTTTCTGCAATCAATGAAGGCGATGCCGCCTTGTTAAGCATACTGGTCAAATCCGTAAACATCGGCGATTCCTGATTGGCCTGATAGCGAATCCGGTTGCTGGAAGGTTGCCGCAACAACAATCCGGCATGACTCAGTTGCTTTAATTCACGATGCAAAGAACCCACCGGGATGTTTGTCAGGCGGGACAACTCACGGACGTGGAAAGATTCATTCGGGCGGGCGAACAACAGCCCTAACAGCTTGCGCCGGTAGTCACCGAACAATAAATCAAGCGGGTCAGATGGTATCATGGCTATATGTTCTCAATGTTAGAACATATTGTAGCCTTTTTGAGAACAGTGTCAAGACAAGGCTGAACTGGTTTGGTATGACCTGTGAACTGCACCGCGACTGGCGCAACGATATTGAAGGACTGGGTAATATTCTCTCTACCTTTATTCCCAACTACCGCAACATCATGAACAGTTACCTGGCGCAACAGAAGTTAAAGAAGTAATGATGTTTCAGGTATTCTGACCCTGATTTCTGTGAGTATGACGATACTAAGCTAAAAACGCATCGATATGAGTAATGAACTGACCTAGATGCGGAAGCTTGTCGGGAAATGTTATGTACATTTCCGCGTAGTCCAGCAATTTGACCGTGCGTTGGACATGATTACGATTTTTTTTGTATGCCTTTCCCGCTGACTGGTAGATTCTATGCAAAAGATCTGCAGGCCATGGAATTACTTCAGCACTATCTGCAATGGGATCGAAACCGAATGCATGTTTGAATTTGGTATGGTCTAGTTCGGCATCGATTTTAACGTAGTGAGTATGATCTTGGAGGAACCAAGCTTCCACCTCGGCAACCGCAAGCAAAAGGTGGGTAGGTATGCCAACTGTAGGCATTCCGTAAGCTAAATTCTTCTTTACTGTGGGCAGATCAGCAAGCGTTTTTGGATATAAATCACGTAGACCCAAAATTAAGGAGTACCCGGCTTTTAGTAGTGTGGGTCGTTGTTCAAGGATTACTGACTTTACTTTTTCATCATTTTGGCAATTCATCAAAAGTATAAAGTACTGCAGATCCGATCTAATTAGTCGTTTCTTTGTTAGTTCAAGAGCGACCAATGCCTTCGTCTGATACGTAACTGGTTGAACCTCGATTCTTCTCTTTCCAGCAATATTTTCAAACAATGTTTGAAGAAATATTTGTTCAGTCTGACCTTCAACAAATACCGCAAGTTTTTTTATGCTCACTTGCGACCCTCTTCGAAGAAATTAGTCGAAAAAAAGTCGAAGTTATTCAGTCCGAGTTCTTCAAACTCATTGAAAAGATTTGGTGAGTTACGATAATTAATAACATGCACATCGCTACCTTTACGGCTGATTATATTCCAGTGTTCTAGAGGAACCCCGTTCATTACAAATCGGTCGTTCGTAGTCATTAGAAGTTGCAATCCATTTTGTTTTGCCCGCTCAATCAAAAGTGATATGAACGAGTGTGCTCGTGAAAAATCTAAGCCCTCGCCAATATCATCGATTAACAAAGTTCGGGGTGTTTTTCTAAAAATGCAGTAATTAACATGAATTACAAGCGAAAGGGCACGGAACATTCCTTGCGACATATTTTGTTGGGTCGTTTTTGCCTTTAGATCACGCTCCTTAACGAATAGCCACGCGGCCGGCGGCACGCTTTGAATTACCCTCGGGTCGACCTGCTCCGTACCGACATCGTCACAATCATATCCCAAGGATGCCATGTCTCGGAGGATGGCTTTATCAAAGTCTTCCCCAAAGTTTTGAAATCCACTGGAGTAAAGCTTTATGACTTGATTTTCATCCGTAATGTCTGATTCTATTTTCCCGATGAGAGTAGATTCCGTTATTAGTAGGAGTCTATCTTTTCCTAACGGCGTACCAAACCCATAGAATCTGACCAGACTTGCCCAAGAATATAAGTCTTCTAGAAAAGGATGTTGTATTCTGTCCCTACGAACATTTGCGGCCAGCTGCTTCGGTGGAGTTTCAAAATCTATCGTATCGTTAAGTTTTTCAGCCCGGATTTTTCCAATGCCATTTTCTCCCCTGTCCATCACAGTTACACCGTCTTTTACGAGCAGTTCTTTCATCACTAGATTATTTTTCATTTCTACCGAATACAGGTACTGGTGAGCACCTACGGTCAACTTCATCGTGTAATCACCACTTTCGAACACGATTGGAATTTCGCCGCGCAGTAGCTTCGCCATTCCAACGATTAGACTTAACAGTCTCGATTTTCCTGCTGCATTCTTTCCTACGATCAGATTTATTGAATCAAATGTAACCTCCTGCAGCGTCCACTCTCGATCTTCGCCAGCGTATTCCGAATATTTTACTGATTCGAGTTTCATAGTTATTCTCTGTTCTCTTTGACTTGCCTGCATCACCTTACAGAATAATTGGGGACAGGCCCCGGTTCCACAGATTCATTCATTTCCAAATTAAGTTCATTAAACTGATAATAACGAGGCGAAATCTCTTTCCAGAAAACGCAGTTTAATAGGCTTAATTACTCGTCGGTCTCGCGGCCAATATCCCAACGTTCAATATTAACTTCTACAATCTCCCCCGTCGCCGCATCCACCTCGACCTTGTGCGTTACCCCCGGTTTCTCGAAGATATCAAATTCATAGCTCGCATCGCCATTGGCCTCGATCTCATATTCCGTATGCACGATCTTGCCGGGATAGAGTCCCAGCGCGGTCTTGCCGGCCGTATCTGCATCAACCTTCATGTTTTTGCTGAACAGCGGATCGGAGGCTGACTCGACCTCACGCTCGACCTCATAAATGGAGCCTTTCTCGATATCACACATCAGTTCCCATTCTGCACCGTTTTTGTCATGGATTTCGATCTCGTAGGTTTCGACGCCTTGCTCCGTCATGGTGAGATATTCGACTTTGGCGTAATAGCCATCCTTGATTTGTGATGCGGCTGCGAGGCAGGCATGCAGACCGCCATGATGTCCATGGCCTCTTGCCATGACAGCCGATGAGCACAGAACCAGTATGAGTGCAGTTAACGCAGTAATAAGATGTTTCATGATCATTTCTCCTGTAAACAGTTTCTTATGGTTAACGCGGGATGCCTGAAAGCGGGAGCGTAGGCGCCGGTAACAAGGTATTCAACTTTGTGAGAGTTGAATAATTCGAGCAGTTCTTTGAAGTCGGACTGGATTTCCATGGAATTGGCTGCGCAGATGATCCACAGCATTAACACGTTCGGCAGGCGGCCTGGATAACCAATATTCAAGGTTATTCTTTATTTCGTCATACTCATTGAGATCCCGGATTTTAATCTGTTTCTGCATGAGTCGCATTATACTACCCCTTGATTTAAGAATAATGTGTTTGTTTCGAGGTTATATCAGGCAAAGGTTTGCTCTCAACGCTGAGTGTACGCAGGGTCAGTTTTCCGGCATCATGCTTGCGCATTTCTTTAATACCTTTTGCTAGTTCGTCCGCCAGGTTACGTTTACGCTTGTTCATTCTTCCACCACTTACGGTTCCCCCCCCCAATGATTCGAGATCGGCCATATCTTTATTGTCTGCCGTTGCCCGTTTAATCGCCCTGTCAAATACTCGCACTCGGACAACTTTTCCCTCTTTAGTTTCACTGTTCAAGTGTTTCAACAGACAGGCGTAGCCCAAGGGCATGCAATAATTTATCCAGGCTCGACAGTTCCGGATTACCTTTATCCGAGAGTGTCCTGTACAGGCTTTCCCGGTTAAGGCCGGTCTCACTGGAAAGTTTGCCGATGCTGCCGAGCCGGGCATCTGCAACCTGGCGCAAGGCCAACAGAAACGCTTCCTTGTCACCTTCTTCCAGGGCGGCATCCAGATAGGCCGCTGCTTCCTTTGGATCATTCAGAGATTCCCGCAGACTTTCACGCCAGGCTTTACTTCTTGTTTTCATCTTTGACTCCTGAAGTCATTCCAGTAGGACTTCGCCATATTGATATCCCGTTGCTGGCTGCCTTTGATTCCGCCACACAACAATAAAACGACTGTATTATTTTCTGTAATACCGTAGTAAACACGATATCCGGGACCATAAAAGATCCGTAACTCATAAATACCGTCACCGGCCGCTGCATAATCACCCATGTTTCCCAGTGATACCCTGTCCAGACGTGTACGGATCCTTGCCCGTGCCCGGATATCACGAAGTTTATTGAGCCATTCACTGAACGGGCTGCGGCCATCTTCGGTAAGATACTCCCTTATCTGATAGTGCTCCTGCATAAAACAAGTGTAGCTTATAAACTACATTATGCAAGCGCCGGGGTAATCAATGGAAGCGATTGGAGAACAGGGAATCGTACTGAGGATGGAGCGGTCATCAGGCACTGATTATTATCGTATAACGCGGAGCACAGTGAAAAGCGAGAGCGTAGGCGCCGGTTACAAGATATTCAACTATGTGTGAGTTGAATAATTCGAGCAGTTCTTTGAAGTCGGACTGGATTTCCATGGAATTGGTTGCGCAGATGGTCCACAGCATTAACACGTTCGGCAGGTGGCCTGGATAACCAATATTCAAGGTTATCCTTTATTTCGTCATACTCCTTGAGGTCCCGGATTTTAATCTGTTTCTGCATGAGTTGCATTATACCACCCCGGTTCCGGGTTAAGAACTATGTACAAGAATTGTGGCAATATCATTTGGAAAGATTTTAAAAACTTACCTGACAGAAAATCCCTCAAACTCCTGATACTCCCTTTCTTCAACCTTAACTTCCAACACCCTCGCCATCTCCGGCCCCCGCTTCAACCATGCATGCAAAAGTTTTAATTGTTCCTCTTCGCCGCTGGCCATGACCTCCACCCGGCCGTCCGCAAGGTTCCTGACCCATCCCGTGGTTCCATATAGTGCAGCCTGATCGCGGGTGGCCATGCGGAAGCAGACGCCCTGGATCCGACCTGCTTTGAGACCACTCTACATACCTTATAGGGTATATTTTTAAATTATACCCTTTAGGGTATATTGATAAAATATACCTTATGGGGTATAATTCCAAAATATGCTTTATGAGGAATAATTGATGGAAAACAGTATTCATACCCCGCAACAACTGGGCCTGGTATTAAGGGGTTGCCGTAAATCCATGAAGTTATCACAAGCTGCTGCAGCAAAGACTGTGGGCCTGTTGCCCAAAACTATCTCGGGGCTGGAAACAGCACCTGAGAGCAGTAGTGTGGAGAGTCTGTTCAAACTCCTGTCCGCACTGGAACTGGAACTCGTGTTGCGGCCCAAATCATTTGTCAACATCAAAAAAAGTAAAGGTAAATGGTGATCTGAAAAAGGAATAACCCATGGGCAGGAGATCAAAAACACGTCAACTGAATATCTGGATGAATGGTGTGCTGGTGGGCAACTGGACCATTACCGCTCAAGGCAAGCATGAATTCCGTTATGATGAAAACTGGCTTGCTCATGAATTGTCGCGGCCTGTGTCGCTCTCCATGCCATTACAATCACCGGATGTACCTTATAAAGGTGAAATTGTTGAATCCTGGTTTGATAATTTGTTGCCGGATAGCGATGCTATACGAAAACGGATTCAGGCAAGGTTTGGTATTGCATCATCTTCGGTTTTTGATCTTTTAAGCGAAATTGGCCGTGATTGCGCTGGTGCTATACATATCCTGCCCCCTGACCAGAAACCTGAAAACATCCATTCCATTGAAGGCAGGTCATTATCAGAAAGTGAGATTGCCAACCGATTACGCGCTGTTGTTACTTCTCCCGCGCTGGGGCATAGAAATGAAGATGAGTTCCGGATTTCCATTGCCGGGGCGCAGGAGAAAACAGCGTTTCTTTTACATAAAGGTAAATGGCTTGCACCGCTCAATGCCACACCGAGTACACATATTTTCAAATTACCCCTTGGCGAAGTGGGTACGGCACAAATTGATCTTTCGGCATCCATAGAAAACGAGTGGCTTTGTTTGCAAATTCTGGAAGCTTTTGGGCTGGAGACTGCGAAAAGTGAATTGATGAAGTTTGAGGATCAGCGTGTGCTAGTGGTGGAACGTTTCGACAGGATGCTTGCAGAGAATTCAAAATGGTGGATAAGAATACTTCAGGAAGATTTCTGCCAGATCACCGCCACTCCACCGGGGCATAAATATGAAGCGGATGGCGGACCGGGAATGGAAACGATTATGTCTACTTTGATGGGATCACTGAATGCGCAAGAGGACAGACGAAAGTTTTTTAAAGCACAAATTATTTCCTGGATGTTGTGTGCTATTGATGGCCATGCAAAAAATTTCAGCATATTCATCAAGCCGCAAGGCAGGTTCACGCTGACGCCGTTTTATGATGTGATTTCGGCTTATCCCGTTCTGGGTCATGGGAAAAACCAGCTCGCGCCGGAAAAGGCAAAGATGGCGATGGCCGTTATTGCGAAAAATCGTCATTACCATTGGGATAAAATTACGAAACGTCATTGGGAATCAACTGCACAGGTATGTGATTTTAAATATGAAATTGATGCTTTAGTTGAAGAGCTTGTAAATCAAACTCCAAAGGTTGCGAATGAAATTTCAAAACGTTTGCCGGAAAAGTTTCCTGCAAGTGTTTCGGAGCCGATATTGAAAGGGCTTGAGAGTGCGTGTGACAAGTTGTTTTGACCCTCAATGCCCAATTGACTATTCAATATAGGTGAATTTACCGGATTGTAGAATCATTACCCCCAGTGGATGGACTTGTAATTGTGGGGTGAGGCCTAATATGGGGTTTGGGGTGGGAGATAGATCAAGATTGAAAGATATAATGTTTCTCCTGATTAACATTCTACCCCCACCCTCGCCCTCCCCCTACAAGGGGGAGGGAATATTGAAGAAGGTGGAAAGATGAAAGGCATTGCAAAGATTATTCGGGATGTTGAGGGTCACTGGGTGGGTGATGGTTTCCCGGTGCGCACGTTGATTTCGTATCATTCGCAGGGTGCGGAGATCAGCCCGTTCCTGTTGCTGGATCATGCAGGACCGGCGGAGTTTCTGCCTTCTGACAAACCGCGTGGTGTCGGGCAGCATCCGCATCGCGGGTTTGAAACGGTGACTATCGTTTATGCAGGTGTAGTGGAGCATCGTGATAATGCCGGGAATTCCGGAAAGATTGGCCCCGGTGATGTGCAATGGATGACGGCGGCGCGCGGTATTCTGCATGAAGAAATGCATGGCCGTGAATTCACGCAACGCGGCGGCAAACTGGAGATGGTGCAGTTGTGGGTGAACTTGCCTGCGAAGAACAAGATGTCTGCTCCGGGTTATCAGGGAATTACGAATGAAATGATTCCGGAAGTTTCGCTGGAGGATAACGCCGGAAAGATCCGGATCATTTCCGGCAGATTTAATGATGTGGCAGGCCCGGCGCGGACTTTCACACCGATTAATCTGTGGGACATCCGTCTGAACAAATCGAAAACCCTGAACCTGGAACTGGAAGAGGGTTACACGACTGCGGTGCTGGTGCTGAAAGGCAAGGTGATGGTGAATGGCACAGAAACCATTAATGCTTCCGAACTGGTGATGTTCGAACGTGAGGGCAAGGGAATTTCATTTGAAGCAATTGAGGATGCCACATTACTGCTGATGAATGGTGAGCCGATTGATGAGCCGATTGCGGGTTATGGCCCGTTTGTGATGAATACGCAGGAAGAGATTAAACAGGCAATTACAGATTTCAATGCGGGGCGGTTTTTAGCGCTGGATTTGGAACGGATTCCAGAAATCTGTTTTTCAGGCAACAGTTCATTTTCAACCTTGTAGGTGCGCAGGGTCAGTTTTCCGGTATCATGTTTATGCATCTCCTTGATACCATTTGCCAACTCATCCGCCAGGTTACGTTTAATCTTATTCATAAATTGCTTTTGCCAAATCCTTTCGCGATACACCCAAGGCAAGTAATGATTTGACCAACAGATCGAGTGAAACAGATGGATCATTGGCTTCCATTTTTGCAACCCGGGACTGGCTTGATTTCAAGCGTTTTGCAACCTCTACTTGACTCAACTGCTTATTCCTGCGTTGTTGCCTGAAACTTTCGCTTAATGAAAGTTTCAGTTCAATATAAGCTGCCTCTTCCGGTGTCAGATTCAGAAATTCTTTAACGGTACCGGTTTTCCAGCCTTTGGATTCCAGTTTTTTTCGTTTAGCTTGTTGCATTGTCATAGTCACTCAGTCGTTCTTTGCAAATATTAATAATACGTTTTGGCGTCTGGTTGGTCTTCTTCTCGAAAATCTCGACGATCACGATAGCATCAGGATCTGTTCTGTAGATGATACGCCAAGTGATATTCCTGTCGATGATTCGAAGTTCATGGCACCGGGCACCAATTGGAGGCATGGGACGTGAATGTGGCATTCCGGGCTTTTCACCCCGTTGCAGACAACGAAGCTGTAGAAAAACCCCAGAAATCGGTTTTTTTTCAAAATTTCGCCGAGACGAGTTTTTCTCTGTGGCATATCTAATTTCATTCATACGTTAAT
>Ga0209002_10001369_pt1 | contig 19686 bp, 18 predicted proteins | sample Rifsed16ft2_FD_184010 | JGI IMG/M metagenome (GOLD analysis project Ga0209002, IMG submission 184010) | Soil microbial communities from Rifle, Colorado, USA - sediment 16ft 2 (version 2) | ecosystem: Environmental > Terrestrial > Deep subsurface > Rock core/Sediment | place: Rifle, Colorado... | reverse complement strand
AGTGTCAATGAATGTAAGATTTCTCCCCCCTTCCCGCAAGCTTTATCGAACCAAGCAGTTGCGGGCGGACTTTTTCACATCCGGCAGTTTCCTGCGAATTCATATCCTGACTTTCAACAGGCCGAAATCTAACTTGACCCTCCATTTGGTTCGTATCCACAGAGGTTCACCAAAAACTTCTACCGGAGGCATGTATGAGGAAGTACGCCGCAGTGGTCGCATTGCTTGCCGCATTCCTTTTTGTCCAAACGGCATTCGCCCAGGAACAGGAAAAACCGATGGAGAAGAAGGGGGAGAGAGTTGAGAAGGCAGGCGAGATGAAGGAAAATCGCGGAGAGCGAATGGAGAACAGGGGTGAGAAGATGCAGGAGAAGGGTGAAAAGATGATCGAAGCGGGTAAGGTAAAGAAGGGTACCGCGATGAAGCAAGCCGGAAAGACGAAAGAGGCAAGAGGAGAAATGAAACAGAAGCGCGGCAAAAAGATGCAGAAGAAAGGGGAGATGATGCAGAAGAAGGCGGAGAAGAAAGACGGCAAATAGTCTTCCAAGCGAATCACTTCGGGCGAGAAGATGTTTTTCTCGCCCTTTTTTTTGAGAAGAAGGTTATCTTCCATTCCAGCAAGAAGTCCGACTGCCACCTGGGTTGAAGATTACCTTCAACATAAGTTCACCACGGAAGGTAACATCCTCTTGCGCGAGAAAAGCAACCCCAACCTTGATAGGAGACTCTGCAATCATGAAGATCCATCGCACATTATTGTTTCTCCTCGTGCTGAGCGCAGCGGTACTGCATTCTCAGCCCTCTCTTCTGAAGTCAGGGCCTATGGTAGGATACGGACAGATGACCGAGGTCATGCTGTGGGTGCAGACAACGAAAGATGCCTCGGTGCAATTCCGATACTGGGATATTTCCGAGCCGTCTCTCAAAAAAGCCAGCCCCTCTGTTCGCACAGCCGTTGCCCGGGAGAATATCGCTCACGTCCTCATTCAGGACCTCCTCCCCGGAAAAGAATTTGCCTTCGAGGTGTTGATCAACGGAAAGGTCGTTCCGCGGCCATACCCGCTCCGCTTTCAAACGCAGCCGCTCTGGCAGTGGCGTACCGACCCTCCCGATTTCACGCTCGCATTTGGCTCCTGCCTCTACATCAACGAGACTGAATGGGACAGGCCGGGAACGCCGTACGGATCCGATTATGAGGTCCTCTCCATCCTCGCATCGAAAAAACCCGACCTCATGCTCTGGCTCGGAGACAACACCTATTACAGAGAGATTGACTGGAATACCGAAGCAGGTCTGAAGCATCGATGGAATCACACACGGACTATTTCGCAATTGCAGCCCGTACTGGGCGTTGCACATAACTACGCGATCTGGGACGACCACGACTACGGCCCCGACGACGCCGATAGATCCTATAGGTTGAAGGCCGAAGCCCTCGAGACACACAAACTTTTCTGGGCCAACCAGACGTACGGCACGCCCGGAGTGGACGGCGTCTTTGGGCGGTTTGAATGGGGAGATGTCGAGTTCTTCATGCTCGACGATCGTTATCACCGCGCACCGAACAATGCGCCTGATGATGCGGGGAAAACAATGTTTGGGAAAGAGCAGTTTCAATGGCTGAAAGACGGATTGGCATCGAGCAATGCAACATTCAAGATCGTTGCAAACGGAAATCAGATGCTGAATCCGCTCATCGGCGGGGAGACGTTCTCGAAATACGGAAGAGAATATAGCGAGCTGCTGCGCTTCGTCAAAGAACGCAGGATTTCCGGCGTCGTGTTCCTTTCAGGCGACCGGCATCTCACAGAACTTATCGCTCTGAAGGATTCAACCTTCTATCCTCTCTACGATTACACAAGCTCATCACTCACGGCAGGCCTCAATACCGCTAAAGAGGAGAATCCTCATGTCGTACCCGGAACGCTCGTGAACGATGATCACAATTTCGGGATTCTCAAATTCAGCGGACCGCGCAGAGACCGGAAACTTACCATGGAGTGCTGGGATTACAGGGGGAGGCTGCGGTGGACGCACGAGATCTCCGCAGGGCAACTGCGACCTCCGTCGAATCGCTGAACGAGTCAGTCACGAAAACAGAAAAGGCGCTGAGTGGCGCCTTTTTCTTGTACTCCATGTAAGAACTAAGGGTGATTATGATTACCCGCTGCTGTCCTTTTTCGTTTCGCTCACCCTGGCAACCTTGACCTCAAACTCCCCTTTGATGTTCTCAATCTCCTTCACCTCGGTATGCCGGGCATACATCACCTTGTACAGGTTCAATAAGCCCTGAACACCCGTTTCGATCGCCAGGGTGTGGTTCTGCACCTCACCGACCATCTTATTGAAGGTCTCAAGTGCTTCGCCGGAGAGGGTTTCACGAATAAGCTCTGCGCGCAGTTCAAGCTCGACGCCGATCGCTGCGAAGTCTGTATTAAGCCGTGGAGCTATCACGTTGAGGACGCGTCGGACCTTCTCGGTGGCTTCGAGATTTAGCCGTATCTCACGCTCGCGCTCCAGTTCGATCTCCTTGGAGATGCGGAACTGATGCCGTTCATGCGTCGCCTGAATGACAATCGCCAGCCGGCGGATATCGATATGCTCCTTGCGGACATAGTCATAGGCGCCCAGCTTCATCGCCTCCACGGCAACAACTTCGGAACCGGCGGCGGTCAACATGACCACCGGCGTCTCGTTCTTCTGCTCATGCATCCACTGCATGACGTTCAGGCCCGTCATCTCGGGCATCATGTAGTCGAGCAGGACAACATCATATGCGCGGATGGCATTGGATATTTTTTCAACTGCATCTTTTCCCGAGAACACGGATTCGGTTTGAATCCCGAACTCATCGCGAAGCTGGGAAGCAATCAGACTGATAAAAAAGCCTTCATCGTCAACAAGTAGAACAGAGATAGGATCTCGATCCATTGGTACTCCAGATTTGAAGCCTATGATTTACGGGAGGCGTTTATTTCTCCAGGAGGTGCATCAATCTATCAAAGCGCACGCGGAAAGGCAAGACTCATTGCAGTAATCGCAAAAAACATCGGGGCGAATAGCGGGATATGTGACCTACTTCACTCCAAGCTGCTCCTTTGCTGAAGGACTCATCAATCCGGGGTTCCATGCGGGGTTCCACACCAGGCGAACGTCACCGTCGTTGACTCCCGGAATCTTCAGGATTCGTTCACGGACTTTTGAAACGATGGCATCGGCCATTCCGCATCCCGGCGTCGTCAAAGTCATTTTTACTCCGACCCAGCCATCCACAATCGTCACACCATAAACGAGCCCCAGGTCGACGATGTTCACGGGAATCTCCGGATCATAGCATTCCTTCAAAGCTTCGTAAACGTGCTCGACCGTGATCATAATTCACCTATCTTTCTTTCTTCGTTCTGATCTCCCGTAATACCGGTAAATTCTCTCTTCGCTCCATACAGAGCACTTTCACCGACCGTTCAGTGACAGGAAGTGTTCCGTGTGTACCAAAACAATGCAGGCCGGTGGAATAAGCATCAGCCTCAAGGGCCGTTTGTGCCACAACAGTCAGGCTTAAAACTGTCGATTCCGGCCCGCCGACCGCGGATCCAGGAGATGTCCGGACCTTCGATCTCCCACCTGAACTCTAAAGGTTCCCCGATGTTGCAACCGCCTCGTCGCGGACCTGTATCCGATGGATTATCTCCTTAGGGCGGTCGGGATTGGGAATTCCATGGATCAGGTCTGCTTCCTGAACGCCGACCTCCCCCAACCTGAGGGCTTCAAGCTCTCCGGCGAGGACCTCGATCCTCCTGCTACAGCTCTCTGAGGCTGTCTCTTTCCGACACCTGCGCTGCAGCGTGCGAGAAAGCGGCCAATGACAGCATAACGATGACGCGAAGATACATTTTCATGATCTCGGCCTGTCAATTTTCATTCGGATGGTTTGATCAACAAAAGCGGGCATCGCCACGGGCGCGGCTCTCCTCGTTACAGCGGTTTCATCGGTTTCAGTTCGGGCATCGATTGCGAAGGGTCGAGGCCGGTCTGAAAGAAGACCTTGTTGGTCAGGAGATCGGATGTCTTGATGAGAATTGAACCTCCGTCAAGCCTTGAAGGCAGATGAAGCGGTGCGCACCCGAGCCCCTCCATCGAACCGCTTTGTTCGGGATCAACGTCGGTCGCCACAGCGAGCTTGCTCATCTCTGACGGGGCTTCACAAATGGAGCAGATCAGTTCACCGTCCCTGAGAAAGTAGTATCCGTAATTGTAGCAGGCTCTGCACGCGTCAAATGCGGTCCCGAACGTCCCGGGGCTTGTTCTCAGCGCGATAAAGCGGACATGTACACTGTCGTCGGTGACCCACTCGAACCGATGGAGATCGCCGTCAAGCAGATCGTTGACAGGGATCCTGATGATGGCATTTTCGGACTTCATTTCCTTCGCCGGTGAAATTTCGACCGACGATCGGGCACCATAGATGTAGTCGAACCCGAAGAAGAAAACCACGCTCAAGGTTGTCAACCCGGTCGCAAGCTGCCATCGTCTGGTTGAACGGACAACGACGGGTTGTGTATGGCGTGAAGAAGGAATAATGAACATGATAGCGGGGATGCTGAAAATAGCAAGGACAAACAGAAGGTTATTGCGGACAATCGGGCCCACAATTCCCATTGCTTCCGGGTTGGGCGGGAACACTCCGAGCTCATAGAATTCGTGAACACCGTTGACAAGGAGCTGGGCGACAAAGACAAGGAGGACGACGGCGGTGACTTTCAGAAACTTGCCGATGTCGACACGCAGGCTCCCTTTAACAAAGAGAACACCGAATGCCGTGGCGGCGAGAACTCCCGCCCCGACCCCGATCAACACCCCCCATGTCCCCTGTCCCGAAGAGACGGCCCTGAGAAAAATGACGGTCTCCACTCCTTCGCGCACCACCATGAGAAAGGTGAACAGAAAGACTCCTGTCATGGCGCCAAGCGACGTCGACCTCTTCGAAACGATCGAATCGATCCTGTGTTCGATGTCCTTCTTGATATGACGGGAAGTCCGCCACATCCAGAAAATCATGGTCGTAACGAAGAACGCTGCGCCGAACATCAGGTAACCTTCCAGGAGCTCGAAATCCATGGCGAGCCGCTCAAGGATAATAGCCGTCGCAATGCTGGTAAAAATGGCCGCCACAAGACCGTAAAAGACAGTTGAAATCAATATTCTTTGGTTTATCTTTCCAAGATAGACCAGGAGGATTCCAACAATAAGCGAGATCTCGACCCCCTCGCGAAAAGTTATAAGATATGACTCCAGCATCGCCCCTCCGGGGTTTTACGACTGTTTTTGTCCTATTTAAACTCCGACCAAGTTAGTCGTATAACCGAGGAGTGTCAAGCAGAAAGTTGGCAAAAAGTCCAAGAAATGCATATTCTAGGAACGAATCCTAATTATGAAAGCGAGAGAGATCAGATGATCGACCTTTCAGGAAAAGTAGCCGTCATTACAGGTGGCTCCAGGGGAATCGGGGCTGCCGCCGCGTTAGCTCTTGCCCGGGCAGGATGCAATGTTGCCATTACGTACGCATCTTCACGAAAGAAGGCAATGAGCGTATGCGATCAGATCGCCCGCATAGGGAAAGAGTGCATCGCCCTGAAAGCAAATGTCACATCAGAGCGCGACGTGAGGAAAGCACTTCGGGTGGCTTTCGCTCGTTTTGGAAGAATCGATATTTTGGTGAATAACGCCGGTATTTGGAAGTACGGGGTAATCGGATCGATGACAGGCCGCCAATGGGATGAGACTCTCGATGTGAACCTGAAGGGGACATTCCTCTTCTGCAACGAAATCGTGCGATACATGAAACGCCATGGTGGAAAGATCATCAATATCTCGAGCACCGCCGGGCAACGCGGAGAGGCCTTCCATTCCCACTACGCTGCCTCGAAGGCCGGAGTGATCGCATTCACTAAATCGATCGCTGAGGAGCTGGCCCGTTACCGCATCAACGCCAATTGCGTTGCACCCGGCTGGGTCGATACTGATATGACCAGAGGTGTTCTTTCGACAAAGAAGAGGCGAAAGCGAATCGAAAAGAGCATCCCCCGGGGCCGGGTGGCATCTCCAGAGGAGATTGCGGGTTCCGTTCTCTTTCTTGCTTCCGGACTATCCGACCATTATGAGGGTGCAACACTCAGCGTAAATGGCGGCGGGGTCATGGTCTCCTAGTCTCGCCATTTTTCTTGATTTCATTGGCAAAATGATTATATTGACCATGTTTTCCATCTTTCCACGATAGGCAAACAAAGGCTTTTCTGCTTTAATTGAGCCGCAAATTCGCGAGTCTTGAAAATCGATGAAAAGAGGCACGATTTTTTCTTCGTTTAAGGGGTGAAAAAGAACAGCAGACAGAAGCATCAAACAATTGACCTTTCACTCAACATTATAAGGAGTACGTATGAACCGGCATCAGGAGCTGTTGGATCTGATCCAGACCTTTCAGAAGGACTTCGAGAAGTTCTATGAGAAGAAGAACAAGTCCGCCGGAACAAGGGTTCGTAAGCACATGGCGACTCTGAAACGGAAGGCTCAGGAGATCAGGAACGAGGTTCAGGAAATCAAGCGCACCATTGATGAGCAGGAAGCGGGAGGTTCAACGACAGGAGCTTGAAAGGATCCTTCGTACGAGCTGGCAGCCGGAAGAATGCTGGGAAACATGAAGGCCGGCTTCAGCAACCTGAAGCGGTGTTCTTACGTAGTCCCTAAAGTATGATCCTCGAGAAGTTCCGCTATGCGTTCCTGGGAAGGATGAGGCGCCCGGAAGGCCTTGCACCCTCTATTCAAAAGGATGTGGTGGCCGAGCTCGGTGCACCCCCGGGGACTATTTTCGAGGCATCCCTTGCACTCTCTGTTGTCTTTGTCATTCTTCTCTTCCTCTTCTTTCCGAATTTCACCCCTACAAGAATCCACACCGCGCCCCCGCAGGAATTCGTGAAATTTGAAGATATCGAAAACACCCGGCAGCTGAACCGGCCGCCGCCGCCGCCCCGCCCGGCGATTCCCATTGAGGCCCCCTCCGACCAGGTCCTCGAGGATGTGGAGCTTACGAGCACCGAGCTCAATGTCGCAGAAGAGACAGCCCCCCCGCCTCCCAAATCAGAAGAAAGTGAAGAAGAATATTTCGTTGCCGTTGAGGATATGCCAGAACCCGTAGGCGGCCTGACAGCCATTCAGCGGGCAGTCGTGTATCCGGAGATAGCCCGCCGGGCAGGCCTTCAGGGAAGAGTCTTCATCCTTGCCTACGTCAATGAGAAAGGGGAGGTTACCAAAGCCGATGTGCAGCGGGGTATCGGGGGCGGTTGCGACGAAGCAGCTGTCGCGGCCGTCCGCAAAGCGAAGTTCGTACCGGGCAGACAGCGGGGGAAACCTGTCAAAGTTCGCGTCTCCATACCGATCAGATTCCAGCTGAACTGATCCGACCTCCCTCCATTAACAGACCTTCATTCCCTTCCAACTTTCTTTCCCTTTGCAGCGTAGTACCATTGAAGGGGACGGATTTTTTTAGTAAGTTGATTGAACAATTGATTCATTACATTTTCTTCTCAGGGGATCTATGAAACGATATGTCGTGCTGGGATTGCTTCTGGGTCTGACGGTGTCCGCTGTTGTCCTGGTTCTTCGGCGACGCAATCTTGCCGGCACCGAGTTCCGCGGATTCTTCGATTCCTCGACGGTGGCCGATGAACTGTTTGCCGACGCGTTCGAGGAGTTGCCCGACAAGCCGTAACGTTCCATTCAGAAGATGTTTACAAGGAACGAAGCGTCCGATGAGGACGCTTTTCCTTTTTCTGCACCCTCCCGCGTTCATCGCACGTTTTGATTTTAACGCCGATTCTCGTATTTTACGTCATTCCACGCTCGCCGCTCGCATCACTACATGACTTCACCGCCCAACACCCAAACCGTCGTTTCATCTCTCGCCGAAGCGCTTCGGAATGAATTGGACTCATTGACCGGTTCAACTCGCCGCGTAGCCCTTGTTTCGGGAAAACATGTCGGATCATTTGCCGAGAAACATTATTACCGGTTCGAGGTCCCCGAACATATTCATCTCCAACATCTGACCGAACTCCAGTGCAGCCTTGGGTCCTCACATCCGATCGTCCTTCAGGCAAACATTGTCGCTCTTGAGAACCAGTATTTGACCCTGGCGTTTCCGCTGGATTTTGGAGCCGTGATCCCGGAGGTGTCATGCACCTGGGACTACCGGCAGTCGTACCAGCCCGTCATTGATTCTCTCGCGCGCGCCGAACAAAACGATTTTGTTCAACGACTCTTGAATCCTTCTGGAGGGGTCAACCTCCACGCTGTCTCGTTTGAACCTGAGATGCTCCCGGAAACCCCGACGGACCAAAAGTCGGCCCTCACAAAGCTGTTCCAGAACAAAGTTTCATACGTCTGGGGACCGATACTCTCGGGAAAGACCCATCTCCTCGCCCATATCGCCTCAAACTACATCAAAGCTGGAAAGACGGTCTTGTTTGTCGCTACCATGAACGAGCGCGTCGACGATGTTCTGCTCCGGTCAATCGAGATCGGCAACAAACTGGGCGTCGATATGTCTTCACCGACATGCTGCCTGGGATTGCCTGCGGTCGAGAACTTCGAAAAGCTCGGCGCCATTTCTTTTGAGCAACAGCTGGCCCGCACAAAAGCGGAGAAGAAGAGATCGTTCCAGGAGCGCGTGTCGCTGCTCGAAACTTTGTGGCGCGTCCGAATCAAGCAGATGCTCCATGAAGGCGACATGGTGCGCATTACCGAGGTGCGCGAACGCCTTTCGGAAAAAAAGAAGCAGCTTGAAAAGGTGACGGCGGAAATGGGCCCGCTCAAGGAGACGATCAATCGAATCCAGAACGCTTCAATGATGGACAGATTGAAGAAGGGATTCGGGAAAGAGGACCTGGCAGCGGCGCAGCAAAAACTCCAGGAGAAGCAGGCCCTGGCGAAACAGCTCCAGTCGCTCCTCACCTCGCTCACTCAGGAATCGCTCAGGCGCGAAGCACAGGCACCTGTAACCGGGGAGGAATTGCAGAAATATCACCTCGCCATGAAGCGGATCGAAGAACTTGGCGGCATTGGCAAGGTTGAAGAGGCGGTTGAACAATATACGGCTGTCAACGAGCGGGCCGTCCTGGAATCAAAGCGGTTTGTCGGCACGACCCTCATGACGGCGCTGACGGACATGCGCATCACCGGCCGTTCGTTCGACATGGTGATGGTCGACGATGCGGAAAGTATTCCTATCCCGTTCATCGCGGCACTTTCACTCCTTTCACGGGAGAAGTTCGTCGTGTGCGGAGACCCCTATCAACTTGGACCGGACTCCGCCTCAAACACGCCTCTCGCACAGGAATGGCTCAAGAGCGACGTTTTTCTCCATGCCGCAGGGATCGACAACCTCCACGATCTGTTTGATTTCTCGGAAAAGCACTCCGACTGGTTCATCCTCCTTTCATCCCACTTTGCCTCAACACCGAAGCTCTCGCTGTTCATCGGATCTGTCTTGTTTGACGACAAGATCAACGTCTTCGCCGCGCCCAAGGCAAAGGGGCGTATCTTCTTTATCGACACCGGTTCCCTGCGTTCGCAGTCGAAGCAGTATCTCGGAAGAAAGAAGATCCTTCCTCATAATGAGCTTCACACGAAAAAGGTCCTCGAGCTGGTCAAGCACGCGATGATGGACGCAGGGAGGAAGGCCACGGACATCGGCGTGATTGTTCCCTTTCCGGGACCGTCGCTCTATATGAAGCAGCAGCTCCGCATGAGCGGCATGAGCAACGTCGAAGTGGGCCTCCCCCATACATTCCGCGGCCGACGAAAAGGGGCGGTCGTTTTCGACCTGGTTGCCGCAGGCGTCGAAAACACTGTTCGTCAAATCGACGACAAGAAAGTCGGTGAACACCAGATCGTGCGTCTGCTGAATACGGCTCTTTCCTGTGTGGAGGAGGACCTCTATGTGCTCGCCGACATGGGCCATCTGCAGGCCATGTACGGAGACAGGCTGCTGACGAAACTCATGATGCTTCTGAAGGTGCAGTCGGATCCGCTGGAGAATTTCCCGCTCGCTGCAAAGAAATTCGATGAATTGGATTGGGATAAACGCGCGGCCTTGATGACATTTTCAGGAGCCGTCATTTCTCCTGCCGCGCCAACCACCCAACAGTCTGCCGTGGCAGGGGATGCCGAATTTGCCGTGCAGATGAAACTCCTTGCCAAGAGAGAGGGGGTGAAAATCGAGGGACAGAACGACTACGAACGTGAGATATACCGCGCGGTTTATCGCATCCTCGGCCTCCAGAGCGACATCAATCTCATTTCACAGTTCGTCGGCGGCGAGCTTCTCTTCAGGCATTCCCTTTCCACCGAAAAGGCCGCCGCCAGACTTCCGTTGAATGTGTGTCATTCCGAAAAAGAGTTTCAGTCGGTCATGGACGACTGGAATCTATTGATGTATGAAATGTCCGGCGGTCAGGGCGCGCAATCGAACTTGCTGAAGATCGCCCCGGAAACAAAAGTGCGGGGAGAGATCTTCGCTCTTAAATCGTTTTATTCGACGGATGTTGAATCTGCAGTGCAGGAGGGAAAGAAGAATCTGGCGGTTACGGTTTCAAAAATCTTCCAGGAGAGTCTCGGCAAGCCTCAGCCGGGCAACCCGCAGGAGTGGACGAAAAGCTACATGTACTTCCTCTCGAAGCTTGAGGGATACCTCAGGTGGATTTCCGAACAACTGAGAAAGTAGCCCCTCAGGAGAGGCCCTGCAAGCCTTTTCTTCGGCCCACGATATGTCCCACCAGGGCCAGCAATCCAAGCAATGAGAGCGCTGTGAGAGTCTGCCAGTTCAGAGCCTCCCGGACGTTGGTCACACCCACACTTCCCTCGATCGCTTTGGCGTAAAGAAACGCCTTGATGGCTATTGCAGCAATGGTTGCAAGAAGAAACCGGATGATGGGGACCTTCACCAGTCCGGCGCCGTAGTTGATCAGACCGTGTTGCGATCCCGGAAAGATCCGTATGGCGAAAAGGCTGGCGAAGCTTGAATGGCGGGAAAGAAACTGCGAGATGCGGTGGCTGTGGAACCGTTCGACCCAGGGCCCTCCGATGAACCGCGCAGTACCGTACCCCATGAACGTACCGACGGCGCTGCCGACACAAATAATGAGGGTGGCTTCAGGCGGGGCGAAGAGCAGCGGCGTAACAAAAAAGAAAACTGAACCCGGAAGGGCAAACGTCCATGCTGCCGCCATGGACAAAACAATCAGGACCGGGGTGAGCGGATGATCGGCCAGCGGTTTGACGCGTTCGGGCGTAATGAGCTTGTCCAGCCCGACCGTAAAATAGAGTACCAACCCGACAACAAATAATGCTGCAAAGAAAATTGATCTTTTCTTTGCACTTGCTGCGGTAGGTTGTTCCGTGAATTCCATGTCCTCCTTCGGCGAAACTCAATTATCTTCAAAAATTTCGTCTATTTCAAGGACTTCCTTCGATCTTCTTGATGCGTGGATCAAATTGGACTATATTCACACTGCACAATAGGAGTCTGAATCGTGTTTTGGGAATCGGTGGGCGAGTTTCTGCTGGTTTTCTTTTTTGTCTTCCTTAACGGCTTTTTCGTTGCCGCCGAATTTGCCATTGTCAAGGTCCGGGCGACGCAGATCGAGCCGCTTGCAGCAAAAGGAAACCGGCGGGCGAAGATCGCCTACGAGCTGATAACGCATCTCGATGCCTACCTTTCTGCCACGCAGCTGGGCATTACCATCGCAAGTCTTGCTCTCGGATGGCTTGGGGAACCGTACGTCGCTTCGGCGATCCGGCCTCTGTTTGAACGCCTGAATATCCAGGATGAGGGGCTGGTTGAGGGAATCTCTTTTGGTATCGCCTTCAGCATTATCACGTTTCTTCACATCATTCTGGGCGAACTTGCCCCGAAATCTCTGGCAATTCAGAAGGCCCAGAGCACAACCTTGTGGGTTGCCTATCCGCTTCGGCTCTTCTATCTCGTTTTCAAACCCATCATCGTTACCCTGAACGGATTGGCCAATGCTATACTGAGACTTTTTGGGATACGGGCGGTCAGCGAGACCGAGCTCAAGCATTCGGAGGAGGAATTACGCCTTATCCTCACGCGGGACCAGGGGACATCCTATGCGAGCAAGATCCTTATCCTCAACGCGATGGATTTCAGGAAGAAACAGGCGCGGCATTGCATGATCCCGCGCAAGGAAATGATTGCCCTGCGGCTGGAATCGCCGGCCTCGGAGAATTTAGGGATCATGAAGAAATACAAGTTTTCGCGCTATCCCGTCTACAAAGGCCCAACCGATAACATTATCGGCATGGTCCATACAAAGGACATATTTAAGACCGACCTGGACCATAAGCCCGATTTTGCGCTGGAATCGGTCCTCAGAGACGTGCTGTTCCTGCCCGAGACGGCCCCCCTCGAGAAGGTGCTGGAGACGATGATTCAGAAGAAGACGCATATGATGATGCTGGCCGACGAATACGGAGGGATTGCCGGGCTCATAACGCTCGAAAACGTCCTGGAAGAACTTGTCGGAGTGGTTCAGGACGAGTTCGACAAGGAAAGCCCCGAAGTGACGCTGGTGGGCGAGAACGAGTATCTGATCGATGCCAGCATTACGACGAACGATGTGGAACGTCTCATCGAACAGGAACTTTCCATCAAGGACATTCAATCGATCAGCGCGTTTCTCATGGAGCAGCTTGGCCATCTGCCCGCTCGCGGAGAGATCGTCACCGTGCCGGGTGCTGTCTTCACGGTTGAAAAGGTGGACGAGCGCGTCATTGGCACCGTGCGTGTGAAGAAGGTCCCGATCGAACAGGAGACTGAAGAACAATAGGTGGTTCCGGGTTACGAGTTTCAAGTTGCAGGTTTCAAGTGTCATGCTCGCATTTCTGGCTGACCGCTGAGAGCTTACGGCTGACAGCCACATTCCCTTTTTTCATTCTTAACGTCGACTTCCTTATGCGTCCACTCTCTCCGCTTTTCCTTCTCGTTCTTTTTCTAACCCTCCTGCCCCCTTCCTTCTCCCAGCCCCGCGTTCCTCAATGGGCGAAGGACGCTGTCTGGTATCAGATTTTTCCCGAGAGGTTCCGCAATGGAGATCCCGGAAATGACCCGACGCCGGCGGAGCTGGAGTTTACGCCTGATCGCCCATGGAATGTCTCTCCGTGGACGAGCGATTGGTACAAACTTCAGCCGTGGGAGGAGAAACACAGCGAGAATTTCTATGAGAATGTTTTCGAACGGCGTTACGGCGGTGACCTTCAGGGAGTCATCGACAAACTTGACCATCTCTCCGATCTGGGAATCACGGCAATCTATTTCAATCCGATCTTCGAGGGGATCTCTCTTCATAAGTACGACGCGTCGACCTATCATCATATCGACAATAATTTTGGGTCGGATTCCAAAAACGACCTGCTCATCATTGAATCCGAGACCGAGGACCCAAAGACCTGGAAATGGAGCTCAGCTGATCAGGTTTTTCTGAAATTTGTCCGGGAGGCGCACGCGCGCGGCATCAAGGTTATACTTGACGGAGTGTTCAACCATTGCGGAACGCGTTTCTGGGCATTTCAGGATATCATCAGGAACCAGCAGCGATCGCGGTATGCCGATTGGTTCGACGTTCGCAAGTGGGATGACCCTGCAACCCCCGCGAACGAATTCGACTACAAGGCATGGTGGGATCACAAGACCCTGCCGGAATTTCGTGAAGATACGAATGGATTTGTGAAACCGGTGCGTGAGTATTTCTTCAACATTACGAAACGCTGGATGGACCCGAACGGCGACGGCGACCCTTCGGACGGCATTGATGGATGGCGTCTCGATGTGGCCAACGATGTCTCTCATGTTTTCTGGCGCGAATGGAGAGATGTCGTCAAAGGCGCAAATCCCGACGCCTACATCGTTGGCGAAATATGGGACGATGCGGCAAACTGGCTGAAGGGTGACGAGTTTGACGCTGTCATGAACTACCGTTTCTCCCGGGCGATGGTGAGGTTTTTTGTCAACTCAGACAGCTCCCGGTATTCTGTAACGGAATTCGATGCGGAACTTGCCGACGTACGGAACGGATATCCTCGCGAAGTGAACTACATCCTTCAGAATCTCATCGACAGTCACGACACGGACCGGTGGCTTTCGATGATATTGAATTCGAACAGGAGGTATGACAACGAGAACGGAATACGACAGAATTCAGAATACGGGATTCAGAAGCCGGGAGAAGATGCTCTTAAGATCATGAAATTGATGGCATTGTTTCAAATGACGTATGTTGGTGCGCCGATGGTTTATTACGGAACTGAAGCCGGGATGTGGGGTGCCGATGATCCGGACGACAGGAAGCCTATGGTATGGGACGATATGAGTTACAATGATGAAACGGCGCATCCCGTTCCCGGAAAGACCCGGACGCAGGACAAGGTTCGGTTCAACCATGACCTCTTCCAGTATTTCAAGAAGCTTATTCACATTCGAAACTCCCGGGAATCCCTCAGGCGGGGAACATTCAAACCATTGATAACGGACGACAACACAGGTATTTATACCTTCGAGCGCGGAGAGAAGAGTCAGCGGGTAATCGTCGTTATCAATAATAGCGCCGGGAAACAGGTCGTCCGCTTGGAATCCGGTGGATCCTATTCGGATTTGCTGACGGGAAATATCGTTGACGGGCTCACGATATCGGTTGAATCGGGGGCCGGATTGATTCTTGTCCCTCGATAAACAGTATCTTCCTTTCACTGCTCCATGTTTATCCCCGGGCATCCTCTGCCTCGCGTAATCGTTTTCTCACCAAATCTCAAGGACATGAGATCTTGAAAACAAGAATTGTCGGGTTCTTCCTTCTCTTCTCTGCTATTCAGGCATCTGCCCAGGATCTGAGGTTCGCGTGGTTAAGCGATACGCATGTGGGGTCGGGCACGGGAGCCGATGACCTGAGCCGCTCAGTCCATGACATCAATGCCATGCAAGACGTCGCATTCGTCCTTCTTTCCGGCGACATCACCGAGATGGGGTCGAACGAGCAGCTGGTTCTGGCAAAAGCGATCCTCGACAGCCTGAACAAACCGTACTATATCGTTCCCGGGAACCATGATACCAAATGGTCAGAGTCCGGCTGCACCATGTTCCGTCGTTTGTGGGGTAATGACCGGTTTGTTTTTGACAATCACGGATTTCGATTCATCGGGATGCACGAGGGACCAATTATGAAAATGGGGGACGGCCATTTTGCCCCCGAGGATCTTCGGTGGATTGATTCGGTTTTGACTTCGATGAACAATCCCGATCAACCGGTGTTTTTCATAACTCATTATCCTCTTGATTCGGGAATCGACAATTGGTACGAAATGACATCGCGACTCCGCCGGCACAACGTGCAAGCCGTCCTGGTCGGTCACGGGCACCGGAACCGAATGATGGACTTCGAGGGAATTCCGGGTGTCATGGGCCGATCGAACCTCCGCGGCCAGGCACCGTACGGCGGATACACTCTCGCTACCGTTACCGCCGACACCCTCTTCTTTTCCGAACGGATACCCGTTCCCGCATCCGCGGGAGTCGAACCTGGCTCCAATTGGCACAAGCTTCCGCTTGGAAAGAAATCGTACGGCGAACCTTCTCACAACCTGGAGCGGCCGGACTTTTCAATCAATGAATCATCGTCCGCGCCGAAAATTATCTGGAGCGTCAGGACAGGATTCACTGTTGCCTCAACGCCTGCAGTATGGAATGACCGCGTCATCGTCGGGAATAGCAGCGGCTCCGTCACATGCTATGCGCTCGGCGACGGCAGGCCGCTCTGGACATACAAGACGGCGGGAGCTGTTTACAGTACGCCGGCTGCCGCGGATGGAAGCGTCGTCGTGGGATCGACCGATGGTGAGATCTACTGCTTTGATATCAATTCGGGAAAGCTCACGTGGAACGTGACGACAATGTCTGCCGTTGTCGGTTCGCCGGCCATCCGGGATGGAATTGTTTATGTGGGCGCAAGTGACAGGCGTTTCAGGGCCATTGATTTGAAGACCGGTTCGGTGCGATGGACCTTCGAGGGGGTCAACGGGTTTGTTGAAACAAAGCCGCTCATTGACGGTGATTTGGTCGTCTTCGGAGCATGGGATACATATCTCTATGCCCTTTCGACCGAGGACGGAACGCTTCGATGGAAATGGTCGAACGGAAACCCGGGAGTCTTGCTCTCTCCGGCAGCAGCATGGCCGGTGGCGTCGAAGGGTAAGGTTTTCGTCGCAGCCCCCGACCGGTTCATGACGGCAATTGATGGGGCGACCGGGACCACGGTTTGGAGGACCAACCAGTTCACTGTTCGGGAAACCGTTGGGATTTCGGAGGACGGAGAGCGCGTCTACGCCCGCTGCATGAGAGACACTGTCGTCGCATTTTCAACATCCTCCGCTACTCCAGCTCCTCTATGGGTTTCGAATTGCGCCTACGGATATGACATTGACCCCTCAATGCCTGTAGAAAAGAATGGAACCGTGTTTTTCGGGACAAAGAATGGCCTTGTGTATGCTCTGAACGCGGAAAACGGAGAGGTCCTTTGGCGGTACAAAATTGGGGTCACGGTGGTAAGCACGCCGGTGGCGCTCGACGCCCAATCGGTTCTCGTGAGTGATTTGGACGGTCAGATCGTGCTGCTCCGGGGAAAATGATGCGACAGTTTGAAAGTGAGGCTATTGTCTCGCGAATTCGATCAGCCGTTCATACTTTCCGTCGTCTGCCTCACGAAGAGCCTTCAAGTATGTCGCCCGAGCTTCGCCTTGACCGGTAAGATTGATGCTCCCCCACGTAAAATGAGAACGACCGAGTCCCTGGCTGACCAGAACATCCGCTGCAAGGCGGCAGTGTCTTCCGTTGCCATTCGCAAAGGGATGGATGGTCACCAATCGGTGGCTAAATCGTGTTGCAATCTCATCCTCAGCAAAGGCCTTGTGATCGATCCAGTAGCGGCAGTCGTCCAGGAGCTTCCTGAGCTCTGAACGAATCTGAAGCTTGTCCACTCCCAGATTCTTATTCGAGTTTCGGAATTCCCCCGCCCATTTCCAGATTCCTGTGAACATTCTCTTGTGAAGTTCCTTTAAGAATTCTTCCGTAAGTATCTGTTCAAGGGGAAATTTCCTTTTCTTCGTCCATTCACGAGCGCGATCGACGCCAAGTTGTTCGAATTCATTCAGTTCTCTCCGCTCTGTAATTGTCGGAATCAGCAACCCTTCTTTTTCATCATCATCGAGCGGAGTCCGGGCCTCGCCGTTGTTGAGGATCAGTCCCATAGGTATCGCGGCATCTCCTGTTTAAGTCTTTCTGCACGGTCTTTTATGGCCTGTTCAAGACGTTCTTCGCTGTTCTCCTGTTCCTCAAGCATCATCGAATGAGAGGTACTCATCACAATGTCGCGCGCGACCTCCTGAGCTCGCTTGTCGATCATTGCTTCAATGGAGGATCCTTTTGGGAGAAAGCCGTAGACAAGCTGAAGATCCAGGGCGTCGCCGACTTCCATGAGCTTCTTAAGCGTGATGGTTCTGTTCTGTTCCCGGCCTTCAATTTCCTGCACGGTAACCGGATTCTTTTTGAGCCGTTTCCCAAGTTGTGCAAGGGACATGTTGAGGGCGGCCCTGATGGCATGAATCCAGCCTTTCGACGGGACTTTGATCTCTTTGAGCACCTGTAGTTTCTCCATTTTTGCGTCGAGTTGCTCAACCATGAGTTTTCTGTCGGGGCGTATCATAGGGTATACCCTTATTTTCTTTGTATATAAATAAGGATATACCCTTATAAACGCAAGAGAAAAATTAGGATATATCCTAATTTCCGTACCGATGACACAAAATTTCACTGAAAAATGGCAAAAAACGAATTGGTGGACTTCTTGGGCGGGAAACGCTTTGCCAACATCAGCTAAACGATGTCTGTAGTCCCATATTGAGGTTCAATGCCGCCTTTGCAGAATCATGGTTACCAAGGGGGAACTTCGACTTTGATCTTGACCTCGATATCCTTCTTGTCTTTGTCGTCATTCTCGACCTGCTCATGATGATCATCATAATCATCATGCTGGTCGTCCTGATGATTCTCACCTGAGCATCATGCTCTTTCTCTCAGCCACTGCAACACCGCCCAAGTAGCCTGCAGGTCTTCTTCATTGTACTTCACGATTTTCGACATGATCTCGTTCCGCAGTTTCTCATCCTTTGTTTCAACCGCCCTGATATACTGAGCCATCGACCATTCTCCTCCGAATTCTTCCATCGTTCGTTTGAATTTAACATACTTCTCGACCATTTTGAGACCATAACTGTAAACCGGAAGTATCAACGACTCTTTGGTGACTTCAAGCAGGTCAAGACAATTAGCAAGTACCCTTTGTGCTATTTCCTCTTCATCCCCAAATCGCTTCATGTAGGCCTTTAGTTTTGTCTTTTCATAATTGGCCCAGTGTACAAAAGGTATATCGCCGTGATCCGCAAAGATTTTCCTGGAGTTTGAGAGGAAATCCATCCATCCCTGTCTATCCCCCTCGGTCCCAAAGCTGGCCAGCGCCGGTGTGAAAGGTCCCGGCTTTGCACCGTATACCTGTATTCCCCACAAGTAGACTTTGTCGAGTTCGTCAAAATAAGGCGGCATTCCTTCGAGGTCGAACATGACCATATTTTCGCTGTCGGGAAGTCCTATTGGTGATATGAGAATTTCTTTATTGTCCCGAATTGCCTCGGCTTGTAACAAAATGCGCTCAGAGCTCTTTCCAATCTTTGCAACACCCTTGCCCCACGGTCTCTTGAATTCTGCCAATTTAGCCACGTCAAATTTCTTGAGCAGGTGATCTATGCTTTGTATACCGATTTTTCGCAGCCCATTCGCAGCGCCCTGATCAATTGCGGGTATTATTGCAGGATCGCCTGACTCATGAGCTATGCTCCAACATCGCTGCTCAAATCCACATCCCATACATTTCGACCAACCGACAGGTGAATATGGCTCTTCCTTCAAGTTTGAAACTGAGCGGATATCCTTCAGAACTTCCAAGGCGAATGCACCGCCATCATATGAGGTCTCAAGTATTGTCCGATCACCCAGGTACGCTTCTAATGCAGTTGGACGCATCTCAAACGTCTCTTCGAAGAGCCAACCGTATAGCTCAAGCTGCAGAAGTATCTCGGGGTGCCGACTTTCATCCGCATGGCGGGCAAGCTTGCAGTCTCTGATTCGGTAGCTTTTTCCGTCCTTGATGAGGAAATCCGGAATCCCAACAACCTCATCCTTCGAACCGGGAATTGTTGATTGGAGGACACCTTGATAAATGACACTTGCCCCGTTTTTCACCGCGGCGAGGGTTCTGGAGATCCTATCCTCAAACGACGCGCCGCGAAGATCTTCGAATTCTTCGAATGTGGAGAGATGCTCCAGCTCATGCCGCTGACCGAGCTCTTCAAGCAGTTTATCGAATTCAGATGATTCCGGCTCTTTTATTTTGTGTGAACGAAGATAAACACGGCGGTCACAAAAGCTGGGTCTATGAAGCGTGTAGTACGATGATGCGGAGAAATTCATTACTCACCCCCATTTCTTAACTACCTGTTGCAGGAAATCATTTG
>Ga0209002_10001368_pt1 | contig 19688 bp, 19 predicted proteins | sample Rifsed16ft2_FD_184010 | JGI IMG/M metagenome (GOLD analysis project Ga0209002, IMG submission 184010) | Soil microbial communities from Rifle, Colorado, USA - sediment 16ft 2 (version 2) | ecosystem: Environmental > Terrestrial > Deep subsurface > Rock core/Sediment | place: Rifle, Colorado... | reverse complement strand
CCACATGCAAAGTGAATAGATAATTCGTATTTTGGTTTACTTGAAAATGCCTCAATTACGTTTGTAAGTGGCATGCAGCTTGGAACTGGGTACCAATCATCTACTGTAACCTGACCGCTAGTTTGCTCTTCAATTCTTTGAATACAATCAGGAATGGTAATTCTATATTTCTCACGTTCTTGTTTTCCCATTCTTCCAGTCAGGGAGACTGGTTGGAAGTTTACAGCGTGAACTACATCCATATTTTTTTGAGCATATCTTATAATTCCTCCTAGTTCATGATCATTAATTGATTTGATAACAGTTGGAACAAATACTACGGTAGAGCCTGTTTTTCTACAACTGTCTAGTGCATATGGAATTTCCCAATGATTCTTTGGATTTGTTCTTGCAGTTACGCCATCAAAACTGAGATAAAGATTGTTACAACCGGCTAGTCTTACTTCACGTGCAGCCTCTGGATCTAAGGCATGTCTAATTCCATTTGTATTCATCTGAATATGGTCTACGCCTTCTTCTTTCATTATCTTGATAACGTCACAAATATCATCTCTTAGCATTGGTTCACCACCAGTAATCTGCATAGAGTTTCCTGGAATTGGTCTTTCAGCCCTAAGTGTTTTCATCATTGCTCTAACTTGGACATGATCTGGCTCATACATGTACGCTCCTTCAAGACCTTTCTTTACATAGAAGAAACAGTACCAACATGTCAGATCACATCTATTAGTCACAATCATGTTAGCAAGTCCACTGTGTGATAGGTGGTTTGAACACAGTCCACAATTGTTAGGACACGAACATTTGTCAGCCATAATGACGTTAGGTGCATGAGCGCCCTTTCCGTCTACCCAATAAGTGCTAAATTTCTTATACATATCATATGATCCAAAGTAAAGTTCTTCACACTCACCGTGAGTGGGACAAGTCTTTGACATGAAGACTTTGCCATCTCTCTCAAAGACTTCTGCATCCAGAATCATATTGCAATCTGGGCAAATACTTTGAGTAAACCTAATACTAGATTTTTTTCCTAGTTGTTTAGTAGACTGATTAACAATCTGAATAAGTGCCATTCCTATCAAATGGCATTTTTCTGATATGGTATATAATGACTTTCACACTTGCCCCCGTGGGATAAAGGAGATACATTCGTATGGGATTTAAATACCAAAAAAAGACGTTTAGATCGCATGAGTATCTCAGACAAAACACGAAAGTCCCTTGATAAGATAGGGCTTACAAGCTATGAGATCAGAACTTTTACTTCGTTACTAAAGGGAGGTGAACTTACTGCGTCCGATTTGAGTCAGAAATCTGGTGTACCTTATTCGAAAATTTATGAGGTGTTAGGAACTTTAGAAGAAAAAGGGTGGGTCGGTTCAGATGATTCACGGCCTACAAAATATCTTGCAAAATCTCCATCAACAGCGCTGGAAACTACAAAACAAAAACAAGAATTAGAATTTAAGAACAATCAAAATATTATTTTAAATGAATTAATTCCACTTTACGAAAAAAGTGGCACCAGTGAACGTCCAGACATATGGGTACTGTCTGGCATTGTTAATATTGTCTCAAAGGTATTAGAAATGATAGATTCTTGCAAAAATGAGGTAATGATTGCTGTACCAAGAGCTAGTGAAGATCTAGTTAAACAAGCATTACCTAAGCTTAGATTACTACATGATAAAGGAGTTGATATAACTATTCTCATATCTGACACCATAGACAAAGATTCACTCAAAGCAATATCTAGAGTTGCTACAGTAAAGGTGAAAAAAGGTCTTTTTGGAGGAGGTATAATTTCCGATAAACGTTATGTGGTAATACTCCTTGGGCCAGAGGTTAGTGATTCTTCTTCTGCTGATATTGTTGCTATTTGGGCAGATCATGCAGGCCTAGCAGGATTTGCAAGAGAATATTTTGAATATTTATTAAAAGATTCAAAGAAGGTAGAGTAAATGAGTGAAGAAATTCTTTTTGTAGGAACTGCAGAAGCAGAACACGTCGAGATGTATCTTAAAGCAATTTGGCATATTAAAGAAAAAAATGAATCTGTAAAAATTAGTACGATTGCAAAAATGCTCAATGTTAGGCAACCAAGTGTTGTTCAGATGTTAAAAAAACTTAATGAGAAAAATCTGGTAAATTATAGTAAAGCGGGAGTAAAACTGACTGAAGAAGGTGAAAAAATAGGTGCTAGTATGATGCGAAATAGTAGACTGTTAGAGGTTTTGATGGAAAGTGCACTTAAAGTAGAAATAGATGAGGAAATGGTTTGTGGCATTGAACATCATATGAATAAGCAATTTACAGATGCACTATGCACTATGTTAAAACACCCAAGAAAATGCCCACACGAAAATAAAATCCCTCGTGGAGAATGTTGTAAAAATAATTCTTAGTTCTAGAATATTTTTTTTAATCAATATTTATCATAGGTAATCTAGAAACAGAAAAAGAAGAAATACTACCTCGGAATCTTCATAGTATGACGTGCTTTTGTGGTTGTCAAATCTTTGAAAAAGATCCAAATGGTTTCAGAGTAGGTTGTGTGAAATGTAATCATGGTGCACAAAATCATGAAGATGAATTCAGAGAAGCTTCAAGAGCTAATGAGAATCGAAGTCAGAAAAGAGACACTGATTTTGGCTAGAAAAAATTCTTTATTCTCCAATAATCTTGACTAGAACACGTTTTTGTCTTCTTCCATCAAATTCTCCATAAAAAATCTGTTCCCACGGACCAAAATCCAACTTTCCATTAGTTATCGCCACAACAACTTCACGCCCCATTAATTGCCGTTTTAGATGTGCATCTGCATTATCTTCTCCAGTTTTGTTGTGTTCATATTGATCGATTGGTGCATGTGGAGCTAACTCCTCAAGCCATTTATCATAATCTTTGTGTAATCCCTTTTCGTTGTCGTTAATGAAAACACTAGCAGTAATGTGCATTGCATTTACCAAACATAGACCATCTATGATGTTACTTTTTTTTATTAATTTTTCAATTTGAGGTGTTATATTTACAAACGCTCTTCTAGTTTTTGTGTTAAATGTTAGATAGTCAGTTAGAGAATTCATGTTTTACCAAGTGTAACATATGTCATAAAAATCCTAAGATGCAGGCTCAGAACTCAAGATCCCTATCATCAAATCAGAGGGATAGAATCATCAACGCCTGCATAGTAAAATCAGTCTAATACTAATTGAATTTTTCAAGAACCTTGATAAATGGCTTGTGCCTAAATATCTTAAATGGTTAAGATAGATACTCCAGCATCAATAGAAAGCTTCAGACGTTTTATTATTACTAGTACATGTAGTTCATTTGCTCCAAGTAGCTATCTAGAAGATTACGAAGTTTTTCCAGAACGAGACGATTCACTTGGATCAATCTACGTAGAAGCAGCTGATAAAGTTACTTTGAAAAAAATTCGTGAGATTACTTTTGTTAATGCAAGAGATGTTTTAGGAATAATCTATAATTCAAAAAGCGGCAATACTCAATTAAAATGGCGTCAAATTAGGAGACTTAACGGCAAAGTTACAGGTGAAGCATCACCAAATTCACTTGTAAACTTGGCAGAAAGTGGTGTAATAACAATGGAATGGGTTGAAAACTACGTACGAAAAAAAGCAGAAGAAGATAAAACAAACGTTAAGGAAATAACGAGCTAGCCGCTATTTCTGTATGTTTATAATCAGATTTCAATAAAATGATTACAAAAATTTTGGATGATAATTCCATTTCATTAATTCCTGAAGAATCAGATGATTTGTTAATCCTCCGTAGGATAATAAAAACAGGAGATCGAATTGTAGGTACTACAAGCCGTGTTATCAAACAAGATAAGGAATATTCAAGACCTGATAGAGGAGACAGAGTAAAAATAAGAATTGCATTAGATGTTGAAAAAATCTCATTAGATAATGTTTTAGATCGACTAAGAGTTACAGGCAAAATTGCCGAGTCTAACAATGAATCTGTTCCACATGGTTCTCATCATTCTTTTCTGATAAAGGTGAATGAAGGTTTTAATTTAATAAAGAAACGTTGGGAAGAGGTTGAAAAAAAATTAATTCATTCTAAAGAACAAAAATTCGGATTTCTTCTGATTGCTATTGATACAAGTGATTGTGGCATTGGCAGACTAAAAGGAACTCATCTAGAATTAACACCAAATATTTATTCTGGTGCAAGTGGAAAACAATACAAATCTAATTTTAATATTGAAAAATTTTTTGATATAATTCAAAGAGCTATTTTTTCATCTCTCAAAGAAGGAGATTCTATCATAATTTTTGGGCCTGGTGAAACTAAGAAAAAATTTAGCAATTATATTCAAAAAACTTCCGTTGGTCAAAAACACAAAATCCAAGTAATTGAAGGAATAGATTCAGGTGGAGAAGATGGGATCTATACGTTTACGAAATCACAGTCTATGAAGGAAATAATGTCTGAGAGTAAACTTGCTAAGGTTTCATCCATTATTGATGAGATAATGTACAGGGCTAATAAGAAAAGTAGGAAATTTACTATGGGTTTTGAAGAAACAAAAAATGCTAATCAATTTGGAGCTATAGATTCTTTGGTATTTTCAGAAAAAATTATTCAAACCGAAGACGAGGAAAAAATAATTGAATTTTTAAATGATGCTGAGAGCAAGGGGGTCAAAGCATACAGTGCTGATTCAACTACAGATGTAGGATTGAGAGTAACTGGTTTAGGTGGAATAGTTTCGTTGTTAAGATTTCCAGTGGAAGCCTAATTCGTTGATTCAATTAACCACTTTAGATATGGTTGATTAATTGAGCTAATACTAATTTCTGCAATTTCAGGAATATCATAGGGATGCATTTTTTTGATGGCTTTTTTCAAAGCATTCTTATTTTTTTGAGTTGTTTTGAAAAGAACTAAAAATTCAGAGGTATTTTCTATTTTTCCCTTCCATGGATAAATCGAAGAAATTTTTGAAATGTTAACACAGGCTGCAAGTCGTTTTTTAACTAATTCATTTGCAGTTTTTGTTACTGTTTTTTTGTCCGGATAAGTTGATACAATTATCACAGGTTTCATAGTAAACGATAAATTTACCTGATTAAAAAAAGTAACAATTACTTTGGAACTAGATTTTATTACAGAAAATTCGATTATTTACGTCCTTATGGCATGGGTAGTAATTGTTTTAGTAGCAAAGGGACTAAAATTAGAAAATCGAGGTTTTGAGATTAAAGCTTACAGCCTAACTTACAAAAATTATGGCGTACAAGCTGCTCTCACAAAAATGTTGAATCGGACAAGAAGAGGAATTAGGGTTTTTGCAGATATTAGTGTTGTTGCAGGATTTTTAATGATGGGTTTTGCTTTCTGGTTCTTACTAAATAATGTCTCAAATTATTTTGTAGAACCAACAGAGTTTTCAGAATTAACGGTACTAATTCCAGGGGTTACCTTAACATCTTCAGCTTCAATTACCTACTTTCTGTTATCCATTCCAATTGTTTTAGTAATTCATGAGGGTGCACATGGAATTGTAGCTACATTAGAAAAAATTAAGATAAAAACTGGAGGCTTTGCTATCTTCATAGCTCTATTTGCAGGATTTGTAGAGCCAGATGAAGAAGAATTTAACAAGGCAAAAAAGATCTCAAAACTAAGAGTAATTGGTGCTGGTGCTACATCAAATGTTATTTTTTCCTTTGCATTAGGAGCTATCCTACTGACAAATCCTCTTTTTGCAATAGTATTACCTGAGCCAATTCTTGGGTGGATGTATGAAGAACCAGATGGCGTATTGGTATTATCCATAATTGAAGGATCTGGAGCAGAAAAAGCAGGACTTCAGCCAAATGATATAATCACAGCAATAAACGGCATTGATGTAAGGACTCCCCTTGATTTTCAAAAAGCTGACATTGTACCAGGTCAGACAGTTAATGTATCTATTTTACGTTCTGGACAACAATTAGAATTACCAATTGTAATTATGCCTTCTGAAGATGATCCTGAACGAGGATTGATTGGTATAATAAGAGATAATTCATTTGCATACAAACCAGTTTATAATTTCATTGAGTGGAATAATCCTTCTTTATCGATGTTCTTACTATGGTTGTGGATGATTTCATTTTTCATTGGCATCATAAACATGTTACCGTTACCGATACTTGATGGTGGGAAATTCATTCATAGTATTATAGATAAGAAAATTTCAGAGCGAACAGTCAATGGTCTTATGTGGGGAATTTATGGATTTACTTTTGCATTATTTGGTTTAAACATAGCACTTTCTTATATGAAATCTGGATGGTTTACCATCTAAAATTTTATCATATTTATTAAAATTCATTAAATCTATATCATACATAGTTAAGTTATTGATATGAAATGTGATAGATGTCAAAATGTAGCTGCATATTCCCGTAAATATTCTGGTGAAAACCTATGTTCTATTTGTTTTTCAGGTTCAATTTTACGAAAGACTGCTAAAACTATTTCTAAATTCAATATGATAAAAAATAATGAGCTTGTTTGTGTGGCTGTATCCGGTGGAAAAGATTCACTAGCATTATTACATATTCTTCATCAAATGTCTAAAAATCATAATTTTAGGATTAAAGTGATAACAATTGATGAAGGAATTCCGGATTATAGGAATGAGGCATTAGAAATTGTTAAGAGTTTTTGTGGAAAAATTAACGTGGATCATTTAGTGTATTCTTACAAGGACATGTTTGATCTGACACTAGATGATGCTCTGAATTTAAGAGAAAATGAAAAAATGTCTTCGTGTTCTATATGTGGAACATTAAGGCGAAGAGCAATGGATTATGCTGCTAAAGATATAGGTGCAGATGTAATTGCAACTGGCCATAATTTAGATGATAATCTTCAAAGCTTTTTCATCAATATGTTATCAGGAGACACAAACAAAATTGGTTGGATGGATCCTGACACCTCAAAAAACTCTTTGAGGAAGGTAAAACCGTTTTGTGAAATTTATGAATCGGAAATTGTTTTTTACGCCTTTACTAATGAAATTCCATTCCAGACAGAGCCATGTCCACATATGAATGAGGGAATACGAACAGAAATTCGTGAATTTTTAAATTCTTTGGAAGGACAACATTCAGGAATAAAAAACAATCTTTTCAATTCGTTTCTTAAAATTTCAGGAATAGTGAAGGATTCAAACAATAAAGAAAGACGAATTTGTCCAAACTGTGGGAATGAATGTACTGGAAAAATTTGTTCTGTGTGTAATTTAGTTCTAAAACTAAATCAAAAGCAATCCTAATGCAAATATAATAATTCGTATTACAAAAAGATGGTAGTAGGTAGGATCAGGGTGCTAGCCGTGCCCTATTCTGAAACCGGCTATATGCAGAGATCAGTAACTGCTGGATAAATCTCTAGATAGATAGTTCCCGCTTGGTGTATGGAAATGAACTCACGCCGAGGCGGGTGGATGTAGGACTGGGATTATCCGAAGGGATAATTCCTAAGACCGAACCGTTGAAAGGGATGAGGTCCGGGAGGGAGCAATCCTAAGATGGAACACTCACGCTTCCTCGTCAACGTGGCGGATCTTGTATGCCTTGAAATGGGGCTACCCGTCTAGACTGGAACCAGCAGGGCTACTACTATATACTTTAAAATAATTTTTTCATTTGTGAATACCTTCTTTTCCTCAGAAAATAAAAGAACCTATAATGATTTTAAAAAACAAATTTCACCACAAATTCAATCTTTATTTGATTCATTAAGAGATTATTGTTTTTCTTTAGGAAGTAATGTTATTGAAGATGTACGAATGCATAGAATTGTTTTTTGTAAATCTATTACTTTTAGATGGTTTGTTGATATGGAACCTGAACAAGATACAATTTTACTCAAAATCCAAAAAAGTAGAAAAGAGCCTCATCAAACTATAAGAATAAAAGCCGACGAAAACCTTGACCAGATAAAAGATTTTCTTAGAGATGCATTTAATACAATTCACTAGTAGAGAACTTCAAATTTTGAAAATTCTCCTTTGTATTTTTCGTTTTTAATTTCAATGTCTTCAACTCTTGCATTTGCAGACCCTGCATGACACCACTCGATCAGAGTACTGACATCAGTATCTTCTCCTTCAAGCAATGCTTCAACTCTTCCGTCCTTTAGATTTCGTACCCAACCGTTTACATTATTCTTTTTTGCTCTAACTTTTAGAGCCTGTCGGAAAAAGACACCTTGAACTTTTCCTTTTATAAAAAGTCGAACACATAGATTTGCCATGCAATGATTTGTTTTAACAAGTCATTAATCAATTTTGGCCTTGATAGAATCAAAAAAATTACTTTCGTTCTTTGATTCTAGCACGACCAGTTTTTCTAGCTGCAATACTACCAACTTTTGCTCCAGGGGGAGCATTTCTTGATACAGTTGAACTTTGTCCTACATGTTGATGTCTTCCACCGCCATGAGGATGAACGTATGCAGCTTGTGCTACACCTCTTACAATTGGGTATTTTTGTCCCTTTGATCTAAATCTGCGCCATTTTACTCCCGCGCGCATAAATGGTCTATCTCCAACACCACCTCCTGCTAAGGTTCCTATCATTGCTCTATTTTTTGGATTAATAGTTGAAAATTTTCCTGAAGGAAGCTTAATTGTTACTCCATCTGGTCCATGTGAAAACACTGTTGCATTGGTCCCTGCTGATTTAATTAGTGAGCCTCCATCTCCAAAATGTTTTTCTACATTACACACAATGGTGCCGTCTGGAATATTCTGAACACTAATTACATTTCCGTCAGAAATATCTGCTTCTAAACCAAATTGGATTTTTGAACCAACCTTTGTGCCAAGAACTGCAGGAATAAAGGAAATTGAACCATCTTCAAATCTAACCTTTGCAAGGGGTACATCACGGCCTCTTTCATGAACTAAATCAATAATGTCTCCCAGATGTTTTTCGGTTAAGTTATAGTTTGGGTATTTTGCAGGAGCAAGCTTCCCAGTTGTAGTAGCTCTAAACTGCATGCCTCCACGGCCTCGTCTTCTAACTAATGGTCGTTTACCCAAGTTGATCGATTTTCAAGGTTAAACAGATTTTAAGTTTTGTGTTTGGATTGATAGTTTTGCACAAGAATTGATAATTTTGTTAGAATAATACTGCCAAAGATATAAAAACATAGGAAGAGAGAATTTTCTTATGAGCCAGAATTCACTTTCTCTTAAGGTTTTAGAAGCATATACCAGAGATGTTGGAAGAGGTGTAGCTAGAATAGACTATGATTCTATGGATACATTAAATGCGTCTACTGGCGATGTAATTGAAATTAAAGGTAAACGACGTACTGTTGCAAAATGTCTTCCTCTTTATCCATCTGATGAGGGAAAAGGAATTATTAGAATTGACGGACTGGGACGAAATAATTCAGGAATTGCAATAGGAGATACAATTGCAGTAAGAAAGATAAAAGCTGTTGCAGCAGAAAAAGTGGTAGTAGCACCTTTAGAGGCTATTCCTCCAATCGATGAACGATATCTTGCTGATGCGTTAGAAAGTGTTCCTCTAATTAAAGGGGATAATGTAATGGTTCCATATTTTGGTGGACGATTAACCTTTCAAGTTATTGGTGTTACCCCTGCAGCTGATGCAGTACTTGTAACTCAAAAGACAGTTTTTCATATAGCTGAAAAAGGAGAAACTCTCAGAGGAGTTCCACAAGTAACGTATGAAGATATTGGTGGCATTGCTGATGAAATCAAAAAAGTTAGGGAAATGATTGAGTTACCACTACGTCACCCAGAAATTTTTGAAAAATTAGGAATTGAAGCACCAAAAGGTGTACTCTTGTATGGTCCACCTGGTACTGGTAAAACACTTCTTGCAAAAGCTGTAGCAAATGAAAGTAATGCTCACTTCATTAGTATTTCTGGTCCTGAGATTATGAGTAAATTCTATGGTGAAAGTGAAGCAAGACTAAGAGAAATTTTCAAAGAAGCACGAGAAAAATCACCATCGATTATATTTGTTGATGAAATTGACTCTATAGCTCCTAAGAGGGAAGAAGTTACTGGGGAAGTAGAACGACGAGTAGTTTCACAAATGCTTTCATTAATGGATGGATTAGAAGCAAGAGGTAAAGTAATTGTTATCGCTGCAACAAACAGACCAAACGCAATAGATCCAGCTTTAAGACGACCTGGTAGATTTGACAGAGAAATTGAGATCAAAGTTCCTGATAAGAAGGGACGAAAAGACATCCTTGCAATTCACACTAGAAACATGCCTTTAGCAGATGATGTGGATTTAGATAAATGTGCTGCAGTTAGTCATGGGTATGTAGGTGCAGATTTGGAATATTTGTGTAAGGAGGCCGCAATGAAATGCTTGCGAAGATTGCTACCAGAACTTAATCTAGAAGATGAAAAAATACCTCCTGAAACTTTGGAAAAACTGATTGTAAATGGAGAAGATTACCAAAAGGCGCTAAGAGAAGTCACCCCCTCAGGAATGCGAGAAGTATTCATTGAAAATCCTGATGTAAAATGGGATGATGTAGGTGGCTTAGTAGAAGTTAAACGTGAACTCCAAGAAGCAGTAGAATGGCCCATGAAATATCCTATGTTATATGAGAAATTAGGTCATAAAATGCCACGTGGAATTTTGTTACACGGTCCAAGTGGAACTGGAAAAACATTACTAGCAAAAGCTGTAGCGACTGAAAGTGAAGCTAACTTTGTTTCTGTTCGAGGTCCAGAGCTGTTATCAAAATGGGTTGGAGAATCTGAAAGAGGAATTAGGGAAATATTTCGAAGAGCAAGACAAGCATCACCTTGTGTAATATTCTTTGATGAAATTGATTCCATTGCACCCATTAGAGGAGCTGGAGGTGAAACTGCGGTAACTGAAAGAGTTGTAAGTCAACTTTTGACCGAACTTGACGGTATGGAAAATATGCGTGGTGTTGTAGTACTTGCTGCAACAAACAGGGCAGACATGATTGATAGTGCATTACTCCGACCAGGACGATTTGATAAGATTATACAAATTCCATTACCTGATAAAGAAAGTAGAAAGAGTATACTAGCGATTAATGCAAAGGAAATTCCCATTGTTAATGATCCAAAAAGTCCTGGGTATGTGGATATAGAAAAAATAGCAGAAGTTACAGATGGTCTAAGTGGAGCTGATGTTGCTGCTATTGCAAATACTGCAGTTTCTCTAGTAATCCACGAATTTCTTGATGCCCATCCAGACGTTAAAGAAGCAGAAAAGGCTTCGGAGGGCGCTAAAGTTACAATGAAACATTTCGAAGCGGCTGTGAAGAAAGTTCGAGAACAAAAAGACCTAAAGATTGGCCAGAAAGTCGTCGCATCTTACTACAGGTAGTTTTAATAAAATAGCCAATCTAATCCACCTAAATGTCTGAATATAGAGGCTATACTGGAATGTCTCTAACATTTCTAAAAGAATCTAATGTAAAGGTAGGCGATTCAGTGAAGGTTACAGAAGATTTAACATATACAGGCATACTGATGCCCCGTTATGAGCACACTGATGATAAACACATTGTTCTCAAACTAAAAAGTGGTTACAACATAGGAATAGAGGTAAATAAAATTAAGAAAATTGAACTACTTTCATCTGAAAAAATAGAAACAAAATCCTCGCCTCAGATTAAAATTGACTCATCATTACCAAAAGTTTTACTTTTGTCAACTGGTGGCACAATAGCAAGTAAAATAGATTATAGAACAGGTGCTGTGACTCCTGCATTAAGTGCAACAGAACTTAATTCTGCTGTACCTGAACTTGCTGAAATAGCAAATATTGATGCAGAAGTCATTTTTTCAGAGTACTCTGAGAACTTAGAACCTGAACATTGGAAGAAGATTGCAGAAAAATTAGATTCATATGCAAAATCAGACTACAAAGGAATTGTTATTGGACATGGAACAGATACTATGCAGTATACTGCAGCATTTCTTTCCTTTGCATTAGCAGGTTACCCTATTCCGATAGTTTTAGTTGGTTCACAAAGATCTTCAGATAGACCTTCATCAGATGCAGCATTAAACTTGATTTCAGCATTTAGATTTGTTGTGGAATCTAATACTCGTGGTGTTTTTGTAGTAATGCATCATAACGAAAGTGATGATTTAGTTGTAGGACATATAGGAACCCGAGTTAGAAAAAATCATACTAGTAAAAGAAGCGCATTTCAAACGATAGGTGGTAATCCAGCTTTCCTTATTTTTGATAAAAAAATTGAAAAAAATTTAGAAAAAGAATTTTTTAAACAAAAGGAATATGTTCCAAAGTTAAATTTTGATTCACATGTAGCTCTTGTAAAATATCATCCTGGTTACAACCCAAAAATTATTGATTTTCTCGTAGAATCAGGGTATAAAGCGATAATTTTTGAGGGAACAGGATTAGGACATGTTGGGAAAACTATGTATGAAGGCATCAAAAAAGCCAACGAATCTGGATTATTCATGGGAATGACGTCACAATGTATTGATGGACGAGTTGGAATGAATGTCTATGAAAGTGGAAGGGATCTTCTTGAACTTGGAATTGTACCTTTATCAGATATGATTTCAGAAACTGCATTGGTAAAGGCAATGTGGGCTTTAGGAAATTCTGGAAGTCCTGTTGAAATGAAAAATTTAATGTTAAAAAACATAGCCTCTGAATTTTCTGATTAATCTTTTAAGACTGTTTAATGGTTGATAATTAGTGTCTGAATTAAAAATAGATAAAATTGGATTAAAAGTAGGACTTGAAATTCATCAGCAATTATCAACTAATAAAAAATTATTTTGCAATTGTTCCCCAAAAGAAACAGACGAATTTACAGCCAAATTCTCTCGTAAATTACGAGCTTCAAAAAGCGAATTGGGAGAATATGACCCTGCAGCCATATTTGAAAATGTAAAATCTAAGAAGATGATATACTATACAAATCCAAACAGTTGTTGTCTAGTAGAACAAGACGAAGAACCACCACATGATCTTGATTCTGATGCAAAAAATATTGCTTTACTGATTGCTAGCTCTTTGAAATCAAATATTTTTAGTGAAATTTATCCAATGAGAAAGATGGTAATTGATGGTTCCAATACCTCTGGTTTTCAAAGAACTATGATGGTGTCTCAAGGAGGATATCTTGAAACTGACGGGCAAAAAATTGGAGTGCAATCAATTTGTCTTGAAGAAGATGCTGCAAAATTATTAGCAGATCGAGAAACAGAGAGAGATTATAGTCTTGAACGTTTAGGTATTCCACTTGTAGAGATTGCTTTAGAACCTGTCAGTGCAAGCCCTTCAGAAATGAGAAAGATAGCGCTTACAATGGGTAGACTGTTACGAACAACAAAGAAGGTTACCAGAGGAATAGGATCAATTAGACAAGACGTAAATGTTTCAGTTAGTGGTAGCGGAATAGTTGAAGTAAAAGGAGTACAACAGTTAGATCAGCTTGAAAAAGTTGTAGAATATGAGGCAAAAAGGCAACATGGACTCCTATTAATTTCAGAAAAGTTAAAAAAATTAAAACTTGAAAAAATTTCAAGGCAAGAAGATGTTTTTGATATAACTGAACTTATGAAGAATTGTAAATCAAAAATAATACAAAAATCTTTAAAAGATATGTCAATTATCAAAGTTATTAAAATTAAAAATTTTTCAGGAATGTTTAGTTATTCACCGTATGAAGCCATTAGACTAGGTAAAGAAATAGGTCAACTAGTTAGATTTTTTGGAATTGGTGGAGTATTTCATTCTGATGAGCTTCCAAATTACGGAATAGATGATTCAGATATTGAAAAGATTAAAAAATTATTAGATAATAGTGAAAATGATAGCTTCATAATAATTGCTGGAGAAAATTCTAAGATAGATTTTGCAATAAATTCCATTATTAATAGAATCGAACAAGCAAAACAAGGTGTTCCTGCGGAGACTAGATTAGCGACACAAACAGGAGAGACAGTTTATCTCAGACCCAGACCAGGGGCCTCGAGAATGTATCCTGAGACAGATATTCCACCTATCATAGTAACTGATAATGAAATAAATTTTGCAAAAAAAAATATTCCTAAATCATGGGATGAATCTTTATTAGTTCTTCAAAAAAAGTATGATCTTAAACCTCAGCTTGCAGAACAAATTTTTGATTCAGAGTATTTAGAATTATTTGAAAAGATTTGTACAGATAAGAATAGTTCTCCTAATTTTGTTGCCTCGATACTTTGTTCTACAATTACAAATCTGGAAAGGCGTGATTTGGATGCTAGTTTGTTAAAATCTGAAGAAATTATCAAATCGTTTGAATTTCTTAACCAAGGTAAAATTACAAAAGAGTCGATAGAAATTATTTTTGAACAGATTATGTCAGGTAAAACCCAATCAGTTGATGAAGCAATCCAAAAAACATCAATGATCTCTTTAAGTGAAGATGAATTAGAAGAAATTTGTAATACTGTAATTAATGATAATTCTGCCATTATAGATGCTCAGGGGCTTCGAGCAATTGGTCCATTAATGGGGAGTGTTATGAAAAGTATCCGTGGTAAAGCTTCAGGTGAAAAAGTAAACCTCTTGTTACAAAAAATGATTAAAGAATACCTTAGCAATAATAAATGAAAATAAAATTATGGTATACTAAAAAACACTAGATATCGTCAAGAATTGATAATTTTCTATTCGATTTTTCGTCTACCGGTTCCTCGTCCCATTGAAACCCATCTGCCTTTGCCTGTTGGTCTACCAGATGTTTCTGCAATATCGCCGAGTTTAATTTTTTTAGTGCCACGTCCCATTGAGACATAAACATCTTTTGCAGCGTCCTTTCGTTTTTTCTGAAGTTCTGCGTAATCTTTTCCGGTCCAATTATCTGCTTCTTTGTCTGATACTCTTCGTGAGGTGCCTCTGCCACCCACTCTAACTACTTTACCCATATGACATCTTGTATTTACTATCGTTTAAAGTTGTTCCTAAGCCCTTTTGGCTTTAAAAATTAATGCGGGAAGTGGGATTTGAACCCACGAACTCCTAGGAGATAAGGATCTGAACCTTACGCCGTTGACCAGGCTAGGCGACTCCCGCACCGTAGATTTAGAGGTCTGAAATAAGTTTCTTTATTGAAATTATACGAAATACAAACATACCCAAGACTAGAATTGTACTAATAATTGGAATTTAGAGAGATTTATTGTAACAACTGCAAAAAGATTCTAGGCCGTTACAACGTAAAATACTATTCAGAATCAAAAATTGCTGAATTGATAAAAGATAACCATGCATTTCATGTACGACAAGGTCATCATTTGGATATAAGAAAAATTGATAAAATATAACGTATTCAAAAAAAAGTTAAAATTTTACTAAAGCAATAATCATTTTTTTAATCAAAAGTTTTTCCGAATTCTTGTAGAAGATTTTTTTGATGTTTGTCAAGTTTTTTAGGAATATTAACAACTAATCTCACGTATTGATCTCCCCTACTTCGAGAATTTATTCGTGGAAGACCTTTTCCTTTTAATTTAATGATTGTATTTGGTTGGCTGCCTTCTTCAACATTGATTTTTTCTACTCCTTCTAAAGTTGGAACTTCCATATTTTTTCCAAGAATTGCATCTATTATACTAATTTGTTTGTCATAAAAAATGTCTCCTCCATCTCTCTTAAAGTCCGAATGGGGAAGAACTCTAATGCGTACAATTAGATCTCCATTTATTCCATCAGAGACTAATTCTCCTTCACCAGGAATAGTGTAATCTCCAGTATCAATACCTGGAGGAATATCAAATGGTAGATGTCTAATACCTTTTGTTATACCACTACCTTTGCAGTTTTTGCATGGTTTTTCAATTATTTGTCCTTGTCCATGACATGAAGTACATGGACCTACAGTAACAAAAGATGCAAATCCCATTTTTCTTGTTTGCCTTACTTGACCTTGGCCATTACATGTTTTACATGTTTTTGGAGATGAACCAGGAGCAGCCCCAGAGCCTTTACAGGATAAACATTCTACATCCTTATGCAGATCAATTTCCATATGTTTACCATGAAAAACATCTTCAAGTGTTATCGAGGTTTCGTAAAGTAAATCTGCGCCTTTTTGTCGTCTAAATCCTCCAAAGCCACCGCCTCTACCTAGAAGTGATTCAAAAATTGATTCAAATCCACCTCCACTTCTACCGAAAAGATCACTAAATACGTCATCAAAGTTTCCACTAGCTCCTTTGAAAATATCTTCTGTACTATACTTTCCATCTACTCCTATGTGTCCGTATTGATCATAGAGTTTTCTTTTCTCAGTATCAGATAACACTGCATAGGCCTCTGAAATCTCCTTGAAATGTTCTGAAGCCTCTGCTGATTTGTTTCTATCAGGATGAAATTTCAGAGCAAGTTTTCTATATTGTGATTTTATTTCATTAGATTGTGCTGTTTTTGAAATTCCTAGAACCTCATAATAATCGCGTTTTGCACTCATACTTATCTTAATAATTTCACGGAGTATAAATTATCTAATTAGAACTATTTTCTTTTGTTGTTCCTTGGTCAGAGGTAGATTCAGATTTTTGTTCTCCTCCTGTTTGCTTATCTTCTCCTGTTTGTTGGTCTGCATGAGGAGGAGAAACATTTTTGTAAAGTTCTGTAGTTACTTCATTCACTAATGATTTTAGCGCATCTAATTTTGTTTTAATCTGTTTAGCATCTTTGTTAAGAACTTCCTTTAATTCTCGGATTGCATCTGTTATTTTTATGCCCTTTTCTTGTGGGATCTTATCTTTAAGATCATGATTTACCAGTTTTTCAGTGGTATAGATGTAACTTTCGGCTTCATTTTTGATATCTATTGCTTCTTTCTTCTTTTTGTCTTCATCAGCAAATTTTTCAGCGTCTTGTTTTAATTTTTCAATTTCATCTTTTGATAATTTTGAACCTGCCTCAATTGTAATCTTTGCTTCTTTTTTGGTTCCAAGATCCGTTGCCGTTACATTAAGTATGCCATTTGCATCAATGTCAAATTTTACATCAATTTGTGGAACTCCTCTTGGAGCAGGTGGTAAATCAGTTAGGTTAAAACTTCCAAGTGACACATTATCAGCAGCCATTGGTCTTTCTCCTTGTACAACATGAATCGTAACTGCAGTTTGGCTATCTGCAGCAGTAGTGAACACTTTACTTTTTGAAGTAGGAATAGTTGTATTCCTTTCAATTAGTGGTTCTCTAACACCCCCAAGAGTTTCAATGCCTAGAGTTAATGGAGTTACATCAAGTAGAACTATGTCACTAGTAACGTCACCAGCTATGATACCCGCTTGAATTGCAGCACCCATGGCAACAGCTTCCATTGGATCAACTCCAGATTCTGCTTCTTTACCAATGAGTGAACTGATGAATTTTCTAACCAATGGTATCCTAGTTGGTCCTCCAATAAGCACAATCTTTGAGATGTCAGATTTAGACAGTTTAGCATCTTCTAATGCTTTTTCAACTGAGGGCTTACATCTTTCCACTATTGAACTGATTAATTCTTCAAATTTGGCTCTAGTTAGTTTAATTTCAAGATTTTTTGTTCCAGATGATGGATCATGAAAAATAAAAGGTAAATTAATGTCAGTTTCCATCACAGTTGAGAGCTCAATCTTTGCCTTTTCGGAGGCTTCTCTAATTCTTGTCATTGCCGTATTATCTGTTGTAAGATCAATCCCAGTTTTTTTTCTAAAATCGTCAACAACATAGTCGATAATTACTTTATCCATATCTGTTCCACCAAGTAAAGTATCACCAGAAGTACTCATTACTTCAAAAACTCCACCACCCATTTCCATGATGGTTACATCTAGGGTTCCTCCACCAAAATCAAAAACTAAAATCTTCATTTCCTGCTTTGATTTATCTAATCCAAATGCAAGAGAAGCAGCTGTAGGTTCGTTGATAATCCTTACAACATCTAAACCAGCTATTGTACCTGCATCTTTTGTTGCTTGACGTTGATTATCATCAAAATATGCAGGAACAGTAATAACGGCTTTTTCTATCTTTTCTCCAAGAAATGCTTCGGAATCTTTTTTTATTTTTTGTAAAATAAAAGCAGAAATTTGTTGAGGTTTGTATTCTTTTCCTTGAAGTTTAAAGATATGATCAGTTCCCATTTTTCTTTTGGCAGCAACTATAGTATTATCGGGATTTGTTATAGCTTGACGTCTAGCTGGTTCACCTACAATTAGATCTCCATCCTTACTGATAGCCACATAAGATGGGAAGGCTTTACCGCCAATGGTAGTACCCTCTGCTGCTGGAATAAGAGTAGGTTTACCTCCCATCATTACTGCAGCAGCTGAATTACTTGTTCCTAAATCAATTCCAATTATTTTAGCCATTTTGTTCACCGTTTGAATTATCTAATTTTGGTTTTTTTGATATTTCTACTATGGTTGGCCTAATTACTCTGTTTTGAGAAATATATCCCTTCCTGATTTCTTTTGTTATAGTATCTTCATCAAGTGAAGAATCCTCCACAACTGAGACTGCCTCATGAAAGTTTGGATTAAAAATTTCTCCTAATGCATTAATTTGAGTAACTCCGTACTCAGATAGTAGAGAGTTCATATTTTTTACTATTGATTCTAAACCTGAAACATCTATTTTTTCATCATTCAGAACTTTTTTTGCAAGGATAAAATCATCATATATTGAAAGAAAACCTAGCATAAACTTGTCAATTTTTAAATTTACACCATTTTCAATATCTAATTTTGTTTTACGTTCCAAATTTTGGAAGTCAGCTAGTGCATGTTTTAATTTTTCTTGACATACACCTAGTTTTTGTTCTTCTTTTTCTAATTTCTGCTCCAATTCAGATATTAGTGATTCATTGGATTCATTTTCTGGTCCTATTTCTTCTTGAACAGTTTTATTTTCAGATTCCTCTTGTATTGGAAGTGATTTCTCTGATTTTGAATCTTGGTGATTTTTTTCTGACAAGCCGAAGTTTTTTTCTCTTAAGGTAATTTTACTTTTATCGTATAATCTCACATAATGGATTTGTTTTAATCATGATTAGATCAGCTTCTTTTCGCTTTTTCATGATGTTTTCATAATCGTATTTAGAACAAACAACAACTACTGTGGTTTTATCACTATGAAACAAGTCATAATTTGGGCCTTCGAAGGCTTCTACATCGCCAATATAATCCCGTAACTTTAATGTAAGATTTTGAAGCATTTCAATTTTATCTCCTCTCATAGCATGCTGATCCAATGTCCACGAAAGCGCGATTTTTGTTCGACTAGCTTTTAGATCATTTTTCTTTAGAGTAGACCTAATTTCATCTATTAATCGTTTAATGTAACCATCAATTCCCTTGATGCTTCCATTAACCAAATACATTAGAGTATTTGCGCCCTCAATAGAAGTTCCTAAGGAACGTAGATCATATAGACTATTTATCATATCATCTAAAAAAATATCATTAAAAGTATCAGATGTTAAATCAGATTTAGTATTATCATCTAGTGCAAACTTACACACTTCAAGAACACTACACAATCCAGAAAATCTAGAAAGTATGTTTATCGCATGAAAATGTTCTGAAGAAGAAATAGCTACAAATTTTTTTTCTTTTTTACCACTAGAAAGCAATTCGGAAAGTGTTT
>Ga0209002_10001362_pt1 | contig 19712 bp, 13 predicted proteins | sample Rifsed16ft2_FD_184010 | JGI IMG/M metagenome (GOLD analysis project Ga0209002, IMG submission 184010) | Soil microbial communities from Rifle, Colorado, USA - sediment 16ft 2 (version 2) | ecosystem: Environmental > Terrestrial > Deep subsurface > Rock core/Sediment | place: Rifle, Colorado... | reverse complement strand
TACCTGCTCGTCGGGGGCGCGCTGGTGCTGGTCGGCGTCGCTCTGGCCGAGCGCGGCCGCGGTTGACGCTCCGGCGGCGGTGGTATATTCTGCGTGGCTTGCAGCCCCGAAGGACTCCGAGATGAAAAAACGCATCGCTGTGGTGCCGGGCGACGGCATCGGCATCGAAGTCACCCGCGAAGCCGTCAAGGTCCTGCAAGCCGTCGGCCAGGCGGCCGGGCACGAGTTCGCCCTGACGGAATTCGACTGGGGCGCCGACCGCTACCTCCGCGAAGGCGTCTCCTTCCCGAAGGACGCCCGGGAGATGCTCCGGCGCGACTTCGACGCCATCCTGCTCGGAGCCCTGGGCGACCCGCGCGTGCCCGACATGAAGCACGCCGCCGACATCCTCTTCGGGATGCGCTTCGGGCTCGACCTCTACGCTAACATCCGCCCCGTCAAGCTCCTGCATCCGCGCCTGACCCCGCTGCGCGACCGCGGCGTGGACGACATCAACTTCGTCATCTTCCGGGAGAACACCGAAGGGCTCTACGTCGGCATGGGGGGCAACTTCAAGAAGGGGACGAAGGACGAGGTCGCCCTCCAGGAGGACGTCAACACCTACAAGGGGGTCGAGCGCATCATCCGCTTCGCCTTCGACTACGCCCGCCGGCACGGCCGCAAGCGCCTGCTGATGAGCGACAAGTCGAACGCGCTCGCCTTCGGACACGACCTCTGGCAGCGGCTCTTCCACGAGCTCCAGCCGCAGTACCCGGAGATCGAGTCCCGCCACCTCTACGTGGACAACCTGGCTTTCCAGATGGTCAAGAACCCCGCCCAGTTCGACGTCATCGTCACCTGCAACATGTTCGGCGACATCATTGCCGACCTGGGGGCGTCGCTGGTGGGCGGCCTGGGCCTGGCGCCTTCGGCCAACGTCAACCCCGACGGGATCTCGATGTTCGAGCCGGTGCACGGCTCGGCGCCCAAGTACGCCGGGCAGAACGTCGCCAGCCCCGTGGCCGCCATCCTGACCGTGGGGATGATGCTCGACCACCTGGGCCTGGGCCAGGAAGCCCAGTGGATCGAGGACGCCGTGCGCGCCGCCATCGCCGAGGGCCAGACCGCCCGCGACCTCGGCGGCACCCTCAAGACGTCCGAAGTCGGCGACTGGGTCGCCAACCGCATCGCCAAGTCCCCCGCCCGCGCCCGCGGCTAGGTCCCGCCGCGCGACGCGCTCCTTCCTTGTCATCCTGAGCGAAGCGAAGGATCTCAATCGTAGCCCTATGCGCCGACTGAGATTCTTCGCTCCGCCCTTGGGCCTCACCTCCAGCAATTCTCCGCGAAGGGCCCCGCTCAGAATGACAAGAACGGGCTGCCGCTAGGGCTCGTCCACCACGCGGTAGGTGACTCGGGGCGGCTGCTGGGCAAAGAGCTTCACCAACGCCAGGCCCAGCAGGAAGCCTCCGATGTGCGCCCACCAGGCCACCCCGCCCGCCGAAGCGTCCCGCGCCCCGAGCGACGCCGTGCCGCTGAAAAGCTGGATGACGAACCACAGCGCCAGGACGATGTAGGCCGGCAGCTCGACCATGTAGAGGAAGAAGGCCGGGATGAGCGTCAGAACCCGCGCGTGGGGATACAGCAGCAAATAGCCGCCCAGCACCCCGGCCACGGCGCCGCTGGCGCCGATGGTCGGCACGGTCGAGTTCAGGTTGAAGAGCGTGTGCGCCACGCCGGCGCCCAGCCCGCAGACGAGGTAAAAGAGCAGGTAGCGCAGGTGGCCCAGGCGGTCTTCGATGTTGTCGCCGAAAATCCACAAGAACCACATGTTGCCAATGAGGTGCAGCCAGCCGCCGTGCAGGAACATGCTCGAAAAAAGCGGCAGGAAGGCGTCGCCGAAAGTGATGGCCGGGTCGGCGGGGAAGACCGTCACCCGCGCCGGCACCATCCCCATGGTGAAGATGAGCTGCTCCAGCCGCGCCTCCGGCAGCGCCACTTCGTAGAGGAAGGCCAGGATGTTCAGGCCGATGATCAGGAAGGTCACCCACGGGGTGCGGCTGCTCGGGTTGGCGTCCCGCAGCGGAATCATCGGACTGCCTTCTTTCTCGGTTTGTCATCCCGAGCGGAGCGAGGGATCTGCATTTCTCCGGCCGGCAGCTCCCTCCACCGCGGCAGCCGGCGCTTCCCACGGGCCATCAACCGCTCCGCCTCCGCCACCGTCGGGATGCCCCCCCGCGCCCCGACGGCCGTGCAGTTCAGCCCCGCCACCGCGTTGCTGAACGTCAGCGCGCGCGCGAGCGGCCAGCCTTCGAGCAGCGCGTAGAGGAAAGCCCCGTGGAAGACGTCGCCCGCGCCCGTCGTGTCCCGGCAGGTGACCTCGAAGGCGGGCTCGTAGAGGAACCGCCCGCCGGCGAGCCCGAGAACGCCGTCCCGCCCGAGTGTGGCCGCCACCAGCTTCATCGCCGGGTACCTCTCCTGGATACGAGGCAGCGCCCGGAAAAGATCGCTCTCGCCGGTGTAGGCGGCCGGGAAGCTCTCCGAGCTGATGAGGTAGTCGGTGGCCTCGAGCAGGGCCTCCAGCCCGGGGTAGATGTTGTCGACGTCGGCCGTCACCGGGAGGTCCGCCTCCCGCGCCCAGCGGGCCGCCTGGGCCGCCGCGGCGGTGTCGTGCCCGTCGACATGCAGCAGCCGCGCCTCCTGAACCATCTCCGGGCGCAGCTCTTCGGGTCGGATGTCGAGCCGCGGGTCGCGCCGCCAGAGGATGGTGCGCTCGCCGGTCTTCCTGTCGATGACGATGTAGGCCGCCTGGTTGGGGCAGTCAGGGACGACGCGGGTGTCGGTGAGGTCGAGCCCCTCGTGGCGGAGGCTTTCGAGCTGGAAGCGGCCGGCGTCGTCCGATCCCACCCGCCCGATGTATTTCGTCCGCAGGCCGAAGCGCTGGCAGACGGTGAGCGCCGTGGCCACCTGTCCGCCCGGCTGCCGCGCGGCGGAGAGGAACTCCACCTTGCTGTTGAAGGCGGGGTAGCCGGGGACTTCGATCGCCACGTCGGTGGCGTTCAGCCCGAGGCCGACGACGTCGAAGCGCATGGGGGTTCCGCCCGTGGGCCCACTCTAGCCGAACCCCCCGGGGGAGGGAAGAGGGCGGCGGATTTCATTATTTAGTCTTACTCTAAATAGGATTCCTTTGCTCCTCTGCGCCCGCTGTGATACGCTGCCGGGTTTCGCGGGGGCCGCGCGCTTGCGGATGTCGGCACGCCGACCTCACACCCTGTTATGCCGCTGGTAGAGTCGGACGCCATCATCCTCCGTAGCCGGGCGTTCGGTGAGGCCGACAAGCTGGTGAGTTTTTTTTGCCGCGGTCACGGACGCCTGCGCGGCCTCGCCCCGAGCGCCCGGCGCTCGCGGCGGCGCTTCGGGGCGGCGCTCGAGCCCTTGAGCCACGTGCGGCTGTGGTTCTACGAGCGCGAAGCGAGCGAGCTGGTGCGGCTCTCGCAGAGCGAGCTGGTCGAGGGCTACTGGGAAACGCGCGGCGAGCTCGAGCGCAGCCTGGCCCTGGGGCAGGTGGTCGAGCTGGCCGAGCTGCTTCTGCCCGAGCGCGAGCCGGCCGACAGCGCTTTCCGGTTGCTGCTGGCTGTGCTCGAGGGGTTCAAGAAAGAGGAGACGCTGTGGCTTCCGCTCACCTACTTTCAACTTTGGATGACGCGGCTGGCCGGGTGGCTTCCGGCGTTGGATGCTTGCAGCCGCTGCCGGCGGCCGCTTGGAGACGAGCCGGCCTACGCCAGCGTCGACCGCGGGTTGCTCGTCTGCCGGCGCTGCCGGCGCCCCGGCCTGCGGCAAATCAGCCCTGCGAGCCGGGCCGATGCCCTGGCCATGCTGGCGAGTCCCTTGCGCAAGCTCCCGGCCGAAGGCTGGGACCGGCGTCGGGCCCGGGAATTGGGGCGGTACTTGCTCGACGTCATCGAATACCACAGCGAAAAGAAGCTGACCACACGGGAATTGCTGGATGAAGAAGCGTAAGCCAAAAACCGCCAGGCGGGCCGGGCTGTCGTTCCAGGAGGTGGTCTTCGCGTTGAGCCGCTTCTGGGCCGGCCAGGCCTGCGTCATCCAGCAGCCCTACGACCTCGAGGTCGGCGCGGGGACGATGCACCCGGAGACTTTCTTCCGTGTCCTTGGCCCCGACCCCTACCGCGTCGCCTACGTCCAGCCCAGCCGGCGTCCGTCCGACGGCCGCTACGGCGACAACCCGAACCGGCTCTACAAACACATCCAGTTCCAGGTCATCTTGAAGCCCGCCCCGGCCCACGTGCAGGAGGTGTATCTCGCCAGCCTCGAAGCCCTCGGGATCGACCGGCGCCGGCACGACATCCGCTTCGAAGAAGACAACTGGGAAGCTCCCACGCTCGGCGCCTGGGGGATCGGCTGGCAGGTGATGCTTGATGGTCTTGAGATCACCCAGTTCACCTACTTCCAGCAGTGCGGCGGGCTCGACCTCGACCCGGTTTCGGTCGAGCTGACCTACGGGCTCGAGCGCATCGCCGCCTTCCTCCAAGGTGTGGGGAACGTCTTCGACCTGGCCTGGAACGACGCTCGCCGCTACGGTGAGCTACGCCTGGAAGAGGAGCGCCAGGCCTCGGCCTATGGCTTCGAGTGGGCCGATGTCGAGGCCTGTCGGCGGCTATTCGAGCTGTCCGAGCAGGAAGCCCGCCGCCTGCTCGAAGCGTACCCGAAGGACGCCCCTGTGGAGGCCCGGCAGCGGTTTCCAGTCCTTCCCGCCTACGATCTTTGCCTCAAGTGCTCGCACCTCTTCAACCTGCTCGACGCCCGGGGCGCCATTTCGACCACCGAGCGCGCCGCCCTGATCGGGCGCATCCGCGGCCTGGCCTGCCGCGCCGCTGCGCTCTACCTCCACCAGAAGTACGGCCGGGAGCCCGGGCGATGAGCGGCGAGTTCCTGCTTGAAATCGGCTGCGAGGAGATCCCCGCTTGGATGCTCCCGCGGGCCCGCGCCAGTCTGAAAGAGTTGCTTGAGCGCGAGCTCCAAGCCCGAGGCTTGCTCCAGGGAAAACCGGTCGAGACCTTCGGCACTCCTCGGCGGCTGGTGGCTGCCTGCTCGCGCCTGGCAGCGGCCGAGCCGACGCGGACGGAAGAGGTTGTCGGCCCGCCGAAGGCCGTGGCCTTCGACGCGGCGGGGAAGCCCACTCGAGCGGCAGAGAGCTTTGCCGCGAAGCTCGGCGTCAAGGTTTCGGACTTGAAGATCAAGCAGACGCCCAAGGGCGCCTACGTGGCCGCCGTCAGCCGGAAGGTCGGCAGGCCGACATCAGCCGTGCTGGCGGAGCTGCTCCCGTCCCTGATTCCTCAAGTCGAGTTTCCCCGGTCGATGGTTTGGACCTCGGCCCAGGGTCTGCGCTTCATCCGCCCCATCCGCTGGCTCGTGGCCTTGTTCGACGGGCGAGTGGTCGAGTTCGAGTTAGGGGGCGTCCGCAGCGGTCGAACCACCCGGGGCCACCGCTCGCTGGCGAACCGGTCCCTTTCGGTGAAGGGTTTGGCTGACTACCGGCGACGGCTTGGGCAGGTCGGCGTGGTCGTCGAGCCGGGGGAGCGGCGGAGGAGAATCGAGCAGGAGTGCGCGCGCCTGCTCAAGCCGCTGCGCCTGCGGGAGAAGTGCGATCCCGGGCTTCTGGACCTGGTCGTGGACATGGTTGAGCACCCGGCGGCGCTCCTGGGCGGGTTCGCCGCGGAGTTTTTGACGTTGCCCGAAGAGGTGCTGGTGACGGTGATGCGGCACCACCAGAAGTACTTTGCGGTCGAGGACGCTCGCGGCGCGCTTGCCCCGCACTTCCTTGTGGTGATTGACCTTGACCGGGACTCGGGGGGCGAGATCCGCCGGAACCACGAGGCGGTGCTCGCGGCGCGCTTTCGGGACGCCGGCTTCTTCTGGGAGGCCGACCAGAAACGGAAGCTCGCCGAGCGCCTGCCGTTGCTCGAAGGAGTGGTTTTCGAGTCGCGCCTCGGGAGTTACCGCAAGAAAGTGGAGCGTGTGCAGGCGCTGGCAGGCTGGCTGGCGCGCGAAATGTCGGCCGATGGTCGGCGTGCCGACATTGCAGCCGTTACCCGGGCTGCCGAGCTTGCGAAGTGCGATCTCACCACGGAAATGGTCGGCGAGTTCCCCGAGCTCCAGGGGGTTGTCGGAGGCTTGTACGCCCGCGCCCAGGGCGATCCGGAGGCGGTCGCCTGCGCCATCCACGACCACTACAAGCCCGTGGGGCCGGAGGACTCTCTCCCCGGGACGCTCGAGGGCGCCACCCTGGCCATGGCCGACAAGCTCGACAGCGTCGCCGCCTGCTTTGCCGTGGGCCTCGTGCCCACGGGCTCGCGCGACCCGTTTGCTCTGCGCCGGGCCGGGAGCGGCATCGTCCGGATCATCGTCGAGATGGGCCTGCGCCTCTCGCTCGACGCCGCCGTCCGGGAGGCAATGACCATCCTGGCCGGGAGCGGGCTGGCCGGGCGGGAGGCGAGCCCGGCTCCGGTCCTCGGCTTCCTCGAAGAGCGCGCCCGGCATCTCTTCCGGGAAGGGAAGGGCTTCGCCTACGACGAGGTCAACGCTGTGTTCTCGGCTGGTTGGGACGACCTCGTGGACGCGGGCGCCCGGCTCGCGGCCCTGCGGGCCCTGCGGCCGACGCCGGACTTCGAGCCGGTAGCCGCCGCTTTCAAGCGCATCCGCAACATCCTCGAGCAGGCCGGCGGGCCCGATCGCTCCGCCCGCCCCATCGAGAACAACCTCATCGAAGCCGGAGCGGAACGGGAGCTCTACGACCGCTTCTTGAAGCTGCGGTCCCGGGTGGCCGAGTTCCGGGAGAGGCACCGGTATCCGGAGGCCCTGCGGCAGATCGCCACGCTGCGCCCGCAGGTGGACCGCTTCTTCGATACCGTGTTGGTGATGGCCAAAGATGAGGCGGTGCGGGAAAACCGGCTGGCCCTGCTGGCCCACCTCTTGAAAGAGTTTTCCACCGTGGCCGACTTTGCGGAGCTCGCCGTCGGCCCGAAGACCAGGGAGTGAACCATGGCGAAGAAACACACGAAAAAGCCCGCGAAAGCGCCCAAGGGGAAGTTCGTCTACTTCTTCGGGGGCGGCCGGGCCGATGGGCGCGGCGACATGAAGGAGCTGCTCGGGGGCAAAGGCGCCGGCCTGGCGGAAATGACCAACGCCAGGCTGCCCGTGCCGCCCGGTTTCACCATCGCCACGTCGGCGTGCCGACATTTTTTCGAGGCCGGCAACCGGCTCGGGCCCTTCATCGAGCGCCAGGTGGAGCAGGCGCTCGAGCGCCTGGAGAAAATGAGCGGCTGTGAGCTCGGCTCGAAGGCGAACCCGCTGCTCGTCTCGGTGCGTTCGGGGGCGAAGTTCTCGATGCCCGGCATGATGGACACCATCCTGAACCTCGGCTTGAACGACGACACCGTGCAGGTGCTCGCCCGTCGCACCCAGAACCCGCGCTTCGCCCAGGACTGCTACCGCCGGTTCATCCAAATGTTCGGGAACATTGTGCTGGGCATCAAGAAGGAGGAGTTCGAGCACCTCTTCGACGGTGCGAAGAAGGAGAACCGGGCGCGGCTCGACACCGAGCTGACCGCCGAGGCGCTGGCCGAAGTCGTGCGCCGCTACAATAAGCTCGTCCAGGAGCGCACGGGTAAGCCTTTCCCCCAGGAGCCCCGCCGGCAGCTCGCCCTGGCGCGCGACGCCGTCTTCCGCTCCTGGAACAATCCCCGCGCCCGCACCTACCGCAAGATGCACAAGATCTCGGAGTCGCTGGGCACGGCCGTGAACGTGCAAATGATGGTCTTCGGGAACCTGGGGGAGCGGTCGGCCACGGGGGTCGGGTTCACCCGCAACCCCTCGACCGGCGCCAAGGAGTTTTACGGGGAGTTCCTGCAGAACGCCCAGGGGGAGGACGTGGTGGCGGGCATCCGCACGCCCCAGCCGGTGGCCGAGCTGGAGAAGCTCCTGCCCGAAGCCTACCGGCAGCTCCGCCGCATCGCGGGCCTGCTCGAGCGGCACTACCGCGACATGCAGGACTTCGAGTACACCATCCAGGACCGCAAGCTCTACATGCTCCAAACCCGCACCGGCAAGCGCACCGGGCGGGCCGCGCTCAAGATCGCCTACGACATGGTGAAGGAGAAGCTCATCACCCCGCGGGAGGCGGTGATGCGGGTCGAGCCTGCCCAGCTCGAGCAGCTCCTCCACCCCATCATTGACGACTCGCAGCCGCTGACGGTGATCGCCAAGGGCCTGCCGGCCTCCCCGGGAGCGGCGGTGGGGAAGGTGGTCTTCACGGCGGACGAGGCTGCCCTGCGGGGGCGCTCCGAGCCGGTCATCCTGGTGCGGGCGGAAACCGTCCCGGACGATATCCATGGGATGGACGCGGCCGCGGGCATCCTGACGGCGCGCGGTGGGATGACGAGCCACGCCGCGGTGGTGGCCCGCGGCATGGGGAAGTGCTGCGTGGCCGGCTGCGAAACCATTCGCATCCAGGAAGCGGAAGGGGTCTTCAGCGTGGACAGCCACCGGGTGAAGGAAGGCGACTGGATCTCGCTCGACGGGACGACCGGCCGGGTCATCCTCGGCCAGGCCCGGACCATCAACCCCGACCCGGCTACGGGCGAGTTCGCCGAGTTCATGAAATGGGCCGACCGCGAGCGGCGCCTCGGCGTGCGGGCCAACGCCGACATCCCCCGCGACGCCCAGGTGGCCCGCCGTTTCGGGGCCGAAGGCATCGGCCTGTGTCGCACCGAGCACATGTTCTTCGCCGAGGAACGTCTGCCGCACGTCCAGGCGATGATCCTGGCAGACACCGAGGCCAGCCGCCGGCAGGCTCTGGCCAAGCTGCTCCCCATGCAGCGGGAGGACTTCAAGGGATTGTTCAGGGAAATGGACGGCTTCCCGGTCACCATCCGGCTGCTCGATCCGCCCTTGCACGAGTTCTTGCCGAAGCGCGAGGTTTTGATGGTCGAGATCGAACGTTTGAAAGGGGCCGGGAAAACCGGGGAAGTAGCTGAAAAAGAACGGCTCCTGGAGCGGGTGGAGCAGCTGCACGAGTTCAATCCCATGCTCGGCCACCGCGGCTGCCGCCTGGGAATAAGCTACCCGGAGATTTCCGAAATGCAGGCCCGGGCGATCTTCGAGGCCGCGTGCGAAGTCGCGGCCGAAGGGGTGAAGGTGCTGCCCGAGGTGATGATCCCCCTGGTCGGACACGTCCGGGAGCTGACCCTGCAGAAGGAGCTCGTCGAAAAGGTGGCGGCGGCTGTATTTGCCGAAAAGAAGCGCAGGGTCGAGTACCTGGTGGGGACGATGATCGAGCTGCCCCGCGCGGCGGTGACGGCCGACCAAATCGCGGCCGAGGCGCAGTTCTTCTCCTTCGGGACGAACGACCTGACCCAGACCACCTTCGGCTTCTCCCGTGACGACACCGGACGTATCATCCGGGAGTACGAGCAACTGGGCATCCTGGCGGATGACCCCTTCCAGGTGCTGGATGCCGAAGGGGTGGGTGTGCTGGTGCGGATGGGGACGGAGCTTGGTCGCCGCGCCCGGCCGAACCTGAAGGTGGGGATTTGCGGCGAGCACGGGGGCGACCCGGCCTCGGTTGAGTTCTGCCACCAAATCGGCTTGAACTATGTAAGCTGTTCGCCTTACCGCGTGCCGGTGGCTCGCCTGGCGGCCGCGCAGGCGGCCATTAAAGAGAGATTGGGGCTGGTAGAAGGCGTGGCTCGGACCGCCTAGCGGGGATAAAGTGTTACTTTAAGGTTTCTTGAAGGCCTCTAGGTATCGATTTGCAGCATGAGGTAGAGGCCAGCGAAAACGAAAACCAGGTTCGCACCCCAGGCGGCCAAGATCGGCGGCAGCAGACCCAGGTTCCCCAGCGCCTCGAAGACTCCCGTCCCCAAGACCCAGTAGGTGAAGCCGAGGGCGATGCCGGCGGCCAGGCCGCCCAGCGCGCCTCGTTTGCCCATGCGTTGCCCGAAGGGGAAGCCCAGGAAAACGATGATGGCAGCCATAAGAGGAAAGGAAAACTTCTTGTGCCATTGCACGAGCAGGCGCGTGACATTGAGGCCGCTTTGGCGCAGCTCGCCGATGTAGCCGCTCAATTCGCGGACGTTCATTTGCGCCGACTCGCGAATCTCGCGCTGGAAGTGCGTGGGGCCTTCGGTCAGCTCGGGGAAGCTGGCGTTGGCCAGGGGGCGGAAGGAAACGCTGTTGTCGAGGCCGAAGGAGCGGTCCCAGCCGCTGGAGAAGACCCAGGTGCCGGCTTGCGGGTCCCAGGCGGCACGGCGACCGTAGAGGCGGCGGCGGACGCCGAAGGTCTGGGGGTCGAGGTCAACCACCGTCAGCCGGGCCAGGAGCTTCTCGCTCGGGTCGAAGTAGGCGAAGTGATAGATGCGAGGCTGGTCGCCGAAGACCCAGCGACGCTCGGCTTGCAGCACGGTCTGGGGCGGCCGGCCCTTGATTTGGTTGCCGATGGCTTCCCGGCGCTGGTTGGCGTAGGGCAGGTAGGTCTGGTCGAGCCAAAACAGCAGCCCGGAGAGACCGACTCCGAGGACGACGATGGGGACGGCGATGCGGTAGAGGCTGATGCCGGCGCCCATGATGGCTACGAGCTCATTCCGCTTGCTCAAGAGCGCCAGCTCGACCAGCACCCCGAGCAGCAGGGCCAGCGGCGCCATCCAGTAAATCAGCTGCGGCAGCAGGTACCAGAGGAAGCGCCCGACCACCGACCAGGGGATGTTGCGGGCGGCGATGTCGTCGGCCATCTCCAGGATGGTGAAGAGGGCGAAGATGAGGACCAGGGCGGAGAGTTGGAGGAAGAAGTAGAAAAGCACTCCGCGGACAACGTAGACGTCCAGTGTGCGCGGCATACGCCGGCGGCCGGCGCCATCGCCGGGCGCCGGCGTGAAAGGCCGGGCCGAGGGCGCCGGCCGCGCAGGCGGGATGGCGGGTTGCGGCGGGCGCAGGCGGTCAAGGAGTGCAGTCAGCCGGGCGGGGGCGGCCAACCAGCGGGAGGCGGGCGAAAGAGCGAATAGACCCGCGACGAGCAGTGCGCCGTTGGCGAGCCAGACGCCCGGGCCGGGCCAGAGGTCGCCCTGGCGTCCCAGGCGGTCCCCGAGCAGGAAGATGAAGTAGTAGGCCAGGGCGGTGGCGACGGCCAGGACGAACCCCACGGCGCGGCCGGAGCGCTGGGCCAGCATCCCCATCGGCAACGCCACCAGGCCGAAGAGCAGGCAGGAGGCGGGCAGGGCGAGCCGGCGGTGGAAGTCGGCCCGCAGCGTCCGCCAGCCCGGGCCCTGCTGGCTGGCGGCCCAGAGCTCGCGGAGACCCAACTCGGCGTTCCGGCGAACTTCCAGGTTGGCGGTGCTGGTGGGCAGGGGCATGGCAAGGATGCTCTCGGCGAAGGTGGAGACCGAATAGCGTTCGGTCTCCCGCCCCAGGTAGATGTGGGTGCTCCCATTCGAGAGTTGCAGGAGGAGGCTGCGGCCTGCGGGGTCGGGGAGCACGAAGGCGGACTCGGCCACGGTGAGCGTGGGGTTCATCGGCTCGCTGACGTCGGCCAGGAAGACGCCGCGCCAACGGCTCCCGCCCTGCTCGGTGTCCTGCACGTAGAGGATGCGCTTGGGGAAGCGCTCGTCGAAGACGCGCGGCTCGAGCTCGTAGGAGACCTGGCCGGTGGCGAGCTCCGCTTGCAGGGCCCGCAGTGCGCGCGCTCCCCCGGGCCCGCCCCAGACCGTGGTGAGCGTCGTCAGCGCGGCCCCCATCACGGCAAAGAGCAGCAGCGGGCGGAGCAAGCGCCCTTGCCCCACGCCCACCGCGTGCAGGGCGATGACTTCGCTGTCGGCCGCCAGCCGGCTCATCCCCATCAGCAGGCCGGTCAGGACGCTCAAGGGGATGGCCCAGGCCAGTTTTTCGGGCAGCACGCTCAAGAAGAGGCGGCCCATCTGGCTCCAGGTAACGGTTTCCTGCGCCAGCAGTTCGCTCAAGCGGAGCACTTCCGGCGTCATGAGAATGAAGAGGAAAACGCCGAGCCCCAGCAGGGCGTAGCCCAGGATTTCGCGGAGGATGTAGCGGTCGAGCAGCTTCATGGCTGACCGGAAAGGCGGCGCCCGGCTGGCCGCCTCGCTGTGGATTCTAGCACGGGGGCGGCGGGGTTCTTCCCGGGAACGGCGCCAGCCGAGCGCGGCGCCGGCCCCTCCGCCACGACGGCCACCGCGATGCCGCGGGGAGAAAGCCCTGTTGGTATGAGCGCGGCCATGGTAGGGCTTCCCAGCGGGATGACCGCCAGGTCTCCCGACCCGGCATGAGCGACCAACAAGGTGCGGCCGTCGGGCGACCAGGCCAGGGCCTCCGGTTCATGCCCCACGGGAACCACCTGCTTCACCCGTCGGGTTTCGGTGTCGAGGAGGAAGACCTGGTTCGATCCGAAGTTGGCCACGCACAGCTCGGAGCCGTCCCGGGTGAAAAGTAGCTGCGCGGGCTGGCGGCCGGCCTCTAGCGTTTCGGTCACTTCGTTCCGCCAGGTGTTGATGACCGTCAGCGTATGCGAGCCAAAGTTGGCCACGAACAGTTCGCCGCCGTCGGGCTTCACGGCCAGGGCCACGGGTGTTTCCCCGACCGGGAGGTTGGCCAGCAGTTGGCGGTGGAGGAGGTCAACGGCCGAGACTTGGCGGGCGCCGCTGGCGGTCAGGAAGGCCTTTGAGCTGTCGGGCAGGATGGCGACGGCTTCCGGGCTGTCCGCCACCGGGATAGTGGCGACGACGCGGAGCGAGTCGGTGGCGATGAGCGAGACGCTGCTGTCGCCGCGGTTCGCAACCACCACCAGCCGCCCATCGGGGCTGACCCGGGCCATCCCCGGGGCCAGGCCCACCGCGATCGTCGCCTCCACCCGGCGCCGCTCGCAGTCAATCACGCTCACCGTGTTGGAGGCGGAGTTGGCTACATAGGCCCGGCGGCCGTCCGGGGAAAAGTCGACGAAGAACGGCCGCAGGCCGACCGGGATGCGGCCTACCACGCGGCGCTGGCGAGCGTCAATGACCTCGACTTCGTGCGAGTCGGTAGAGACGACGTAGATTTCAGCGCTGTGGGGGCGCAGGCGGATGTCAGTGGGGCCGCGGCCGACTTCGATGGTGGCCACCGCTTTGAGCGCCTCGAGGTCGATTACGGTGACGCTGTGGCTCCCGCCGTTGCTGACGAAGGCGTAGGCGTGTTGCCGGAGAGCCGGGGGGTTCGCGGCCGCGCAACTCCCCAGCAAGAGAACCGCCGGCCCGAGCAGGGCAAGCAAAAGGCGAGAAAGCGTTGGTGAGGGTCTTTGCGCAGGCCGGGTCAAGCTAGCGGGTCTTGACCGCCGGAGTGCGCGCCTCCGGCGCAGGCACGCTGCGGTGCAGCACGGCGGCGATTTGGCGGACCTCGTCCATCAACTGCTCGAAGTGCGCCGGCAGGATGGACTGGTAGCCGTCGGAGAGGGCCTGGTCGGGCTGGTGGTGGACTTCGACGAGCAGGCCGTCGGCGCCGACGGCGATGGCGGCGCGCGAGAGCGGCAGAACTTTTTCGCGACGCCCCGTGCCGTGGCTCGGGTCGACGAGAATGGGCAGGTGGCTCAAGCGCTTCACGGCGGGGATGACGCTCAAGTCGAGCGTGTTGCGGGTGTGGTCGGCAAAGGTGCGCACGCCACGCTCGCAGAGGATGACGTTGTAGTTGCCCTCGGCCAGGATGTATTCGGCGGCCATCAGGAACTCATCGAGCGTGGCCGACAGGCCCCGCTTGAGCAGGACCGGCTTGGAGGAGCGCCCGGCGCGCTTGAGCAGGGAAAAGTTCTGCATGTTGCGGGCGCCGATTTGGATGACGTCGGCATACTGCTCGACCTGCTCCAAGCTCTCGTTGTCGATGGCCTCGGTCACGATCTTCAGGCCGAACTTGGCCCGCACGGCGGCGAGAATCTCGAGCCCCTTCTCGCCCAAGCCCTGGAAGCTGTAGGGAGAAGTGCGGGGCTTGTAGGCGCCGCCGCGGAACAGGCGCGCCCCGGCGGCGCGGACGGCGGCGGCGATGGCGAAGGCCTGCTCGCGGCTCTCGATGGCGCAGGGGCCGGCGATGATGGCGAGCTCGACGCCGCCAATGCACACGCCGTCGCCCAGGTCCACGGCGGTGTCCTCTTCCTTCACCTCGCGGCCGACGAGCTTGTAGGGCTTGGAGACGGCGATGCACTCGGCGACGCCGGCGAGCGCCTCCAGAGCGCTGGAGTCGACCGGGCCGGCGTTGCCGGTGATGCCGATGGCGGTGCGCGTCGCCCCCGGGATGGGGTGGGCGCGGTATCCCAGCTCCTCGATTTTCCGGCAGACGGCGCGGATTTCTTCTTCCGTCGCGTGCGCCTGCATCATCACCAGCATCGGTTGTTCACCACTCCTTAACTACGCTTCTCCCGGCGCGGAAGACGCCCGAACCGCAACTTCGCAGTCTAGTGGAACGCTCCCCGGGAATCAAGCCGGAGGCCGGGTTGCGCGAAGGGCGGGGCATCTGCTACGATGGAGGTTCTATGATTGCCCGTTGAGGAATCAGTGACGCGAAAGGAGAAGAAGACTCCCGCCCCCGCAGCTTGTCCCGAGCGAAGTCGAGGGGCCGCCCCGGTTCGCATCGGAATCCACACCTCGATCGCCGGGCGCTTCGAGCAAGCCGCCGACCGCGCCAAAGAGCTGGGTTGCGACGCCTTCCAGATTTTTTCTTCGAGCCCGCGCAACTGGGCCGCCGGCGGTCTCAACGCCCTCGACGCCGAAGCCTTCCGCCAGCGCCGCCACGCCCTGGGACTGGCCCCGCTCGTCATCCACGACAACTACCTCATCAACCTGGCCTCCCCCCAACCGGTGCTGCGCTCGCGCTCCATCCAGTCTTTCCGGGCCGAGCTCGAGCGGGCCCTGGCGCTCCAGGCTGATTATCTGGTCATGCATCCAGGCAACGCTCTGGGCTTGCAGCGGCGGCAGGCGCTCGGAAACGTCATCGCCGGGCTGCGGCAGGCGACCCGCGGGTTCCAGCTCAACGGCCTGAAGATCCTGCTCGAGAACACCGCCGGGCAGGGCAGCGCCCTGGGCGCCGACCTGAAAGAGCTGGCCGAGCTCGTGCGCGCCGCGCCCGAGCTCAACTTGGGCGTCTGCCTGGACACGGCCCACCTGTTTGCCGCCGGCTACGATATTCGCAGCGCGGAGGGGCTGGACGCCACTTTGGCTACGGTGCACATCGCCATCGGGCTCGACCGCGTGAAGGTGATCCACGCGAACGACTCCAAGGCCGCCCTGGGCGCGCGTGTCGACCGCCACGAGCACATCGGCCAGGGCAAGATCGGCCTCGAAGCCTTCTGGCGGCTGCTGCATCATCCGACGCTGGCGGGGAAGACTTTCATCCTCGAGACTCCGATTGACCGCCCGGGCGACGACCGCCGCAACGTCAGCGCGCTGCGCCGGCTGGCCCGGCGGAAGGGAAGAGGCCGGTAGGAAGAAGCCCCGTGGGCGACTACGACCACAAGACCATCGAGCCCAAGTGGCAGCGCCTCTGGGACCAGCGCCGCCTCTTCCACGCCCCCCGCGACGACAAGCGCACGAAGTATTACATCCTGCCGTTCCTGCCTTACCCCTCCGGCGACCTCCACATGGGCCACATGCGCAACTACACCATCGGCGACGCCGTGGCCCGCTTCCAGCGCGCGCGCGGCTTGAACGTCTTTCACCCCATCGGCTGGGACGCTTTCGGCCTGCCGGCCGAGAACGCCGCCATCCTGAACAAGACCCACCCCCGCACCTGGACCGAGCAGAACACCGCGCGGATGAAAGAGCAGCTCCGCCGCTTCGGATTCAGCTACGACTGGGAGGCCGAGCTCTCGACCTGCGAGCCCGAGTACTACCGCTGGAACCAGTGGTTCTTCCTGCGCATGCTGGAGAAAGGGCTGGCCTACCGGAAGAAGAGCCGGGTGAACTGGTGCCCGCAGTGCCAGACGGTGCTGGCGAACGAGCAGGTGGTCGAGGGCTGCTGCTGGCGTCACGAGGAGACCCCGGTCGAGCAGCGCGAGCTCGAGCAGTGGTTCCTGAAGACCACGCACTACGCCGAGGAGCTGCTCACCGACTTGGACAAGCTCTCCGGCGGCTGGCCGGAGCGCATCCGGCTGATGCAGCGGAACTGGATCGGCAAGTCCGAGGGCGCCCGGGTCGAGTGGGCGGTGGCCAAGAGCGACAAGGTCATCACCACCTTCACCACCCGGCTCGACACCGTCTACGGCGCCGTCGCCCTGCTGCTCGCGCCCGAGCATCCGCTGGTGGACTCGCTCATCGCCGGGGTTCCGGGCGGCGCGGCCATCGCCCGCAAAGTCGAAGCCCTGCGCCGGCAGACGCGACGCGCCCAGGTGACCGGCGAAGTCGAAAAGGAAGGCATCTTCACCGGCCGCTTTGCGGTCAATCCGCTGTCCGGCGAGCAGGCGCCCCTCTGGGTCAGCAACCTGGTCCTGATGGAATACGGCACCGGCGCCGTGCAGGCCGTCCCCGCGCACGACCAGCGCGACTTCGAGTTCGCCAAGAAGTACCGCCTCCCCATCAAGGTAGTCGTCCAGCCGCGGGAAGGGAAGCCGCTGAACGCGGCCCGGCTCAAGGAAGCCTTCCTCGGCCACGGGCGTATGGTGGACTCGGGACCCTACACCGGCATGGAGTCCGAGAAAGCTTTGCAGAAGATGACCGACGACCTGGCGAAGAAAAACCAGGCCGAGCGGGCCACGCTCTACCGCATCAAGGACTGGGGCATCAGCCGGCAGCGCTACTGGGGCACGCCCATCCCGGTGGTTTACTGCGACGCCTGCGGGGTGGTTCCGGTTCCGGACGAACAGCTGCCGGTGGTGCTGCCGCTCGAGATCGAGTTCACCGGCGTCGGCCTCTCGCCTTTGCTGAACGCTCCCGGCTTCTTGAACCTCGCCTGCCCGAAGTGCGGCGGGAAGGCGCGGCGCGAGACTGACACCATGGACACGTTTGTGGATTCCTCCTGGTATTTCTACCGCTACCTGACCCCGCACGAAAACGCCGCGCCCTTCGACCAGGAGATTGTCCGCCGCTGGTTCCCCATTGACCAGTACATCGGCGGGGCCGAGCACGCCGTCCTCCACCTCATCTACCTGCGCTTCTGGACCAAGATGATGCGCGACCTCGGCCTGGTGAACCACGACATCCCCGTGCGGCGGCTTTTCAACCAGGGCATGGTCATCAAGGACGGCGCCAAGATGTCGAAGTCGCGCGGCAACGTGGTCTCGACCGACGAGATGGTGGAGAAATACGGCGCCGACACGGCGCGCCTCTTCACGCTCTTTGCCGCGCCGCCCGAGAAAGACATGGAGTGGACCCAGGCCGGCGTGGAGGGCTGCCAGCGCTTCCTGCAGCGGCTCTACCGCCTGGTGGCCAAGCACGCCCCGCGGCTGCGGGAGACGGTGGCGGCGGGCAACCCGGGCCCCGCGCGCGAGGAGGTCAACCCCGACGAGCGCCACCTGCTGCGCAAAGCCCACCAGACGGTGCGGCGAGTCACGACCGATTTCGAGGCGCGCTGGCACTTCAATACCTCCATCGCTGCTATCATGGAGCTGGTGAACGAGCTCTATTTGCTGGAGCCGCTGGAAGAGCATGTGTCGCCCGCGGTCTTGCATGAGGTTCTGGGGATGACCGTCCTGCTGGCGGCCCCCTACGCCCCCCATGTGGCCGAAGAGCTCTGGGAGCAGCTCGGCGACAATGGGAAGCAGCGGAGCGTAGTCGAAACCCCCTGGCCGCCGTTCGACCCGGATTTGGCCAAGGAGGAATTGATCGAAATCGTCATCCAGGTGAACGGTCGCGTGCGCAGCCGCCTCCGCGTCAGCGAAACGCTGAATAAGGAGGAGCTCATCGAGCGGGCCCTGGCCGATCCCCGGGTGGCCGCTCTGGTGAAGGGCCAACGCATCGTCAAGATTGTGGTGGTGCCGCGCAAGTTGGTTAATATAGTGCTGGCTTCGTAGGCGCAGGAAGGAAGGACATCATGAAAGCAGGAGTGGTAGGTTGTGGTTTTGTCGGCAGCACAGCGGCCTATACGATCGCTCTGCAGGGCGTGGCTTCCGAACTGGTGTTAGTGGACCTGTTCCCCGCTGTGGCCAAAGCCCATGCGGAGGACATTCTGCATGCCACACCCTTCGCCGCGCCGGTCCGGGTGGTGGGGGGTGACTATCCCCAGTTGGAGGGGGCGCACCTCGTCATTCTGGCCTGCGGTGTCGGCCAGAAGCCGGGCGAGACCCGTCTGCAGCTGCTGGAGCGCAACGCCAAGGTGTTTGAGCAAGTAGTTCCGCAGGTGCTGAAAGCGGCGCCCTCGGCCATTCTCCTGGTCGCCAGCAACCCGGTGGATATCATCACCCGGATGGTCACGCAGATCTCCGGCTTGGCGCCCGCCCGGGTGATCGGATCCGGGACCATACTGGACACCGCGCGTTTCCGGACGTTGTTGAGCGAGTACCTGGGGGTGGCGCCGCAGTCCGTGCACGCCTACGTGCTGGGCGAGCACGGGGACTCGGAAGTCCTCGCCTGGTCCAGCGCCAAAGTGGGGGGCATCTCGCTGGAGGAATTCGCGGCACAGCGCGGGCTGCCTACCGATGGGGGGATGAAAGCGCGGGTTGATGACGGCGTCCGCCGGGCCGCCTACCGGATTATCGAAGGCAAGAAAGCTACCTATTTCGGCATCGGGGCCGGCCTGGCCCGGATTACCGAGGCGATTCGCGATGACGAGCGCGTGGTGCTGACCGTCTCAATCTGCCAAGGCGGCCTGGAAGGGCTCGAGGAGGTCGGGCTGTCTCTGCCCCGCGTGGTCGGCCGGCAAGGGGTAATCGCCACGTTGCACCCGCCGCTGTCGCCGGAAGAACAAGCGGCGCTCCGCCACAGCGCCCAGGTGCTGCAACAGGCGGCGAGCGAACTGGGATTCTGGGAGCGAGCGAGGGCCTGAACTGAATCGCATGAGCGGGGGCGGGAAAGAGAAGCGGGAAGCCGTGCACCGCGGCGGTATTGTGGTGCTCGACTTTGGCTCCCAGTACACGCAGCTCATCGCCCGGCGCATCCGCGAGCAGAACGTCTTCTCCATCATCCTGCCGTGCCACACCCCGCTTGCGGAAGTGCGGGCGCTGGAGCCGGCCGGTATTGTGCTCTCGGGCGGGCCCGCGTCGGTCTATGACCGCGAAGCCCCCGTTTGCGACCCCAAGGTGCTGGAGATGGGGAAGCCCGTGCTGGGCATCTGCTACGGGCTGCAGTGGATCACCCACCAGCTCGGCGGCAAAGTGGAGCCGGCCGAGCGGCGGGAGTACGGCCCGGCGGAGCTGAGCCTCGAGAACAATTCCGCCCTGTTCGCCGGGCTGCCCCCGCGGCTCAAGATCTGGAACAGCCACGGCGACCACATCGCCGCCCTGCCGCCGGGCTTCCGCGCCGTCGGCACCACGGCCAACGCCGTCGCCGCCGCCGAGAACGTCGAGAAAAAGATCTACGCCGTGCAGTTCCATCCCGAAGTGCGCCACACCGACCGCGGCGCCGACATTTTGCGCAACTTCGTCGTCGGCATCTGCCGCGCCCCGACGGACTGGAACCCGCGCGCCTTTGTCGAAAAGACGGTCGAGGAAATCCGCGCCCGGGTGGGCGGCCGGGCCCGGGCCGTCTGCGCCTTGAGCGGCGGGG
>Ga0209002_10001360_pt1 | contig 19735 bp, 14 predicted proteins | sample Rifsed16ft2_FD_184010 | JGI IMG/M metagenome (GOLD analysis project Ga0209002, IMG submission 184010) | Soil microbial communities from Rifle, Colorado, USA - sediment 16ft 2 (version 2) | ecosystem: Environmental > Terrestrial > Deep subsurface > Rock core/Sediment | place: Rifle, Colorado... | reverse complement strand
ATTATTGTAGCATGGCAGCAGGAACGACTAAGAAGGCAAGGCCGGGATGGGAATGGGCGCCGCGGCAGCCGATTTCAGTCAGGTTTCGCCCGTTCTTCTTCATCGTTTGAATGCGCGGCGATATCCCTGGCCTTCTCATGATTCGCGATGGCCCGCTCATAGATCTCCATGAGCAACTCATAGTTTCTCTCTCGGGTGTACTTGGCCTCGAACTCCGCCCGTGCTTGGCGGCTCATCTCCTTCATTCGTTCGGGGTGGGCCCAGGCCCAGTCGACCTTCTCCGCCAGATCCAGGGAGTCGCCCGGCCGGAAGTGCAGCCCCGTCCTTCCCTCATCCACAATCTCCTGGATCGCGCCTAGGCGCGATCCGACGATCGGCAGACCACAAGCCAAGGCTTCCACGATGGTCACGGGAAATCCCTCGTACCACTTGCTTGGGAAGATCAAGAACCGCGCGCCCTTCATCGCCTCCAGAACGCGGCCCCGCCCTTGGTGTCCCTCGAAGGAAATGCTGGAAACCCCCTGGCGCGACACCTTCGCCTCCAGCTCGCCTCTTTGGACGCCGTCTCCAATCACGCGCAGAGGAATCTTCTTCGGCAGTCGTCTCCAAGCGTCAACGAGTAGGCCTGCACCCTTCTCATCCTGCACCTTCCCCACGAACAGCGCATATTCTCCGTCGCCATTTCGTGGTCCAGGATCCGGGTCGAGGAAGTTCGGCTTGACGGCGATCTTCTCGGCCGGCAAGCCGGCGGCGACGAACTTGCGGCGAGCAAACTGAGTCAGGGCTATGTAGGCATCCACCTGTTGGGTCCAAGTCTTGCGCCACCGGTGCAAAGCCAACATCAGGGCGACCGCCGCCGTCGCAGGTCGCGATTTTCGGTAGCAACCGTACCGTACTCCACGCCACAGGGTGTGCTCCATGCACTCTTCGCACACCTGGCCGTGGCGAAAAAAAGTAGCGGCAGGGCACACCAACCGATAATTGTGCAGGGTCTGTACGACCGGCACTCCTGCCTCGCGACAGGCGTAGTAGGCCGCCGGAGAAATGAGCGGTAATGTGTTGTGGAAATGCGCCAGGTCGGGTTGCTCGGTTTTGAGGCGCCTCTTGACCTCCCTATAACTGTCCCAGGCCCAAACCGTGCGCGGACCCAGCGTCACGGTGTCTCTCAAGCCGTAATTCCTAATCTCCTCACTGTTTCTGACATATTCGACGACTCTATGGCCGAAGGAGACCATCAACTGCCTTTCCGACTGCATCACCACGTCCTCGCCACCGTGCTGCTGGTAGCGATTGTGGATGGATAGGATCTTAAGACTGCGCATCGGCTTCTAGATCTAGTGGCGACGCTGGGCGATGATCTTGAAACTGCGCAATAGCCCAACCCAGCGATTAACCTCTTGGGAAGCCCTGGTCCTACCCGTCGTATAGCGGCAATGTTCCAAGACGGCGAACCCGCTGTGCTTCAGGAGGTCGACTATTTGCGCGTCGTCGACTCCGGACTTAGCATGGTACTCTGCCAGATCACCCGCGCCTGCGATCGCCCGCCCGTGTTGAAGAGACGCTCTCCCGACGAGCTTTGTCACTCTTCTCTTGATACCCGGCAATACGTCGGCGGGGTCGAAAAGCAATTTGGCCAGCAGTGTGTCCATCGAATCGAACACTTGCGTCATCATCCTGTGTTTAGGTGGAACGGGATCGAAGTTGGAATAGAAAATGCCTTTTGGCTGCAGGCGCGGTGCGGCCAGCTCTACCACACCGCAATACGAATGCAGGTGATGCAAGACCGACGCAAAGCTAATCAGATCATAGTGGGCATCGTCTGTCTCCAGAAACTCCTCCACCGGGCAGTTTCGGATCCTAGGAACGAGCCCCTGAGCGGCGCACTTATCCTCGAGGATCTCGAGCATTTCCCGGGACACGTCGACGACGGTAACGTCCCAGCCTCGCTGCAATAGCCTGATTGAAAGATTGCCCGTGCCACCGCCGCAATCTAGGCACTTCACCCGCCTCCCGTTAACATGACCGAGATGGGACGCGATCAAGTCTAAATCCGCCGCCAACATCCGCTGAAAGGACGGGTCGAAGGTCCAACTTTCGTACCTCTCGTATTTTGGGGCGGCTTCCCGATAGAAGGAGACATTGGCGCGAATGACCTCGTCGGCGGGTGCGCCGGTCTTCATATGCTCCGTCTGCTCCGTCACCAGGCGAAGGTATCCGTTCCTATTCCCTGCCGGCACCGGCCTCGTCCATTGCCATCAGACCCTGTTCATCGGGACGACGCGCCCTGTCCGCCCGCGCATCAATCCCAGCGCCAATCCCATGAGAACATAGAAAGGGATGGCGCCGTAGGAGAACTCTAGGTGGGGCTGGACGCTGGTCACGATCATCGACAAGAGGTAGAAAAGGAAGAACCATAAAGCGAGCTCGTAGAATCTCGGTTCCAACGACCGCCGCCCCAGTAGCACCCGAACGAAGCGAACCAGGATCGCGAGGTGGAAAATTGCCCAGAGAGTTGCCCCGACCAGGCCCAACCTCGCAAAAACGCTCAAGTGGGTGTTATGCGGCTGACGTATGGGCACTCCTTCCTTGCTCCGCGCGTTCTCGAGCAGTGGCTTTCCAAACCCTTCTCCGATCAGGAAGTTCGCTGTGCTGGAGTGCGCGCGGTCCCAAGCCTCCCGGTACCAATCCAAACGACCCTGGACGGTCATCCCCGGAGTTCCCGGCGCCCCGGCGATGCTGCGCAGCTGGTCCCCGAGGAAGCTCAGTTGCACTGGGCCGATTCGGCCTTGCAACTCGAGGCCCAGGTGCGAAGTCAACACGACAAAAATGACCAGCGCACAGCACAAGGAGACGGTTAACTTGATCCACTTTCGAAACTCGCCCAGAAGCATGATCACCAGAAGGACAACCACCATGCCCACGTACATCGATCTCGCTTGCGCGATGCCGAGGCTGAGAATCTGTCCCGCCGTCAGAAGACCTCGCAGCCAGGCGGGCCAGCTGACCACATAGGCGGCGCACCACATGAAGAAGAGGGCACCGGCGAGCAGGTAGAGGTAGGTGTGGCTGTAATACCCCAGAACCGGAACAGGCCGAAAAAATCCGGAGACCGGGGACAAGGACTGCACGGTTTCGTGAAAGGGAAACGTCAGGCTGTAGCAGAAGTTCAACAGAAACACGACTAGGAGCCATCTTCCCAGCGCATCGACGGACCGCTCCTCCCTTGCCCAGAGGAGTCCGAGGAGCAAGAAAATTCCCTCGAAGAACAAGGAGCTATCGCGTATCGCATACACGCCGTGGTCGGCGACGTTCGTGGCCAGGTGCAGTGTGGAAAACAACATCAGGGCCAACAGGCTGAGCAAGGCCGGCTCGCGCAGCTCTCTTAGCATTGCGCGATGGGCTGGGAGGATCGCTAGGAGCAGGCCGGTGAACATCAGAACATGCCCAACGAGAATGGGGAGCCCAGCCAGTCGAACGGTCAGGTTGGCAAAACCTTGATTTAGAAGAATATAAGCAGTGAGGGTTGGAAGCGCGACGAAATGGGAAGCTTTCGTGAATCCCGCTCGAGCTAGAAACGCTGCGGTGCCAGCGAGTCCCATGGCCACAAGGAAAACCGCCACGGTCTTCGTTGGAGACGCTACGATGCACACTCCCACTACCACTGCGATGGCAACAGCAAGAGGCGGTGCCGCGCGACGTCCCGCGGCCGAGGCTCTACCCACCACCATCAACGCTTTCTAGCCGATATCCCAATCGCGACATGGCCTCTCCCGTTTGGGACTCGATGCGACGCAGCTGGTCTCGGCTCAAATGCTGCCGCCAACCGCCAAGGGATCCCTTACGCACGAAACGCAAATCTCCGCCGCCGGTTATCGTTCTCAAACGCGGATTGCCGTCCTCCTTGCGGCGCATTTCTGCTATTTCGTTGTTGGCAATGGCACTCCGAACTCGATCCAACGGCACACCGAGGCCCATGAAGGAAAGAACCTGCGCCAATGCCTTCTCGGGATGGAGGCGTATGTCCTCGTACTTGAGAACCCTGAGGTCTCGGTGGTGGACGTCGCCGGCGGTCGTCCAGGAGTTGACATGACTTGCCCAGGAGCCAAACTGATTCGAATTTCCTTCGAGGAAATGACCTATGAACTCGTCGAGCTCGCCACGCCAGGTGTTGGCCAGTCTGGCGTAGAAAAACTCGGAGACCACCACATCTCGCGCGTCGCGCACCAGGTAGATCGCCTTCTTGTAGTCTCTCGAGTACGGCTCGTGCGTCCTCACGATACGTCCCCCGCCGGGAAGCAATGGCAGCGAGCTCAACTGCTTCCCCACGAAACGAATGTCCCTGTCGACCGAATGGAATTCAGCTTGCCGCCCGCTCAGAATCTCGAACATCAGGAAGCAGAACCACGTGCTTCCCGACCTTGGGTAAGAGGCGATTAGCGTATCGTGCTCGCTCAGGGTTTTGTTTCTGAGCCAAACGAGCGGAGCGCGTAGCTGTGTCTTGGCGAGACTGTTCCGAACTCGGATGATGGTAGTCGTGAGACTATTCATACCTTAGGTAAGGCATTGCGCGGCGGACGCCGTTTCCACCGACACGGTCGACCCCGCCGAAACGTTTCTACAGATTGTCGACTTGATTACTGGTTAGTATACAACGGTTTGGCGGGCTTCCCAAACCCGTTCTGCGAGCGGGGAGCTCAGAGGGAAGGGCGTGCGCTCAAGAAAGCTCCTGCCGGGACTGCGGCCTCGGCAGGCGCCGGGGGGACGCCGTCGCGAAGCAAGAGACTCTCGCCGGAGAGTGTGCTAAGGCGCCCACCCGGTAGCACGATACCCAGAAGATTGAGCGGGTCGGCGGCCGCAATGCGGACCTCCTCGCCGTCCTTTTCGGCACGACGAACCGACCGGAGGAGCTCGACCGCTTCCGGGAGAGCGAACTGCTCGCCCAAGAACCCTCCCACGAAACGGCCGCCCCGGATCTCCCCTCTCGCTTCCAGGCGACGGAGTACCACCAGGAGGTCTCGCCAAGCGGGAGCCAGCGGCTCGCGCGCCAGAAGATCTCGGAACACGACTCCCCAACGCCGGAGCAGTTGTCGGGCAAACGCTTCCACAGGCGCAACCGCCGACTGATCCTCGGCCTCTCCCGCCCGAGGCATCGCCCGCAGGAGAGCCCAGCGTCCGGCAGCGTGACGGGGGCGTGCCAGCCTTCCGCGCCCTTCTCCGCGGCGACGTTTGGCGTCCAGGAGCGATCTCAGGTTCTCGAAGCCATCGGCGGAGACGAGACCGGCGGCGAGAAGCTCCCACAAAGCCTCTTCCACTTCGCTGGCCAATCGACCCGAGCCTCGCTTCAGCTCCGCGAAGAAAGAGGCACCCCGCCGCTCGAGCTCCGAGAGCACCTGGCGGGCGGCGTGAGAAAGGGCGGTGGTTCTCATTTCGTTCGAGCTGGCGTTCCCGGCGACCGTCAGCAACCAATCGGCATCCTCCCGGAGTAAGAGAGAGAGAGGCGCCACCCGCGTCGGTCGCACCCGCCGGTTGCTCCCGCTGCCATTCGCTTCCACCGCGGCCTCGAAGGCCGGATGGGGCGACAATCTCCCCCACATGACCTCTCCGGAAAGGCACAGTCGATCCAGCATCTCGGGATCGTATCGTCCCAGCCGGGCAGGAAGGACGCGGGACTCCCAGGCGGAGGCGGAGAGCTCGTATCCCTGGAGCTGACGGATGATCGAAAGCGTTCCGTCGACCCCGTGCAGGCGGCTCCCTCGGCTCACGTGTTGCCATCGGAGAAGGAAGCGCATGAAGTCCTGCGTGGTGACCGGCTCGATTTCCCGTCGCAGCCTGCCGAGGGTGAGCCGGTGAATGCGGGCCAGCAGCCGACGGTTGCACCACTCCTGTTCCTGGTCAGAGGTCGGCCGTCGCGTGAAGCGCCCGCGCAGCACCTGTCCTTCCGACTCCAGCCTCAAGAGTCCCGCCTGGATCACCGGTGCGGGCAGCGCCAGTCGTTTGACCAGCTCGGTCGCCGTTCGTGGGCCGGTCGACTCCAGCCATCCCCGAAGGATCTCCGCCCCGGCCGTCTCCCTATCCACGGGCACACCTCCCGTGGGGGGAACGGAGTCTATCTCGGGTGAGAAGACACCGGTCGGATGCGCCACGCTCGCCAGGTCCATCCGTTCCGCGGCGACCCAGAAGCTCTGGTCGGTGACTCGAATCGTGGTGCCGCGGCGAGCCTGCTGGAGCTCGGAGAACCAGGGCTCCCATTCCGGAACCGGCGGGAGTACAACCAGTGTCAACATGGCATCGTGCAGCTCATCGGCGTCTCGGACAACCGGCCAGGATTCCGATTCAACCTCCGCGATCGCGTCCGGATCCAGAGAGCCCGCCTCTTCCACCAGCTCGCCGGGTAGGGTACGGCGCATCTGAACCGCCCGAGCGCGACGCTCCTCGAGAGGCGCGTCGTCCAGATAAGCGTAGGGATTCGCGTTCAGGATCTCGTGCGAGAAGGGCGAGGGTTCGGCGGTATCGATGCTGACCGTCGCCACCTCACCGCGGGCGATGGCTTGCAAGAGGGACTGCAGGCCTTCGAGATCCATGGCTTCGTGAAGGCAATCACCGATGGTCTCCTTCACCAGAGGGTGATCGGGAATACGGATCTCTCCCGCCAGATTCTCGGCGCAGGCGGCCTGGTCCGGGAACACGGCGGCCAACAAGTCGTCGGACCGCATCCTCTGTAGCGCCGGGGCCACCTTGCGCCCGCCGGAAAAGCGCAGAACGGCAAGGGCTCGCGAGGCGTTCCAGCGCCAACGCGCGGTGAACATCGGCGTGTCGAGAAGGGCCTGGGTGAGAACGTGCTCGACGGTATTGGGATTCAGAAACCCGAAGATGATCTCGAGAGGAAACGCGTGTTGCTCCCCGAGAGAGATCACGATCCCGTTGTCGGTTGCCGCCGCTTGGAGCTCGAAGTTGAACGTCCGACAGAAGCGCTTGCGCAGCGCCAGCCCCCAGGCGCGATTGATCCGCGCCCCGAAGGGCGCGTGGAGCACGAGCTGCATGCCGCCCGCTTCGTCGAAGAATCTCTCCGCCACCACCCGATGGTGGGTGGGGAGAGCGCCCAGGGCGGCTCGTCCTGCCCGGACGTACTCCACCGCCTGCTCGGCTCCGCGGCGATCCAGACCGCATTCCTCTTGCAGGAAGGCGATGGCCGCCGCCGCATCTCGATCCGAACGGCTGGCCGTCTCCTCTCGAACGCCTGACACTTCTTGGGAGAGCTCTACCGTGCGACCCGGAGCTTCTCCTCTCCAGAAAGGGATGGTGGGTGCCGCCCCGTGAGCATCCTCGACAAGGACGCGTCCCGTCTCCACTCGGCGGATGCGCCAGGAGCTCGTTCCCAGCAGGAAGACATCGCCAGAAAGGCTCTCCACCGCGAAGTCTTCATCGAGCGTGCCCACTGCCTTGCCTTCCGGCTCCGCCACCACCAGGTAGTTGGCATTGTCGGGGATCGCCCCTCCCGAGGTAATCGCCGCCAGGCGGGCGCCCCGCCTGCCCCGCAGGCGACCGTTTACCCGATCGCGATGGAGATAAGCGCGCCCGCGGCCGCGCTTGGTGGCGATCCCTTCCGAGAGCATTTCGATGACCGCATCGAAGTCGCTCCGGTCGAGATTCCGGTAGGAATAGGTCCCGCGGAGGAGCCGAAACAGGTCTTCTTCCGACCAATCCTCGCAAGCAGCGGCGGCGACGATCTGCTGCGCCGCCACGTCGATGGGTGACTCCGGGATCTCGAGCCGATCGAGCTCCCCGGAGCGCATGGCCCGGATGAGGGCGGCACACTCCAGAAGCTCGTCGCGGGTGGTGGCGAACAGACGGCCTTTCGGCCTTGCCCCGGTCCAATGGCCGGAGCGCCCAATCCGCTGCAGGGCCACCGCAATGGATCGCGGGGAGCCGATCTGACAGACCAAGTCCACCGAACCGATGTCGATGCCGAGCTCGAGCGAAGCGGTGGCCACCACCGCGCGCAACTGCCCCTCCTTGAGCCGCTCCTCCGCCTTCAAGCGGAGGCTCCGCGACAAGCTCCCGTGGTGCGCCATCACCACCTCTCCGCCCAATCGTTCCGCCAGATGATGGGAGACCCGCTCCGAGAGCCGCCGGGTGTTGACGAAGACCAGCGTCGTGCGGTGAGCCGAGACGAGGTCCGCTAGCCGATCGTAGATCTCGTTCCACATCTCGTTGCTGGCCACCACTCCCAGCTCATCCCGGGGAACCGAGACCGCGATATCCATCTCGCGGCGATGTCCCACGTCGACGATGCGGACACCGTCGCCCAGGAAGGCGGCGACTTCCTCGATGGGCTTCACGGTTGCGGATAGGCCGATGCGTTGCGGCCTGGCGCCGCCGTTCTTCGTTACCAGATCCTCCAGGCGGGCGAGAGACAGGGCGAGATGAGAGCCTCGCTTGTCATCCGCCACCGCGTGGATCTCGTCGACGACAATGGTTCCGACTTGGCCAAGGATCTTGCGACTCTTCTCGGCGGTCAGCAAGATGAACAGAGACTCGGGAGTGGTGACCAGAATGTGGGGCGGCTTCCGCAACATCATTTGCCGCTCCCGGGCCAAGGTATCGCCGGTGCGGACCGAGGTTCGGATTGGCGTCAGCTCCCTGCCCTGGCTGGCTGCAAGGGCCGAGATCTCCGCCAGCGGCCGCTCCAGATTCTTGTGGATGTCGTTGCTGAGCGCCTTGAGGGGCGACACATACACCGCGCAGGTGTGGTCGGGGAGACCTCCGTCGGTGGCCAACCGCACCAGCTCATCGAGACAAATAAGGAAGGCGGCCAAGGTCTTCCCCGATCCGGTGGGCGCCGAGATCAGTACGTCCTGTCCGGTGCGGATTTCCGGCCAGCCGCGTAGCTGCGGGTCGGTCGCGCCCTGGAACTTCTCCTGGAACCAGGTGGAAATCAGGGGGTGGAAGTCGGACAGCAGGGGCATGGGCTGGCCCATTCTAGCCCGATGGGTCAGGTCCAGCCCAGCTCCCGGTTATTCATGTACAGAGTCCAACCCAGAATGTGGGCTTGCACGACCGCCAGATAGGCGGACATCAAGTTTGCCAAGAGACCACCCAGTAGGAGCACTCTCGCCAAGAGGATCTCCAGAATGAGCTGGAGAACAGACAGCGGGTCGAGATGCAACCGTCTGCATCACGTCCTCCTATTGAGTTGTTCGTGGATTTTCTTGAGTCAGGCTCTTCTGCTGGTAGAGCCGGCCGTCGTGGAACCCGAGGCGCCGGTAGTACTCCCTGGTGCCCACGCTGGAAATCACTGCCAAGCTGGAAAACCCCGCCTCCCCAGCCAGCGCTTCGGCGCGCCGAACCAGTCTACGTCCCAAGCCCAGGTGCTGCGCCTTGCCCTCGTCCTTCTCTCCCAGCGCCGCGGCGGCGCCATAGACGTGTACCTCCCGCACCAACGCGCTTTTCCGGATCTCCTCGATGAAGGACTCTCTCGCCGGGAGGGCGAGCCTCAGGAAACCCGCGATGCGGCGGTCGCCGTTGATGAACTGCAAGAAGACCTCTTCCCCAATGGAGCTCCGGTAGCGCAGCTCGTTCAGACTCAATTCTTCCTCTCGGACGCGAGCGCTCCGGATCTCGCGGCTCCGAATGTCGCGGCAGGCGAGGCCTCGAGCCCGAAGCTCGGCTTCCGCAACCCCACGGAAGTTCGTGGTCTTGTTCCCGTCCAGGATGTCGTCTCCTGGAATATCACGGATCACACGGCTGATGCGGCAGTAACCCGGCACTCTCTCCAGGCAGGCTACCAGTACTTCGAGAAGCTCGTGGTGCGTGTAGGGCCTCCACTTCTCCGCCTGGTAGGCCACCATCAGCTCCGCGCTTTCGATCAGACTACAGGGATAGATCTTGAGCTCGTCGGGGCGGAAGTCGGAATCGGAGAAGAGACGCTCGAAGTCCTCGACGTCGCGAACGGGAGAGGAGCCGTAGAGGTTCGGCATCCAATGGGCCTGGATCTTGAACCCCGCCTGACGCAGCAAGCGAATCGCTCTTCGCGTCGCCGCCACGTCGTGACCTCGCTTGTTCAGGGTGAGAACGTCGTCCGATAGACTCTGGATCCCAATCTGGACCTTGGTGGCGCCCAGGCTGCGCATGCGCTCCACCTCGGCCTCGGTGACGTAGTCCGGCCTCGTCTCGACAGAGAGTCCCACGCAACGATGGAGACTCGTCTCGTTCTGGAGATGCGCGCTCTCCACCTCGGCCAGCGAAGCGAGCTCGTGAGCGTCGCCCGAGCGCAAATAACCGGAGACGATATCGTTATAAGGATTGGATCCTAACCTCCCGTCCACCCGGATGTTCAGACCCTGGTAGTTCAGCCGGCCAGGGTGGGGATCGTCTCGAAAACTCCCCCGACCGAAGTCGTTCATGGCTTCGAAGCATCTTTGCACGAACCAGTTCTGATAGCCTTGGGGATAGAAAGACCAAGTCCCTCCCAGAATGATGAGCTCGACTTTGTCGACTCGATGGCCCATGTGTTGAAGGGCAGTGAGTCGGGAATACGTTTGCTGATAAGGATCGAAGGCGTGATAGGCCGCCCGCTGCGCTCCCGGCTCCCGGGAGAGATAGCTCTTGGGCATCCGTATGTCGTTCGGACAAAAGATGCACTGGCCGGGACAAGGAAACGGCTTGGTCAAAACGGTCACCGGCGCCACGCCGCTCAGCGTGCGCACCGGCTTCATCTTGAGCTTCTCGAGGAAGGGAACCGACGGACTCGGCCAGCCCTCGGTCTTCGCCAGGTATTGATAGCCCTGGAGAATCTCACTCTTGGAGAAGTACTCTTTTCCACCCTTGGGATACTTTTTGAGAATACGGTCGAGATCCGTTGCCCGAGACGGCGGGCACTCCTCTATCTCGCGGATGATGGTCCGGAGCTCCCGGTCATGGAGCTCGGGCTGGAAGCGGTACGGTGTCAACCACGTCGCTTTTTTCATAGACTCAACCGATGGATCGGGCCACCATTCTAGCACTCAACCGAATCAACAAGGATTTCTACACCCAGCGAGCCGAAGAGTTCGTCGCCACTCGGCGTGGCCCCTGGCGAGGATGGCTCCGGCTCCTGGAAGAAGTGGGAGAAAAACAGCTATCGGTGCTCGATGTCGGCTGTGGGAATGGGCGGTTCGCCCTTTTCCTGAAAGAGCACCTCAAGCGCCCGTTCCGCTATGCGGGCATCGAGTTCAGCGTCATCGCGATCCAGCACGCTCGTGACAACCTCTCCGGCATGCCGTCGGTGACGCTGCGCGAGCACGACGTGGCCGCCGGTTTGCCCGCCAGTCCCGTCCCCGCCGACGTACCCTCTGACTTTTCGCTCATCACGATGTTCGGCTTTCTGCATCACCTTCCCGGTTACCAGACTCGACGCACGCTCCTCATCGAGCTCAGCCGGCACTTGGGCGATAACGGGATCCTCGCGTTCTCGGTTTGGCAGTTCGGCCGCTTCCAGAGATTTCGCAAGAAAATCATCCCCTGGGAAGATTTCCTCGCCAGAACGGGCACGTCCCTCGATCTATCTCAACTGGAGCCTGGGGATCACATCCTTTCCTGGGGAGATAGAGATCCCGCCTATCGCTTCTGCCACTTCACCGACTCAGAAGAGACGTCCCGGCTGGTGTCCTCTCTGCCGCTCCAGTGCATCGACATCTTTTCCGCGGACGGCCATACCAACGATCTCAACCAGTACTTCCTCCTCAGGAAACCGCCGTCTGACTAGCTTTAGCTGGGCAACCACATTCAATGACGGCCGAAATCGCCATCCGCGCCTGGTCTGAGGTATATTGATGGCGACGTCTTGAGCGTCAGGAGGAACGCATGCGTGCATGGCTGGTAGTTATGACGACTCTGATAACGATGACCGCTGGGTTGGCAACCCCGCAACAGGCGCTGCAGGTGGGCGACATGGCCCCCGACTTCGAGCTCCCCGGCTCGGACGGTAACACCTATCGTCTGTCGGATTTTCGCGACAAGCAGGCGGTGGTGATCGCTTGGTTTCCCAAGGCTTTCACTCGCGGCTGCACCATTGAGTGCAAGTCGCTGGCGGAAAAGGGACATCTGATAAAAGAGTTCAACGCCATTTATTTCATGGCCAGCGTGGATCCGATTGAAGACAACAAAGGGTTCGCCACCGAGCAGAAAGCCGACTTTCCTCTCCTCAGCGATCCCTCTAAAGAGGTGGCGATGGCCTATGGCGTCCTGAATCCAGAGCGCGGCGTGGCGAGCCGCTGGACCTTCTACATCGGGAAGGACGGTAAGGTTGCGGCTATCGACACCGAGGTCGAGCCCGCCACATCGGCGGAAGACATCGCCGCCAAGCTCGGCGAGCTGGGGGTCGAGAGGCGGTAGAAGCCGCCCTGCCGGGGCCCGTCACTCGTTGGAACGGCCGAGACGGCTCTCGAAGATAGCGCGCACGGTCTCCAACGTGTCTGCCTCTTGGGGAGACTTATCGGGTCGATAGCTCTCCCCCATTCATACTGAGCGCCGCATGGAACGCCTCACCCGGCCCTCGCTCCAAGAGCTGCGGGATGCGGTGGAGCGGATCCGAGCCGTGGTCGTCCGCACTCCACTGGCGCCGCTTCACTGCCATCAACCCTTTCAGCGCTCCGGCAACGTTTTGCTCAAGATCGAGATCCACCAGGCGACCGGCTCCTTCAAGTTACGAGGAATATTCAACGCCGTCTCCCAACTGACGGAACGAGAAAGGCAACGGGGGTTGAGCACGGTGAGCGCCGGCAACACCGCACAGGCCCTCGCCTGGGCGGCCCGCTACTACGGCGTGTCGGCGCGAAGCCTCATGCCCGACACTGCACCGCGCACCAAGATTGAAGCGGTACGCGCTTATGGCGCGACGCCGGTCCTGGTGCCGCGGGAGGAAGTCTTTCGTTATCTCCGCGAGCGCGGCTGGGAGTCCGAGCCCTACACTTTCATCCATCCGTGGACCAACCGAGCGGTGATGACCGGACACGGGAGCATCGGACTCGAGATCCTCGACGATTGCCCGGATGTCGATAGAGTCTTCGTCTCGGTGGGAGGGGGCGGTCTCATCGCGGGAGTGGCCAGCGCGCTCAAGGCGCTCAAGTCGTCGGTGAAGGTAATGGCGGTCGAGCCGCAGGGATGTCCCTCCCTTCACGCCAGCTTCCAAGCGGGGAGACCCGTCTCCGTCGACTGCAACACCATCTGTGACGGTGTGGCGGTTCCTTACATCACCCAGGAAATGTATCCGCTGCTGCGGGAGCTGGTCGACGAAGTGGTCCTGGTGTCGGAACGAGACGTGAAGCGGGCCATCCGGCGCCTTGCCCTCCAGGACAAACTGGTCGTGGAAGGAGCCGGCGCTCTTTCCGTCGCGGCAGCCCTGGCCATGTCCGAGGAAAAGGGAGGGAAGAGCGTGGCGGTCGTGTCGGGCGGCAATATCGATGGCGACAAGCTCGCCGCGATTCTGGGCGACGCCGGCTTCGACTCTAGCGAATGAGGGGGGCGATGACCAGGGACACCACCGCCATCAGCTTGAGCAAGATGTTGATGCTCGGGCCGGCGGTGTCCTTGAAAGGGTCGCCCACGGTATCTCCCACCACCGCCGCCTTGTGAGTAGCGGAGCCTTTCCCTCCGAAGGCGCCGCCTTCGATGTGTTTCTTGGCATTGTCCCAGGCTCCTCCGGCGTTGGCCATGAAGATGGCCAGTAAGACTCCTGAAACGATCGCGCCTCCCAGAACGCCGGCCAGCAGATGCTTGTCCACCAACCCGGCCACCACCGGGATCACGATCGCCATCAAGCCGGGGACGATCATCCGCTTGAGGGCGGCGGCGGTCGCGATGTCGACACAGCGCGCGTAGTCGGCTCGCACTCCTTTCTTTCCTTCCAGGAGCCCCGGGATCTCTTTAAACTGCCGACGCACTTCCTCGATCATATCGAAGGCCGCCTTGCCCACCGCCTTCATGGCCATCGAGGAGAACAAGAACGGCACCACTCCGCCTAGCAGGAGACCGGCCAGCACGGTGGGATTCAAAATGGAGAGCGCTTCCGCTTGAAGCTGGGCCTGTTCCTGAAAGGCGGCCATCAAAGCCATAGCGGCAAGGGCCGCGGAGCCGATGGCGAACCCTTTGCCGATGGCTGCGGTGGTGTTCCCCACCGCATCCAGCTTGTCAGTGCGGCCCCGGACTTCCTTGGGAAGCTCGCTCATCTGCGCGATGCCCCCGGCGTTATCGGCAATGGGACCGTAGGCGTCGACGGCGAGCTGGATGCCTACCGTGCACAGCATTCCCAGGCCGGCCAAGGCAATTCCGTAAAGGCCCGCCAGCCGATGGGTCGCGATGATGGCGACGGCAATCAGGAAGAGCGGCCATCCGGTGGATTTCATGCCCAGAGCCAGTCCGGCGATGATGTTGGTGGCAGGCCCAGTCTGCGAGGCTGCCGCGATCTCCCGCACCGGGCTACGGGACTCCGACGTGTAGTACTCGGTGATGAAGCCGATGGCAATGCCGACCGCCAGCCCGATCACCATGGCGCCATACAGACTCGCCCATGCTTCCGGGCAAAGCGATCGTATGACCGGGATGGCGGCGAGCAGCATGATCACTCCCGCTCCCAGCGATCCCGCGTTGAGCGCCACTTGCGGATTCTTGCCTTCGCTCGTTCTCACCACGAAGGTGCCGGCGATGGAGCAAGGTATGCCGACCGCGGCGAGGATCAACGGCAGAACCACGTAGTTCAACGGAGAGGCAACAGCAGTTCCGGCCGATTCCAGACCGCGTACGAAAACAAGCCCCAGCACCATGCCGCCGATGATGGCGCCGACGTAAGATTCGAACAGATCGGCGCCCATCCCGGCCACGTCGCCCACGTTGTCGCCGACGTTGTCGGCGATCACCGCGGGATTGCGGGGGTCGTCTTCGGGGATTCCGGCCTCGATCTTTCCCACCAGATCGGCGCCCACGTCGGCCGACTTGGTGTAGATCCCTCCCCCCACGCGCGCGAAGACGGCGATCGAAGAAGCCCCCAGGCTGAACCCCGAGAGAATCTGCAGCACGCGGTTCTGGATGACGCCCGGTTCGGTACCGTAGAGATGGGTATAGAGGATGAAGAGGAGGGAGAGACCGAGCACGCCGAGTCCCACCACCGACATACCCATCACCGTGCCGCCGGAAAAGGCGATATGAAGTGCCCTGGCCATCGACTCCCGGGCGGCGTGGGTGGTCCTTACGTTGGCCTTGGTGGCTACCCTCATTCCGAAGAAACCGGCCAGCGCCGAACAAACGGCCCCCACCAGGAAGGAGACCGCCACCAGCTGCGTCCCGTTGGCGTAGTTGGACACAAACAAGGCGACCGCCACCAGGAGGGCGAAGATCGACAGGACGGAATACTCCCGCCGCAGAAAGGCCATCGCCCCTTCCCGGATGAAAGACGCGATCTCTTTCATGCGATCGGTTCCCTCATCCTGCCGGGAGACGAAACGTGCCTTGTACCAAGCGAACAAGAGCGCCGCTACTCCCAGCACGGGCGTCCACAGAACCACACTATTCACCCTCTACCTCCTTGTATTCTTCCCATCCTGGCGGAGCCGGTCGCGCCCGACCGAACTCCACAGAAGCCGGCATTCTACCGGATGGGCGGGCGGACCCCAAACCCTAATTGCGCCCGGAAGCTCTTTGAATTCAACGAGGCGGGGACATAGAATAGCGCCACCTACGCCCGGACTCACCTGTCCGGGACCAGACGACTCGGCTCCGGGAGTGGACGAAACGTGAGACCGGCGTGGCTTGCGCTGTTTCTTCTTACCGATGCGGTTCTCGCCGCCGCGCAGGCCTTGGACTACCCGGTGGACGTGGCCATCGACGCGAAGGGCGTCGTTTTCGTCGCCGACCATCAGGCCCATGCCCTGTTCAAGCTCGAGGACGGCGCTCTCCGGGTCGTTGCCAAAGGCCAGGGACTTCCCCGCACGCCCCTTTTCGGCATTCGGCATATCGCTCCCGATAAAACGGACGGGGTCTGGGTCGCCAGCGACCCGGCCACCATGAAGCTCTACCGTATCGACGCCTCGGGAAACATCGATCCCATACCGGATGACGAGCACTTCGTCACGCCTTGGGGGTTGGCGGTTGAGCCGACCGGAGCCATTTTGGTGGTGGACCGCGTCACCCAGCTCTTAAGACGGATCACGCCCGAGGGCGTGACCGACGTGGCGCAGGTGACGGCACCACGCGCAGTCCTTTTCGACAAAGGGGGCGGTATCGTAGTCCTCACCGACCGTAACCTCGAAAGAGTGGGAGACGACGGAAAACTGGAGCCCCTATTGTACTCGCCACCGTTCGAGTTTCCCCACGATGCCGTTCTTCATGCCAACGGGAACTACTACGTCAGCGACGGTTACGCCCGAGCCATCTGGACCGTGACACCCGCCGGTCAAGTGAGCGCTCTCGTTCAGGGCGCCCCTCTCCAGAGCCCCCAGGGTCTGGCGGTCGACCACCAGGGCAACCTGCTCGTCGCCGACCCCCATGCCCGGAGCATTTTTCAGGTGAGCACCAAGGGAGAGGTCAAGGTACTGACCCACTAAGAGATCGCGGACGGGCACCGCCCGCCCTGTGATAGAAGTTCTTGTTCGTATCGCGCATGATCCTGCCTTACCGCTATGTCTTCACGATCCTGATCCTGGTGGGCTCGGTGGCCAGTGTGTCTTGTCGTCAGTGATATCACGGGTGTTACCGGCATGCGGATTCTACGAGACATCGTTGCCGGACAAACCGACCCCCATCAGCTTGCCAAGCACCGTGACCACCGATGCAGGGCCTCCGAGGCCGAGGTCGCCGCTGCACTCACGGGCAACTATCGCCCCGAGCACCTCTTCGCGCTCAAACAGAACCTCGAACTCTTTGATGCCTTTCACCTCAAGCTCCAATCCTGTGACGCGGCCATCGAATCTCATCTGCAACTTCTAGCTCAACGCTCAACCCCGAGCACACCCTTGCCACCGCCGCGAACAACGAGCCAGCCCCGAGTGAACGAACCCCGGTTCGAACTCCGACCTCTCCTCCACCAGATCACCGGCGTCGACCTCTCCCAGATCGATGCCATCGGACCCTACACCGCACTTCGCTTGCTCGCTGAGATCGGTTCCGATATGAACCGATGGCCTACTGAAAAGCACTTCACTTCCTGGCTCACCCTCGCGCCCAATAACAGAATCTCCGGCGGACGGCTCCTCAGCTCTAAAACCCAACCCTCCGCGAACCGCGCCGCCGCCATCCTCCGCATGGCTGCCATGAGCCTCGGGCGTACCCAAACGGCGCTCGGCGCCTACTATCGACGCCTCGCCTATCGCGTTGGCAAAGCCAAGGCCGTCACCGCCACCGCACGAAAGCTCGCCATTGTCGTCTACCGAACTCTCAAAGAGGGCCTCGTCTATCAAGACCCGGGTGCCGCCGCCTACAACGCTCAAGATCGCTCCCGACTCGTGCGAGTTTTGACCAACCGCGCAGCCACCTTCGGCTTCGCACTACTCGATACTCACACCGGCGAGGTCATCCACGCGGCAGTTTCTTAGGAGACGCTAAAGACGGCCACCTTTGGCTTCCTTCACCGCTCTGGTGAGTGCCGGCAAGTACTCGAAGAGATCTCCCACCACGCCGACGTCGGCGACGCCAAAGATGGGCGCGTCGGCGTCTTTATTGAACGCCACGATGTAACCCGATCCCTTCATTCCCGCCACGTGCTGGATGGCGCCGGAGATACCGGCGGCCAGGTAGAGCTTGGGATGGACGGTCACCCCACTGCTGCCGATCTGATGTTCGTGCGGCAACCAGCCGGCGTCGGTCACCGCCCGGGAAGCTCCTACCTGGCCTCCCAAGGCTTGGGCGAGCTCTCTGATGACATCGAGCTTCTCGGGGGCTCCTACCCCGCGGCCTCCGGCCACGATGATCTGAGCTTGGGTCAGATCCACGCCGCCTGATACTCCTTTCTTGATCTCCACGAAGCGGGCCCTCAAGCCTCCTTCTGCAACCGGAGCATCGATCTTCCGCACCGTTCCCTTGATGTGGGTCGAAACGGGATCGGCGACGCCCTTGTCCACCGTGGCCATGAGAGGCGATGCTCTTTCGATCTCCACCTCGTGGACGAACTTGCCGTTGAAGGCCTTGCGCACGAAGCGTGCCTTGCCGCCCTCGAGCCTGATGTTGGAGCAGCCGGTGGCTAGAGGAACATCGAGACCCGCCGCCACCAGAGGAGCGACGTCCCAGCCGTTCGGAGTGTGGCCGATGAGGACGAGCTCCGGGGATTCCTCCCGGATAACCGCCTCCACCACGCGCCGGTACCCATCCCCGGTGTAATGCGCGACCGCCGCTCCCTCCGCGTAGATCACTTCCGCGGCACCGCGCTCGACCAGGGTCTTGGCGAGCTCGTCGGCGCCTTGACCGAGAAGAAGCGCTTTGATGTCGGTGTCCGCTTTCCAGCCGGCCTGGCCAGCCAGCCGATGCGCCAGCCCCAGGAGCTCGAAGGAAATCTCTTTGACCGCGCCGTCCTCGTGCTCCGCCAGTATCATTATTCTGCAGGCCATCGCTAGATCACTCCCGTTCTCTCGCGGATGCGTTTCAAGAGCTCCTTGGCAACCTCATCCGGGCTTCCTTCCAGCATCTCCGCACCCTTGCCTTTGGGAGGCGGGGCGAATCTCACGGTTTTCATACGGGCGGCGCTTCCTCCCACTGTGCCGGCGTCCAGACCGAGGTCGCCGAGCGCGACGGTGCGGATTTCTTTCTTCTTGGCGGCCATGATTCCCTTCAGGCTGGCGTAGCGTGGCGTGTTGATGCCGGTCTGCACGGTGACCACCGCTGGCAGCTTCAGGTCGACGACTTGGAGCCGATTGTTCTCGAGCTCTCTCTCCACCCGCACGGTGTCGTCCCCTTGAAGAGAGAGGCGCAGGGTGGCGGTGGCGCACGGCCAGTCGAGGAGGCGAGCCACCAAGGCACCCACCTGGGTATGGTTGTCGTCGTCGGCCTGAAGCCCGGCCAGAACCAGCGAAAACCCTTCGTTCTGGATCGCCGTCTTGATGACTTTGGCGAGCGAGAGAGGATCGCATCCCGCCAGCGCCTCGTCCTTCACGTGAATGGCGCGATCGGCGCCGGTCGCCAGACAGGTCCGCAGCGCGGAGGTGGCGGCCGCCGGGCCCACCGTGAGGGCAACGACCTCGGAGACTTTGCCGGCGTCCTTGAGAGCCAAGAGCTCTTCCAGGGCGTAGCGATCGTAGTCGTTGAGGACGAAGCTCAGGTTGGCGTCATCGATCCAGTTCGCGGAGCCATTGATCCGAAAGGGCGAGTTGGAATCGGGAACGTGCTTCACCAAAACCAAGCTCTTCATCCATTGCTCCTTGGCATCGATATCATACTCTCCAGGGGTCTCGCCGCCTCGAGTCTCCCGTTCTACTCGGGTACCACCGTCGCTTTCGTCCTTGGGCTTCCAGACAGTTCCATTCTATATTGAACGCCCCTGGTGCCACGAGGAACCAAGATAGAGGCAGAACGATGAAGACAGCTTGGTGGATGGTTGCGGCCCTGATGCTGCTGGCGCTGGGGATAGGCTTCTTTTTGGGAAGCCACTTCCACGCCATCAGCCGGGTCGAGGATGAAGTGGATCGCCCCTACGCTTTGGACCTTCTCAACAGTGTCCTCTGGATGCAGACCGCCGCGGAGCGACGGGCGCTGACGAGGCAGACCTACCGCCAGGCCG
>Ga0209002_10001359_pt1 | contig 19738 bp, 19 predicted proteins | sample Rifsed16ft2_FD_184010 | JGI IMG/M metagenome (GOLD analysis project Ga0209002, IMG submission 184010) | Soil microbial communities from Rifle, Colorado, USA - sediment 16ft 2 (version 2) | ecosystem: Environmental > Terrestrial > Deep subsurface > Rock core/Sediment | place: Rifle, Colorado... | reverse complement strand
CATTGTAGCTCTGGCTAGTCGCCCGAAGTCCCTGGCATCTGGACCTTCTGCACCTGGGATAGCTTTTCCAGGTTGCATGGCAGCAGTTGACAACTGCAACCTTGCCATTCTCGCTCTTCCCTCTGCCGCCTCATATTGATCGAAGGCAGTTTCTACTTCTTCCTTGGGAGCACCTGCTAGAATGCCACCCATTTCCTCTCTTGTGAGCACTCTAGCAACGGGAGCTTCCCATCCCGCTTTTCTGGTAAGCTTTTCTGCTGCCTTATCCCTCTTGTACTCGGCTTCCTCAAAAGCCTTGTTGTATCTCAAGAATGTATTATGGTGTTTTCCGGTAAGTTCCTCACCTCTTTGGATAACCTCATTGAGCTCCAGTTGTCTACCTTTATAGGTTGCGATCGATTGAGTCTGCTTATCGATCGCCTGAGTCATTTCATCGAAACTAGCAAGCCAACGTCTACCCAGATCCGCTCTTGCTTCACTAACAGGTTGCTCTCCTACTCTTCCAGCTCTAGTACCAGAATATGCCATCTGGAGCTGTTGCATTCCTGTATAGGCATCTGAGAGCTGGATCCCTGCGGGTCCGAGACCCCTCGTAAACTCCTCTGCTGCGGAACCTCCCGTAATAGCCCTTAGAGCTCTTTGAACCATCCCACCCTGATAGGTAGAAGGTTCAATCATATCCATAGCTCTCATCGTTGGAGTAATAAACTTAGTGAGGGTAGCAAACTGTTGTCGTGCCGATTCAAGTCCAGGAATACGATCAAAAGCTCTCTTGAAGTTTATACCCATTCCTTGAGCTTCTACTGGAGCTTGCTGAATGGCCTCCAGAGGAGTCATTCCGGCAATACGAGCTCTAGTCTCCCCTTGCGGGAACATCTGGCTTAGGAGCTCTGGCATATTCTGGAAGGATTGCGTTACACTTCCTGGCTCTAGCTCATCGGCCTCCCCAAATCTACCCATGTACTTGCTAAACAGGTGTTCTGTGGCTTGCCACATGACATTAGCCTGCCTGGGATTGTAGGGAGTTCTCCTGCCAAACATTAGCTGTCGTTGAGTTAGCTGTCCCGCATTGACTGCTCTTGCAAAGATCTGGGCTACTTCAGCAAGATCTACATTCCCCATAACCTGACCGGCGGTTTGCCTTGGTTGAGGTTCCTCCGGCTCCGGGAAGGTAGGCATAGCAGGTCTGGTTGGAGGAAGTCTCCCTCCCCCTCCACCCATCCCTGCCTGGGTTTCTGCTGCCTGTGCTGGAGTTTGAGCTTCTGGAATGGCAATATTCCGAGCTGCCATATATCGCTCAACGAACCTCTCCATAACCGGAGCTCCAGTCTGCTCCTCCGTGAGTCTGGTAGTATTCTGCATACCATACTCGTAGATCCTGCGTCCAGTGTTGACAATCGCCTGACGGTAATCAGAGATAGCCCCTCCCCTCTGGACTGCCGCTTGGCGCTCCTCTTCTCTATATTGCTCCGTAATCTGCCTAGGGACCTTCATGATGACCGCCTCTTTCGCTCCAGTAAGGAGACGATAAGCTGCCATCTGTCCAGCATACTCTTCGGGAGGGGTAGTGCCAGTCTTTAGGTCATAGATGGTTCTTTGTTCTCCTTCCCTCCTCAAAATGTCGTGGCGCCCGCTTATAAAACCCCTGGTACGTTGCTCTTCAAAGCTTTCAACCTCAGGGAGGTTGGCCTGTTTTAGATACTGAGACATGGCAAAGTGGGCTCTTGTACCCTCCCTTGCTCTCTCTTGCATTCCCGTTCCTATAAAGCCTTCAGGATAAGCAAGGTCTGAGGCTCTCATAGGAACGCCTTCTGTAATCGTTCCTCTCCTACTTTCCCTAACAGTTTCTAGTAAATCCATAGTACGAGCGTAGGGAGAAGTTCTAATATCCAGTTGATCACTTACCCTGGAGAGAGCTTCAATATCCTCCCTGGTTTGGATCGGCATTGATTCTCCAGTAACGGGATGAGCAACCTGGAGCGGTCCTTCTGCCGGGAAACCTGCCAGCTCTCCCCAAATCTGTCTGTATTCGCGCATGACAGGAGTACCCGTCCATCCACCCTGTTCTGCGGCAAGCATGGTCTCTGAGACACCCTCAACGGTCTTGTAGCGTCTCTGTCCTGTGGTATGTTTCAGGAAATCATAGAGATTAGAGAGAGGCCGATATCTAGCCTCCGCCTCCTGATAGGGTACTCTTTCTCCACCAATCAGGAGACCTCCAACATTACTAAATGCCTGCATTACTCTCTGTCTCTTGGTCGGATCTTGGGCTGTATACTCGAATGATCTTGCAAGAGCAGAGACACCAGCATAAGACCTTTCTCCAACCAGTCCTAATCTCTGCATCCGCATCATCTTGCGGGTCATTGCAACCGATTGACCTGCCTCTGTCCCTCCCTTCGTTCTCTGGCGAACCTGCTCGATCTGCCTGGAGATAATATCTTGCCTCTTGCGGAGATTGGCCTCATAGTCTGCCTCTGGCATTTCCCCTCTCTCAGGTATTTGCATAACCATTCCAGCAGCCCACCTGGAGGGCATTTCGGATACCCCAAGAGCTCCACCAGTAAGAGCGGCCAATCTGGAAACATCCTGTGTCATCGGGTTCCAGAGATTCGGATCGTAGACAAAGTTCTCACCACCGGCAATATTGACACCCCAACCTGCCTTGAAGCCCCCGCCCTCCTCTGCTTGCGCCTGGAAACCAGAGGTGTTCATCAGGTTTTCCCAGAACGACTCCATCTTACTAAAGTCAATTGCCTTCTGATAAGGCATGGCCGAAATATCAGATAATTCTGTGGCGAGTCTTTCGGGAATATTCAGGAACGAGCCTGCCGCTCTAGGTCTGCGTAGATAGGTGTTGTAAGAAACACCCATATCTCTAGTCTTAGTAACATTCCAATCGATCAGATTCTTCTGGAAGTCCTGTGTGGAGAGAGCCAGTCTCTTCTCTAGCAAGCTCTCCCCAGGCTTACCCATCATTTGCTCCATCGCCACTTGCATGTTCTGGCCCCAGGGGTTCATTTGAGCGGCTTTTGCACCAAAGATGGCATTGAATGTTTTCTGTTGCTGTGCTGGACCTTGGCTGGCAACCATCTCCCTAGACCATTTCTGGTAATCCCCAAGATTAGTAGTATCTCCGGTATATCGGTTCCACCTACCTCTTTCTGTTCTGTAGGCAAGCGGAAGGAGTGTCATTGGGTCATAGTCGATATCGCCCAGATTTGCCCCATAAAGAGAGGATGTAATCAACTCCGGGAGCATCAGGCCCGCTTGCTTGATAGAACCCAGAATATCTTTGCCAAGCTGGTTCCTTCCTGTCATAATCTGAACAGGCTGAACGGATCCCGGCATTCCCTCACTACCAATATTAGGAACCGGATAGCGTTCCGCAATACCCGTAGCACCTTCCATGATGCGCTTGTAGCGAGCATATTCACGTCTGCTACGAGGATCTCCACCTTGCATTAGGTAGAAGCGCCTCAAACCCTCGTCACTTATGATTGCCTGTCCAGACTGGAGCCTGCCGGTACCGGCATACCTGGAGAAGATGCCACCTCTCTGTTTACGAAGCTGATCGCTATCTGCATAGAGAGACTGGAATTGAAGTGCCTGAGATCTGGCTATAGCATCTGGATTTTCATCCATCTCCCCTTCCAGAAGAGCTCTGGTAATACGGTTGAAGCGTGTGGCGACCTGAGCCTGAGTTTGAAACTGGATGCCTCCCTCACCCGTAATTTCCGCACGCAAGCTCTCTAGCTCCCGGAATGCACCGCCACCCGCAAAAGCAGTCTGAGACTGTGGATACCAGTAAATAGGTTCTGGACCCTCTTGTTCTCCAGCAACCTCCCTCATGGTTTTCTCGTAAAGCTCCATGATCTGGAGCTGGCCGGGATTTTCCAGTTTCGCCGCCTGAGCTGCAACGGAGGCCTGAATAGTCCCTGCCATCTCTTTGGTTACTGCTGTATAGCGCCCAGTAGCCTGAGGAGCTCCCCAATTGGTTGCCATCCAAGCTCTGGTAACGTTCTGCAATGCTCCTTTGGCCGGACTTTCCGGATAGAGATATTCCTGCTGCTCTTGCAAGAAACGGGCAATTCCACCATAGCCCTGAGCAATCATGGCCTGGAGCTGCTCACCCTGATTGGAGCCGATACCTGCACTCTCCTGAACAAGTGTTGCAAGTTTTGGGTTATATAGAACCCTTTGATCCTGCCAGGAGGTATAGTATCCAGTTTTCTTATCGAAGGTTAGGTTTCTATTGAAGGTCCTCAGATAGTCTTTGACACCAAGTGTATTCTGCTCTCTATTCCCGGTGATAGGAACGCCCTGAGATACAAGATGCTGTAGCAAGCCCTCTCTGGCCTGTCTGACAGTCTGAGGGGTATATTGCTCAACAGGAAACCTTCCCCCAACAAACCCCATCCCAAACCTACGAATAAGAGCTTCCTGATCGGGATAGGCCTCTACTGCCTGAGTAACAGCAGAAAGTGTTTGCTCCCCTGTCTGATAGCGTCCAGAGATATGCCCCAAGTCCTCTAAGCTCAAGGGAATATTTCCCTTTCGCATAGCTGTAAGAGCCTGGAGCATATCCTTATCTCCTCTGAAGATGGTTCCCAAGAATTGCTGAGGCTTCTCCATTGCCTGAAGAGCATTCAAAACAACTGCATCAAGGTTCTTTCCCTCCTGTAGGAAGTTATAGGGAAGGTTTCCCATCGCAGTCTGAACAGCCTGATCTACTCCAACCAAAGGAACGTTTATCTGTCCCTTTGCGCCTCCTCCCTTGAACGCACCAGGAGTAGCAACCATTGTCATGAGGTCTACCAGAGGATCCTCTCCAGCACCGAAGGCAATCTGCTGGAAGCCTTTCCCTTGAAGCCTAGCCATCCAGGGTTCTAGTTGCTCCTCTGTCATCCCCTGTCTCCAGACATCCGGAAGAACCAGACGATAGCCCAGGATTTGCTCCATCTGATTTCCTGCTGTATAGGCTAAGTTCTGTCCTTTCGGGAGACCTCCCGTATAAGTTACTTTACGTCCCTGCTTTAGAACAGAGCCGATCAGCCCCTGCTCCATTGTGAATGGGGACTCTGCTAGCTGAGTAATCGATCTGGCACTCAGAGTCTCCGCTTGATGTGCTATTCTTCCGGCTACAACCTGTCCTCCACGTCCTGTAACATACTCCCGTAATTGCTCAGGGAGACTAACCTGCATGGCGCCAGATCCCCAAGGAAGAGCTTGCAGGGCTGTGACCGCCTGTCCGGGAATACCAGTAATGGGCGTTTCTCCAGAGCGGAGAGTTATTGATGATTGCCTTAGAAACTCTTCTGGAATAGTCTCTAGGTGGCGCTGAGCTCCTCTACCCGCCACGATTGACGGGATAGCCATCTCCCTGGTACCTGCTACAACTGTCTGCTTGTAGGGCTTAGGGGTAAGCATATCTACAACTGTCTCTCCTCCCTCAATGGATAGAGAGCCAGCCGCCCAGGGAGTCGTAAAAGTTAGAGGTGACTTTAGGGATGGTTCATGTATAAAACCCTGGAAGAGACGGTACCAGGGACTAGCAGCAGATAGACCTCTTTCGAGAGCCTGTCTACCCAATGCCTCAACCGAGGCGGTTAGAGATTGCGATCGGAGTTTTTGGGCCTCAGGACCAGTACCGGATGCACGAGGATCGGATGGAGGAACAACCGGAACGTTATAAGTTCCTGCCTGAAAACGTACTGCGGCTGGAGAGTCAATAGAGCCCAGGCTGACACTAGAGCCGGGAATACGCCCTTGGATATCTTCTCCAGTGGGAGTGCTATAGAGATTACCATAAGGCTGTTGAAGATCGTTGATTTGACGAAAGAGAGACTGGACATTCTCCCTAACTTTCATATCTGGGGGAGTAGCCGCCTCAATACGCTTGTATTCACCAAAGGCAGAAGCAACTCTCCTAGCGAAAGACTGGATGCCCGTATAGAAGGGGATAACATTCCCAGGTTCACCAATACCCTGCTCTCCGACTGTACGGAGGTCTCCGCGCATCATCTGGAAACCCTCGCCCTGTCGGATCATCAGGGTCTCGTTGGGCGAACCTCGTACTCTCCCAAACCAGGATTGACCCTTTGTGAGAGGATGACTAACCCGAACGTCATACTCGCCCGGAATAGTCTCGTATCCCCGAGCTCCATAGACTTTGGTTGGGTCAACCTGAATATGCTCTTGATTACCCGCCCATCCAAGAGTGGTTAGCTCCTTTATGAGCAGATCCCTAAGTTCCTGAGCATTTCCAAACGCAGGTCTTTCCTGCGGGAGAGGTATAGGGAAGTTTCCCTCAGCTATCGGCATGGTTATTCCTCAGATCCAGCTTGCTTTTGCTGTGATCTCATAAGAGCTTCAAAAAGGCTACGGATATCACTACACTGCTTTAGTTCCCCGATCAGGATATAAGGCTGGTTCATAATGCCTCCTGAATAGGGAAGGGCATTGAAAGTCTCCATCTGCTCCAGGTACACCAGTATTTTTGGCTTATCTGGCACCGCAGTATTTAGCCCGTAACGGATCTCGTTGATCGCTCCGTAGTAGCCTTCTAGCTCCTGTCTCTCTTCCTCTAGAAGCTTAGATAATCTTATTTCGCCAAAGGGCCAGCCCAGGTTATGTTCACCTCCAGCACCTTCTCATGTATCTCCTGTGCTACATCGGGAGGTATCTTTCCCCAGACTTTCCGAAATTCAGCCTCTGTCATATCCAAATGAGCGTGATCGTCTCCGTTCTTGAACCGGAATAGGTCGTTCCCGTTTCTATCCAGGATGTTACAACCTACCATAGTTAGATAGACCTCAATCCTTTTGAGCTCTTCCATAGACCATTTTTGGTACAACCGGAGCTCTGCATCCATCGAGGACTGAGCATTGATGATCTGAGTTACCTCAGAATGGACTAGAGCTCTGCGCTCATTCTCTGCCTGGGTAGCCTGGAATACAGTAACTTTAGTCGCCTCACCCTCATTACCATAAGCAAGATCGGAGCGGTCTAGGGTGAAGTCCTTCATGACTGGAGCTGCTAATTGAATTGGCATTCTGTTTTATCCCTTCTCATGCTTTCTCAATCCAATGCCATGTGCCATGGGTCTTTTCCTTTTTATCGAACATCCTGCTGGTTGCCCAAAAGCTATCATTGCCATCTAGTATACAATGTAGATCCACACAACCCTCTGCCATAAATACTTCTACGATCATGGCGGGGACGTGTTCTCCGGGAACTGCCGGATTTCCAACGTGCGCCTGTGCGCCAGCGGGCCAGCTTTCACCATGACCCGCCCCAAGAACCCTGCGATTGGTGATGGCAACCGCATCGGCCTCCGTAAGAACGTAGTGAACTATTCTGCCTTTCGCTATACCTTCCATTTCAATCTCCTTCCTAAAAACTTCCAGAGTTTTTGACTACCAGCTAAAGGGGGGAGGCTCTCATTTCTGAGAACCTCCTATTCAGTTGGTGTTATGGTCTAAGGCCAGGTGTAGTTAGCGTACTTGTTCCTGAGCTCCCAGGTGCAGTAGTCGCCTGTGGTGTCCAATGCCTGTCCTGTGAAACGCATCAGAACCGCATCGTTGCCAGAGAGGGTAATACCACCCTGAAGAGCTAGCATGGCCTCGGTAACGGTGACTAACAGCTCATAAGGCTGAGATTCACTAGGCATGTTACCAGGGGAGATAGTCCGGAACGTAACCGGAGAGGTGAACGGGACAGAGCTCCAGGACGTGCCAGCAATGCTCCCGGTCAAAATCTGCCGGTATAGGTTCGGGTTCTTCCACTTCACGGTTAGATCGATATTGATCTGACGTGAGATCACCGTGATAGTCTCAAGATAGGGAGACCCGTAAACCTTCTCCTGACGGATATCCAGGTTCCGGTTTACCATAGTCACGACTGCCTGAACTACCGGCAGGTTTCCGAAGTCTGGTGTATTGATGTAACCGCCCGGTGTACTCCCAATCGGGATTGAGGGGAAGTCCTCGAATTCACCATACGTAGGATCCCAACCGCCACCAGAACCAGTCGTGGTTCCCCATGTGGGAGACTCTTCCAGCTCGAATAAGCGGCCTAGGGCATCCACTCTTGCGGATACCAGCCCCTCATTCGGCAGGGTTAGTGCAAGCGATAGCACCTTGCAATCTTTGTAGACCTCTCCAATACCATAGTCTCCGACTTCATCCCCACCGGGGATAAACTTCCGGAAACCAAGCCATGGGATATAACCAGGGTTAGATGGGTCATCTGAGAATACATGATTCTTTACGCTACCAGATCCAGACGAGGTAGCACAATAACCCATAGCACCTTTTAGGAGATATCCAATCGAGGCCTCCAGACGAGGATGGAGAGTCAGACCGCCTCCAACCATGACACCCGCTTTGTACGGGATGGTCGGGAACGGTCGTCCACCAACTTCCGGAGGACCAAGACGCTGATCGTCCATGATCGCAAGATCGGCTAACGTTGCTTTGTGTCTGTACCAGCGCCCAACGGGAACATCTTGTTCCTTGGCGGGCTGAGGGCCGAAGCCCAGGATTCCTGCTTGAGCAACAGTCGCCATAGTTTTTGACTCCTAATACGGTCGGTGTGTTAGAACCTGCCACAAGACATGGCCTCTCCAGATATACTGGTTTGGAGGACCGCCTCCCTCAAAGAAGGTAGAGGCAAACACCATCAAGTAGCTAGCTTCCTCACCCCAATCGTCTACAAGGTCTGATACATTCGCTCGCTCTGTGTGATGCATTACTCTTCCCAGAAAGGTGTGAGCGTAGTCAGCGGCTACTTCCTGAGTGTAATTCTTGGTGATGAAGTAGCAGCCTAGAGCGATCCTGCCACGTCTCCACCAGTAATGTCCTCCTCCTACTTCTCCTGCCGGAAGATTCATTCCCAGGTTCTCCATATCTCTTGCAGAGACACGAGCGTCCTGTAGGTCTGGATCTTGTGGATTTCCCGCAGATACATACAGATAGTTGACCTTCTCTAGCGGGTTATCCTGAAACCGATAAGCCTGTACCAGTCCTGCCTTGGTTGGACCCGAAGTATTTACTCTCATCTCCAGATCGAGAGTGTCTGTAAGACGCATCACCAGGAGATGAGAGATCTGACTCATGCACCAACCTTCACAAAATCCGGTAACAGCTTCATTTCTGCGTAGAAGAGTTTCCTTAGATGTTCGCTCTCTGCTTTCAAGGGGTTATCCTCAGGATCACCACTGTCAATTCGCTGGTTGAATTGACGGATATTGGCAGAGTTGACAGATTTAGTCAAAAGGGCATGACTGCCAGCGTAGTAGATCAAGCCCTGGTGAGCAACGGGAGGTAGCTCTAAAACGAAGTCCTGAGACGACTCTGTTGGAGGCTTATCCCAATAGGAGAAATAGAAAAGCCTGAGCTGACTGCCCTCAGGGACTGATTTGGCTAGACTGAGATACCCGGAGGGATACTCGATCCAGTCATTGTCCGAGAGGGCTCCATCACTCAATCGGAACGTTCCAGGAGAAAGAGTGGCACGAGGGATAAACAGGCCAGAGTCCATATCCTGAACCGTCTGTACCTGATAGAGATCATCCGGTAGTGCAAAGAGATCTCCAGCAGATCCAGAGGTGTAGGTGGTTACTGAATGTTTTGGCAGGAAAGGCAGGATCGCATCGTGTCCAGCGATCACACCATCCCAGACCAAAGCATCCTCATACTGAAGTCCGTTAGGATCATTCAGCAGACGCAGGACTCTTTCCAGAATATCCGCAAACGTGACGCTCATCCTTACTGGACACTCCTTGCACCCTTGATGCGAGTAGAACCCGCCGAGAAGTTCACCTCAAAGACCTCAGGACGGAACGGCTGGTAGCCGATGTACTGATCCCAGGAGAACCTGTAGATGGCCTTGAAGTCATCGATCGGGTCTAGTTCGTAGAAGAGAGGTTGTTGAGCAACACCAGCAACGATCGCCATTGGCCCACCTACGAAGATGGTGGCGTGGATGTTGCGGCCTTTGGTGACATAGGCATACGTACCTCCGCCCAGGTCGGTTGCGAAGTCAACAAGAACAGGCTGATCCAGGACGAGGCGTTTGGTAGCGAGATCAACAGCAACAATACGCCTGTTAGTTAGCTTGCCTTCATTGAAATTCACACCGCCAGTGACACCATAGGCATTTGTAGTAGTTGCGTGGATGGAGATCACATCGTTTACGGCAAAGTCGCTGATAGAGCCGGAAGTAGCGTCATCGAGCTGGATGTAGTTGACAATACCATCAGTCGTTTGACCGACCTTATAGGTTGCGTCAACCTTGGTGGTCGCCGGATTAGGCGAACCATCACCAGCAGTGATAGCTGCAACAACTGGCGCACGAGCGATTAGAGTGCCGCAGTTCCAGAGCGTGCATTTTGGAGTCTGGACGTAACGGACGTTCTTGAACGCACCAATCTCGTAGTTCAGAAGGATGCGGTCCTGGAGGTACTCATGGACGTTCTTCCAGCCTTCATTGTCCTGGATGTCATAGATCACACCAGGGCTAGTGTAGGCCACGATGGAGCTTTCAGCTCCGGACGGCCCAAGAGCTTCGGCCATCCCTCGGTTAGCCATGCCCAACCAGACATCAGCACCCGTATAAGGATCATACAGGTCATCCGTAGCAAGATTAGCAAAACTGGTTGCTCCACCAGAGTACATGGTGTACCCGGTCGAGAGAGCTCCACTGATAAGAGCGTTGCGAGCCATAAGATCGTTGATATCCACTTCTGACTGTCCCAAGGCGCCACGAGCGATGGCACGTAGACCAGCCTTACCGTTTTTCTTCCAGTAAGTGATCATGTCATCGTACTTGTGGAAAGCAATCTTGGAACCGTTGTGCTGGAAGGTGATCTCGATCGAACGTGAGTCAATGTGCATGGATGGCATCCAGATCTGGCGTGCGCTCAGCGCAGTGAAATCCGGATGGGGATCAAACAATTGGCTAACGGTCATCGAGGTCGCCCGAACATCGGCAAGGCTCTTAGTGAAGCTCAGGATGGGACGGAAAACAGACCGTAATCGCCAGATGTCGATCAGGTCTGGGTCAAGCCAGGTCCGTTGGTTCTGATCCATTACGGAAAATGGCTCGTCCGAATAATAGGTATCGAAATCACCTACTGCCATAGTTTCACCTCGAAAGTTAGTTCAGGGCAATCCATTCCTTCATAAGAGTGTCGTATTTTGCCTTGTTCTCCGGCGTCTTGGTATTTCCCGCAAGAGCTACAAGTTCGCTGTAGACCGTTTCTTTAGAGCGCTTTCCTGTGCCTGCTCCGGTGTTCCCGGCTCCTGCTCCCGCTCCTGCTCCCTTTACAGCATCCTCAAGCTCAGCTTTGGACTTCGCTCCTAGTGTCTCCCGGAATTTGGTTAGCTTCCCCTTCAGCGCCTCAATATCCGGAGCGTCTGGAAGAAGTCCAGCAGTCTCAAACGAGGCCAGCTCAGGGTACTCGGTCATAATCAGATTGAACCGCTCATTACGAAGGTTCTGGTTTGCGAGTTGTACTTCATACTCTTTTACTTTCAGGTCCAGGTCTAGTTTCTCTTTGGCTAAAGCGTCCTTCTCCTGTTCAACCGATCGCTTGGATTGCTTATGGCCCTCTGACTCTTCCGCAAGACTTTCGTACTTCTCCTGGATAGCGTCATGCTCCTTCTGCAATCTGTCAAGCTTCCTTTGGAGACCTTTGTATCCGGCCTCGAAATCGGTCTTAGGCGGTGGAGGTGTAAGGACAGGGGGTTCGGTGTCTATTTCCGTAACCACTGGCGGTTTCACGTCCGATTCGTCCAACATGATTGCTTTACTCCTTCTTGGTATTCTTTTCTCTAGCGGGCGTACCCTTAGCAGCACTTGAACTAGACTGAGGCATTTGGGGAGGCTGTGCCTTTGCGGTGGCTTCTGCCTCGGTCTCGGTAATTTCCTTGAGGTCCTCCAGGATCTGGCCTCGTTCCTCTTCTGGGTTCTCAACGCCAAGCACTTCAAGTAAGCGGTTTATGGATCCTAGTTTGGCACCCATTAGCGCAACTACCTCGTTGACGATTACTTCCCGATCTCTTGGGAGAACAGGAGCCCACTCCTGGCGGATTGGAAATGTCAAATGCTCTGGGAGTACCTGATCTACATTCTTGACTAGAAGTATCTTTATCACCATACGGGTCAAAAGGTTCAAGCCCGTAGTCCAGAAAATCCGCTCGGTGTCGGTATGAGAGACCAGAGATATCATTCTGGTAACGAGCGTCAACCCGGAACGTTGCGAGCCTTCGTCCTCCCCCTCCACTACAGCAGGTACGTTTACTGCCCTGCGGTAATACTCATAAAGCAGATCTACGAGGTTTTCCATAGGAGCGGAGGCCGATGGCTTCCGGATCTCGAATAGATCTGGGTCTTTTGCCTGTCCTGTAAAGTCAGGGGCAGACTTCATGTTGATGGCGTACAGTCCAGGTGCAATCTGGAGAACCGTCGGAGCTCCAGCAACATTCTTCATGCCTAAATAGGAATGAGCGTCGGTGGTTACTGCATCCCCGTAATCTGCCGCACGCAGGTTGAGCTCTTTCACTATCCCCTGAACATTCTCGATAAAAGTTTCCCCATAAAAACCCCATACTCGTATATGGGGAATATAAACAACAGGGACAAAACCAAAGATGTTTTCTCCAGAGAGAGGTACCCAATCCCCCTTTAGAAATCTATAGGCGGGATCCCCATTGATTAGGCACTCATAAGAGCTTTTGGTGTAATGCTCCGACATCCAGGGTTCGATATCCGGAGCAACAGTTACTCCAAACTCTTTTGCCTCTGCATGGTTAATGGGACGTATAATCCACGCCTCCCTCAGCTTCCACAAGTTGGTACCATCGGGGATGCCAAGAAAGAACTTTGGATGGATTATATCTATGCGAATTGGAACGGTCTTGAGGGGATCAAAAGGATCGTAATCTACCCGGAATACACATCCCCCATAAGTATTGCTTTGAGCCCCGCCTGTCCATTGAGTAGCTCTTCCGTTGTTCTCTGACCATACTCGGTAAAGGAGATCCTCTAGGGCTTTAGCACTCTTGACCTGAGCATCGTCGCTTAGATCTGGGGCTGTAATTTTGGGATAGACTAATGGACGCTCATCTTGCTCAACTTGTCCAAACAGGAAATAGGTATGCTTCTCAACCGTATTGGGGATGGGGTTGATCTTGACAGGATATACTTCAATCTCTTTTCCCTGTCTCTCAACGGTCTCATCTAATACAGAACCGTCATACCAGCTCTCAAGCTCGCTGTAACGAATTAGATTCCTGTTCCATTCCTGAGATGGGAAGTCAACAAGCCCCTCGATCGTAAAAGGAGGCCTGGGATGGGTAAGTTGATCGAGATAGCGGGATAGAGTGAACAAATTGCCCTCATCCAGATGCCTAACCTTTCATCGTTCAATCTATTCTGCATTCTGGACAAGGATGAGCAATTCCCCCGTAGATGATCTTATAAGATCATCTGAAAACATTATAAGTGAAAATAGGCTAGTGTCAACAAGAATTAGTGGAAAATGTCCTTATGTTGTCTATATTCCGTTGATAAATGCCTATTTTCCAGTCTTTGGAACCGATCAACCTCGAATCGAGATTCGTTGAGCTCGATCTGCTCCAGGTAAGCGCATAGATCGGTCAACTTCATTATCAAGAATTTCAATAGACTGATCAAGTGCCTCTTGAGGAACGCTTTCAGGTTCAACAGAAAACCACGCCCTTGCAACGTAAGCCGACATACAAAGGGTAGCGACGATATCTTGTGTAAGCTTGCTTGGAGTAGGTCCCTTATCTTTTTCAGGATCATAGTTGGTCAGTTGTGAGCGTATTCCGGTTACAAATTTAGGCCAGGTCATCAGAGATGCCTCAATATACAGTCTCCCGCACACCAAAAAGGCGGCTTTTCTCCCTGAAGAGAAGTCCAGACCTCCAATGATCGGATTCGCAATCTTCTTGAGGTCTACGCTCCCAATCCATTCCTCCTTTTGATCTAGACTTGTTCTCTTTCCCTGTAAATAGAGGTTGAGCATCTCATTTGTGTTTTTCTGGGGTCCGGTTGAGTCCACTCCAGTAAAGAGCGGATCATAGATCTCCATCAGGGATAATAGCATTCTGTAAAAGGGTGTAATCGATCCATTACCAGCTCCCCACCAAAAAGCGGCTAAAGACATGCGGTAAATCGGAAAATCAGTTACATCCCACACCATAATTACCGGAGCATTGCGATTTGGGGCATTCCCAGCTCCAGGATCTGCCAAAATCATGTATTCGTGACCGTCCGCCTTCGGAATCCGGTAGTGGACTACTCCAGCCCCATGAAGGGTAGACAATTCGTATCCTGGACGCTGATTGTTGAACCCATCAAGGATGTAAGCCGAGAAATTCTCGTCCTCGCAAGCATAGACCTTGGTTTTCGAGAAGTAATTGCCTTTCCCCTCAGGTCTACCGCCCTCGATAAACCTATCGTGCTCATCCTCCGGAATATCCTTCAGCATGAGTCGCAATTGGTCTGGTGTCACATTCTTATTGTCGCGGGTAGAAATCGTCTTAGAAAGATAATCCTTTGGCAGGTCGATCGCCAGGTCATACCTGTACCAGAATTCCGGATTATCCCAAGAATTGGAGATCATGGAGAGACGCCCTAAGCGTGCTCTTTTGTTGATCGAGCCACGCATACGAGAGCCCAAGTTTCGGATCGTCTCTCCAAGATCGTCCAGAAGTCCTGCCTCGTCTATATTAGCCCAATCCCCCTCCCAACCCAGGATGTTGTTGGCATTCTTCTCCGCTGACATGAATTCCATTGTTGTAACCATCAGGTAATTTCCTACAAAGAAGCGGAACTCTATGTAGGGATATGGTCTCTTGGGCGCATTGTAGATCAGATCCCCCAACCGAGTACCCCTGGCAAGACTCAATACAAACTTATACATGAGCTCTGACTGCCAAGACAAGGGCGCCGCATTCATAAAAGCGAAATCTTTTGTTGTAACGCAGAATACTATCGCTCCACCGGCTATCCCCCTCGTTTTTCCACTCCCGAAACCCCCCACAACGATAATGCGGAGCTGAGAGGAAAAGCATGTTTCTAATTGCCAAGCTCCTTCCGGAACGAAGTTATCGTCAAATCGCCATCCGTGTTCTTCTCCCGGACGACGAGTTAGATAATCCAGCAGCTTGTTAGGATCATCAATGCCCTCCTGAAAGAGCTTTATTTCTTCTTCTGTTAGTTTGGCAATTGATTTTTTGGACATCTATTCGTCTGGATCTTCGGGCATATGTAGACGAGCCCTATTCATAGAGATCTTCAGGGTCAAAACTCCAGGTCCTTGAGCGGCAAAGGACATATCCGCCGCTAGAACGGGGAGAATGATGTTGCCAACCTGAATGGTCTCGATTGTAGGCCAATCTACGCCGTTTATCATGTATACATCAACCATTCTGGCGTTTTCGAGGCGTGGATAGATCGTTCCGGTCTCTCCGATGATGCCATCATTAGGATTTGGCATAGTTTTCTCCCCTAATCATCGTGTACCGCACTATTGAAAGAGGCTTCTGCACGAAAGATTTTCCGCACATCATCAATGGGAATAGCTATATCCAGCTTCCATTGTTCCCTGATATCGAAGGTTTCTTTGTCATCAAATTCAAAGACCGTCTTTCTGGAGCCTCTGAAGAATTTGTACTTGAAACCAAGAGCAATCAGGGTGACGACAATAGATCTGTCAGTCAGTTGAGCGATTCCATCAACCTTATCACTGTTCAGGGGTAAGGTTTTCTCTCGCTCTTTCGAGACCGACTCAGAAGGAGGTAGTTTCATAGAGTGTCTGAGCATTATTAGGCTTGAATACGATGGCACCATCTGTTTTCTGAATGACCATGTAGGTGACTGTCTTAGTGGCAACCCACCCAGGCTGATGCTCATTCTGCCACTGTCTCATGAGAGCCGCCCATCTTTCCGGATTGCTCTGTTCTGATATCTCGTCCATTTTTATCCTCCGTAGTGAAAGCGTGACTGGATATACATTCTACGAAGCCAACACTTGAACCTATCTATATAAGGATCAAATGTACCTTCCCTGTCTAGATATTTCTCTAAAGCCTTGGTCATCAAAATTGCGAGCATCCAGGTATGAAGATAAAAATTCCCCCAAAACCAGAAATATGGCACCGATACCACCCAAATTTCGTCCCTCTTGGAGATTAGAACCATCGCCACTCCAATCGCTATAACACTCGTTGAAATCCAAAAAATGAAGTGACTCACTAACCCGATCCACCTAAACCACGTAATAACTCTCTCTCTTCGTATAAACGCACGATCTTTCATATTGTTACAGTCTTTCGCAAGATCATATGCCCATAGACTAGAAAAGCCTCCTTCGTGGGGAGGCCTTTCTATAAGATGCCCTGTTTTGGCATAACCGTATTGTACCATGCGTGTAGATTACAAATTCACTTTCCCCCAAGCCCTTATCCTGTCAATAACTTCCTCGTGGGAGTATTGATATCCCCAACCAGTCAGTTTCTTCTTCTTATATATCTTCTTAGGGGCAAAATACCAGAATCCAAAATCCCAGACAGACCTTCTATAATCACAAAATAGGGGATAGTGACGTGGCTGTATCCAACTGAATGTGGTGTATTTGTCTTTCTCCCAAGTCCTAATCCGATCCTCACACTCCTGTAGATGAAATATCCACATTACCTTTCTGTCCCAAAAAAACTCTCTGGCCTCGACAACCTCCCTCTTGATTGGAGATGCCTGAAACTCGATCGCCCATCCATTGGGTAGTAAAACATCCGCTCTTCGCCGTTCCCCATTCTTTTGACGTACAATCTCAACCATTTCCCCCGGAAATAGACTCTTCCACTCCCTGTGCCACTCCGTCTCTTCTCCCCATTCACAAATGTTCTCCCCCGGCATGTGAGCCCAATGCCAGATGTATATCTCCCCACATTTTGCTATTACCGGATTTTCACATACAGGACATCTCCCCCTCACCCTTGGTGTCGCCCTAATCCTCTCTCCATCTACATTCGCATATAACATTCTGTCTATCTCTCTTCTGAAAATAGTTGCAATCTGATTATATACCCAAAGTACCATAATTACATTATCCATGTAGGTAAAGGAGATAACAGTAAAACCAAAATCTCAGAAAATGTTTGAGCTCAGGTTAGTAGTACATAGGGTGAGGGCGAAAGTGAACCTATACCCTATATATTGATCATTCTCTATGCACACACTCTTCTTGCCCCTGGTGCCAGGGGGGGTACCGGGGGAGGGGGGGGAGGGGTGGGGGGCTAGGGTAGTGGTGGCAGTCCTATCAGACCCTGCCAATTCAAAGGGAAACACTGCTTGCTAATCTGAGTGATGAAGCAGAGCGTACAGCGGCTATCTTTCAATCTGAAACTGGACGATGTTTCGGAGATAGTGTCCAAGCACGCAATCAAGCCCCATGTAGGGCTACTAGAGATAGCTAACATCTAGGCGCGATCTAGTTGGGAATGTTAGCGGAGTTGCTAGTAGTCACGAAAGGCACATCGAAGATAACAATCAATTCCAGAAGTTCACTGGATTATCAAAGGGTATACCTATACCTAATAGGGAGGCCTTATGAGCCGGGGTTCCTAGACTCCTAAATAACTAGGTGAGTTCCCGTAAAACCACGTATCTTAGTGGCATCTGCCTGAGTTCACAGACTACAGTTGGGAACAATAAAATATTTCTAGATGGTTCTCTCATCCAGAGGATAGTATACCCCTGGAGCAGAGAGCTATTTAGCTCTAACAACCCAATAACAGGGTCAAGGAGGCCCTAATTATGTCAACAGGTAAGTACAGCTCGGGCGGGCGCTTTGCGCCCGGAAGGTACGCGCAGCCGCCAATGGCTGCACCCTCCAAACAGAAGCGGGGGGATGTTGTAGTGGCGTGGATTTACGCCATCATATGGCTCATCCTCATCGGCGCTCTCCTGGGGGCATTGTGGGGGAACGCCCTCTTCGAATACTGGGGCTACACCTGGCCCTGGTAGTTTCGGTTCGCCTAATAACAACAAGAAAGGAAGGAAATAACAACATGAAAGGTTTTTGCTTTATTGGGCTAGTAGTGGCATTTGTTCTCCTGCTGGTAGCCTGTGACATGGTTGTTGGTGGAGATGCCCAAGCTGCTGCCCCTCCAGCCTGTTATGAGTACAGTAAGACCCCCGCACATGGCCCTTGGCCCTATGGTGTAGTCATAGGGTTTGGCGGTCCGCATGGTGAAGGGGGTAATTGTGGTGTCAAGCTCGCCATCTATGGTCATATAGTTAGCAACCATGATGGCAGCTTTACCAGGGATGTGATCTATCGCAAGATCACTGCTAGTCCCACAACGTTTTGTGACGAATACATATGTGTTACTAACCAGGGAAACTGGACTGAGGTAAAGACTCAGCCAGGATTTTCCCTGAGGAGGGGTATTCTTCTGAATACCCTAGTTCCGTAAAAGGATAACAACAATGGCTAAGAATAACGGACAGCAGAAGAATAACAAGAAGTATGGCTCAAAGATGGCGTCCCCCAAGATCGCCAAGAGCAAGGAACATCGTCGGCGCGGTCCCTTTGCCTTATACATTCAGGCAAAGGAGGTGATCGAAAAGACGGATGTCGGGAGCTATTTCCGGTCCCACAACCAGAAACTGGCACAGGCCAAAAAAATTATCCGCAAGATCCAGAATCACATCTAGATCTAACCACATCACACCGAGAGCCCCTCTGAAAGGAGGGGCTTTTGGTGTTGTGGCATAGATGACCACAAAGGTTCTAGTGATTAGGAGGTGCAAGTTGTTCAATCTCTATATCGACACCATTCCCGAAAGGGGGTGGAGCTACCTGTCTGAGTCGTCGGATGACGAAGAGAGTTGGCCTGAATTGCTGAATGCGGGAGACGAAGTTTGTCTCCCAATCAGCATTTTAGACCTTCTCCCCGGTCAGTCGTTCGATGATCAGATGGAAGTGAAGGAAGAAGAATATCGGCAACTGAGGACAATCCTGGACGATCTTGATCTGGGGCATGACGAGTACGACGGAGAGTACGTTGCTCCCGAATACTGTTGTGCAGACTGGAAAGAGGTCATGAAGGAGTTCCACGAGCTGAAAGAAATGGCTCAGGAGCGCCTCAGGTGTGCCGACAAGCATACCGTCGGATCCCTCGTCCTCCGGATGAGGTTGTTCGATCAGTATGCTTGGGCAAGTGGCTTGTTTGAGCAGCCACCATCCCTGATGAAAGCTCTCCGATTCGAGATCGGGGAGGCGGTTCACCGGGACTTCATCAGGCCGTCCGCAACGCGGATGATCGCAATGGGGGAATTGCAACGCGTTGTGATCGACGGAGTTACCCATTTCATTCGTAAGGAGGTCAATGTATAAACCACCAAAGATGACCAAGGAGATCGCCGAAAGGCGAGCACGTAAGTACATTCTTGCAACAATCGGGTATACCGCCCAAGAGTTGCAGGATATGGCAGACATTCAGGTAGAGAATGCTGCTGAAATCCTTCTCTCTGTTGAGTTGATCACTCAAGAGATAGCTAATCTTTACCCAAGTGCAAGGAGTAGATAAATGGAAGCTCAGACATTCAAGGTCGGCAAGTTCGTAGTAGAGTTCACCCCTCAGGATCTGGAACACCGTGTCGCCCTCGGAGAAATCTGGGAGAAGGTCACAGTCACTCC
>Ga0209002_10001358_pt1 | contig 19754 bp, 13 predicted proteins | sample Rifsed16ft2_FD_184010 | JGI IMG/M metagenome (GOLD analysis project Ga0209002, IMG submission 184010) | Soil microbial communities from Rifle, Colorado, USA - sediment 16ft 2 (version 2) | ecosystem: Environmental > Terrestrial > Deep subsurface > Rock core/Sediment | place: Rifle, Colorado... | reverse complement strand
GACCGGTGATGCCGTGCTGGTGGGGGCCATGGACCGGATGCAGGACGTAAAGGTAGTCTTCAACCAACTGACCCCCCAAGCTATACAAGAGTATTTAGCGACCGGAGAGTTTGTGGACAAAGCCGGCGCCTATGGTATTCAGGGAATGGGAAGCTTTTTGGTAAAAGAGATTATTGGCGATTTGGATAACGTCATTGGCTTACCCTTAGCGTCGGTCAAACGACTCCTTGAGGAGGTCTTGTAGAATGGAGTCAATCGGAGCGTTCCTCAGACAGAAAAGAGAAAGGCTAAATCTCAGTCTGGAAGAGATAGCCCAGAACACCAAGATCAATAAAAAGTATTTAGAAGCTATCGAGGAAGACCGGTTTGAATTGCTCCCGGAAAGGCTTTACCACAGGATTTTCGTCACGGCTTATGCCCGGCAGTTAGGTATTCCTTCCCCAGAACTGGAACAAAAGTTAGTGGGGATTGAGGAAACAGCCGAATGGAGACTAGACCAGAGTCTTTCAACCAAACGCTCCAAGCGCTTGGATTTGATTTTCGCAGGAGCCGGTCTACTCCTGGGGATTGTTGTTGTTATGCTTTTGATTTTCAAGCCTAGCCCAAGTAATCAAGATGATTTGGACCAGGCCACCTTAGAAGCAATTCCTAATCTGCCGCTCAGACCTGTGGACCAAACTGCCGAGGCTATTCTGAACCGAAATGCCTCGGATATCTTGGAGCTGAGAATCGAAGCCCTCGGGAAAAGCCCCGCCCTGGTCTTGGCTGGTACGGATACTCTCTTTGACGGAGTCTTAAAGAAAGGAGAGGTCAGTTCCTTTAATTCACTTCAGGGTTTCAGAGTTCTCTTAGAAAGACCCAGACAGGTACGGCTATATTTGAACGGCAAACCGGTTCGGCCGGGATTGACCGACAGGACTTCCCGCCTGAATCTGGAGATAACCCCGGAAAATTTAGCGCAACTGGTACAGGATGAGGCCAAGCTTTAGAGGGGAGAAAAATTGCGCTTAGCGGAATTAGAATTATTTGGATTTAAGTCTTTTCCCCACCGGACCAGCCTAAATTTTGACTCCGGGATTACTTCCATCGTCGGCCCTAACGGCTGCGGCAAGAGCAATATTGTAGATTCCATCCGCTGGGTCTTAGGGGAGCAGAGCGCCAAATCCTTGCGGGGAGACCGGATGGATTCGGTCATCTTCTGCGGCAGCAATAATAGAAATCCGGGCAGCTTGGCCGAAGTAGCCTTAGTCATCGACAACAACCACAATCTCTTGGCCAACGGAGCCGCCCAGACCAAGGTGACTCGGCGACTGTACCGCAATGGTGAATCAGAGTATCTGCTCAATGGTATCCCCTGTCTGCTCAGAGATATCACTGAGCTTTTCGCGGACACCGGCATAGGGGCCTCGGCCTATATGGTGATGGAGCAGGCCATGGTGGAGTCGCTCATCTCTGAGAAAGATGAGAGCAGAAGAGAGGTTTTCGACGAGGCCGCCGGCATTACCAAATACAAGTTAAAGAGAAAACTGGCAGCCAGAAAACTGGAGAGCACTGAGGCGGATTTGCTCAGATTAGGAGACTTAGTCGCCGAAGTAGAAAAGCAGGTTGGCTCCCTGAAAAGGCAGATGCGCAAGGCCGAAGGTTTCAAGAAGCTGAAAGACGAATTGAAAGCCTTGGAATTGAAAGTCAGCCGAAGACAGTTGCAGGAAATTACCGAGAAGCTGAACCAGTTAGAGCGGCTCCTGAAAAATGCAACTGGCGATAGGGAAACAAATCGGAGCGAACTGGCAACTCAGGAGCTGGGACTTGAACAGTTGAGATTGGAGCATCTGGAAATTGAAAAGCTAATAGAAATAGAGCGCTCCGGGCTGGAGCGCACTGCTAACCAGGCCTTTAAGGAGCAGGAATCGATCTCGGTTGCTCGTCAGAAGATAGAGAGTCTGAAAGAGAATCTGAACCGGCTTCAAGAAGAGCAGATTTTTCTGGCCAAACAAAAAGATGAATTAGAGCAGGCCATTTCACACAAGAAGCAAGAAGCCTTAGTTGTTTTAGACCGATTGGAGAAGATAAAAACCGAGAATACAGTCCTACAAGCCGAAGTGAGTCAGCTTCAGAAGAAAAGCGAGTCCTCTCGGATAAGGCTCCAAGAGCTGAATGAAGCTTGGTCTGCCAAATCCTTAGCGGTCCAGCAAGCCGAGTCCCGGGCCGAGCTCCTTTTACAACGCCTGAAAGAAATAAACCAGAGAGAAAAAGAGCTGCAGCAACAGCTAGGGGATAAGCAGAAAAACTCAGCAGAGCTTCGACAGAGAGTGCAGCTGAAGAATAGCGAAACGGCTGAGCTGGAGAAGTCTCAGGCTACGCTTCTGTCCCAGAGAGAAAAGCTTACCTCTCGGGCAATAGAATTAGAAAGAAACATTTCCGAGCAACGGCAGCAATTGAGCAAAACTCAAACTCTGCTGGCAGCTGAAAAATCACGGCAACAAGTTCTGCTGGAAGTCTGGAGCTCCTACCAGGGGTATCAAGAGGGGGTCCGGGCTTTGGTGCAGCACAAGGAAAGATTCGGATTGATTGACACGGTGGCTAACCTTTTGAAGGCCGAGGAAACCTATCTTTTGGCAGTAGAGGCGGCCTTAGGTGAGAAAGCCAGTTACCTAGTGGCACAGAGCTGGGATAAAGCCTTAGAAGCTATCCAGGCCCTCAAAGAACAGAATTGGGGAGAGGCCGGATTCGTCATCGCCGAGCCAGAAAAGCACACCAGTGAGAACCAGCCTGAGTATTCGGGAGGGCTTCCTTCCGGTATGGTTCCCCTTTCAAGCTTAGTAAAAAGTGTGGGTGAACATCTGAACGGATTTCCGGGAGTTCTGCTCGACAAAGTCTATCTGGTAGACAACACAAATCAAGCCAGACAGCTTCTGCCAGGTTTACATCCTGAGTTGGTCTTGGTCACATTAGACGGAGAAGTATTCAGCCGGGCTGGAATTGCCAAAGGGGGGAGGAAAAAAAGTCCGGCGCTTTTAGGCCGGCAAGAACAGATTCAACAGGCAGAGCAGAAGATAAGAGAGTGGCAAGCCAAGCAGGAAGGGCTGGAGAATCAAGTAAAAGCTGACACTTCTAGAATTCAGGCCTTAAAACAAGAGCTGCAAGAAAATTACGAAAAAATAGAAGAGCAAAGAGAAATCTTGGGCCGCAGCCAGATTGAGTTGTCCGAATCAAAATCCGAGGATAAACAGATTCAGGAGAGCTTGCAAATTTATGAGCAGGAAATAGCAAAACTTAAAGCTGGAGCCGAGCAGTTACAACTTGAGCTTTCCCAAATCCAAACAGATTGCAAACAGCAGAAAATAAAGCTAAAGGAACTGGAGGCTGACTTAGCCGGACAGAGAATTATGGTGCGAGAAGAAGAAACCCGGTTGTCCCAAGCCAGCCAGCAGCTTAACCAGAAGGTAGTCGACTTAATAACCCTAGAGGGACAAAAAGAGCGCCTGGAAAATGACAGCTTGCGCCTGGTGGAGGCGATCTCCCAGACTCAAATCAATATGCAGGCTCGTAAAGACCAAAAAGAAAAAACCCTGCACGAGATTCAACAAAGTGAGCAAGCCGTTCAGTCAGGTTTGGAAGAACTACAGAGATTAACAGTACAAAAGGAAAGCCAAAGTGAAGAGGTTCAAAAGCAAGCCGAAAGACAGCACATATTTTTAGAGCAAATCAACCAGAAGGAAAGTCAGCTCAAAATTGTCAGAAAGAGCCAGTCCGAAAGCCAAGAGGAGGTTCATCGGCTGGAACTCTCCCGGCAGGAATTAGAATCTCAGATACGCCAGATCAAGAACAAAATCTGGGAAGAATACGAAGTGGACCTGGAAACAGTGCCGGAATTGGAGGCTAAAGAAATCGAGCAGATTCCGCAATATCAAGAGCAGATTAACCAGGTCCGCCAGCGCTTGAAAAGCTACGGAGCCGTGAATCTTCTGGCCTTAGAGGAGTACCAAAAAGAAAAGGAGCGTCTGGATTTCCTAAGAAAGCAGAGGGAGGATTTAATTTCGGCCAAGCAGAATCTCCAATCCACCATCGCCAGGATAAATGATACGGCCCGGTCCCTGTTTTTAGATACGTTCGAAAAAGTCAGACTCAACTTTCAGCAAGTTTTGGCCGGTTTATTTGAAGGTGGAGAAGCTGACCTGACTCTTGAGCCGGGTATTGATCCGCTGGAAGCCAAAATCGAAATCTTGGCCAAGCCCCGGGGGAAGAAATTAGTCAGCTTAGCCCAACTTTCCGGAGGAGAAAAAGCACTGGTTGCCATTTCTCTCTTATTTTCTCTTTATTTGGTCAAGCCCTCCCCCTTCTGCATCTTGGACGAAGTTGACGCACCCTTAGATGACGCCAATATTGGTCGGTTCGTAAAATTGGTCCGCCAGTTCACGGAGCGAACCCAGTTTGTCATCATCACCCACAACAAGCTGACCATGGAAGCAGCCGATGCCCTATACGGGGTCACCATGACCGAGCCGGGTGAATCCCAGATAGTCTCGGTTAGACTGAAAAAGGAAGCGGTCAGCTCTTAAATTACCAGACGTGGTTTTCAAAGTTTCCCTCTCCAGGCTCAAAGCCAGCCTGTCTAAAACTAAGGCCAATTTTTTTGAGAAAATAGCTCAGAGCGTTGCTCTGCATAAAAAACTTGACCAGCAGCTCCTCTCAGAATTGGAAGAAATACTCATAAACGCAGATGTGGGAGTGGGGACGACCGGAAAGATTATCGGTAGACTGAGAGGGAGGGCTGCAGAAGAAAAAACAGAAGAATCAGGGCAACTCTTGCGGATACTGAAAGAGGAGATCACTTCCATACTGACCAGTCCCAGGGTTGTTTTTCCGCCCGACCCTGAAACCAAACTTTTGGTCATCCTGATTGTGGGTGTCAACGGGACCGGGAAAACTACCAGCATCGGCAAGTTGGCCTACAAGTACAAACAAGAGGGGGGAAAAGTTCTAATTGCCGCCTGCGATACATTCCGGGCTGCTGCCATTGACCAATTGGCTATCTGGGCCAAAAGGGGTGAAGCAGAGTTTCTCAAAAGCCAGCCCCAGGCAGATCCAGCGGCAGTGGCTTACGATGCGGTTCAGGCTGGTTTAGCCCGGGGAACAGATGTGGTCATCATTGACACGGCCGGACGACTGCATACCAAAATCAATCTGATGGAAGAGCTGAAAAAAATTAAACGAGTGGTGGCCAAGGCCGATCCAGCCTTCCCGCAAGAGATACTTTTAGTGTTAGATTCGACCACCGGGCAGAATGCCCTTTCCCAGGTCAAACTATTCCAGGAAGCGGTTAGACCCACTGGTTTGATCCTTACCAAACTGGATGGGACCGCCAAGGGCGGAGTAGTCATTGCAATTGCTGACCAGTTCAGAGTGCCGGTGCGCTACGTCGGCCTGGGTGAAAAAATCGACGACCTGGAGGAATTTGACCCCAGTCAATTTGCGGAGGCACTCTTCTCATGTTAAAGAAACTACAGATTAAGACCTCCTGCCGGACGGAAATGCTGGAGATCACCTCCCAGGTTCGAGCTCTCATCTCAGAAAGCCATCTGGCTTCCGGCGCCTGTACCATCTACATCCCCCACACCACTGCCGCAGTGACCATAAATGAGAACGCCGACCCTTCGGTGAAGAAGGATATTCTCGAATATCTGGAGAAGAGTATTCCACACCATTCCGGCTACCATCACACTGAGGGAAACGCAGACTCCCACATTAAGGCGAGCCTGGTTGGTTCAGCTATCACGGCTCTTTTTGAGAACGGCCAATTGCTTTTAGGAACCTGGCAGGGGATATTCTTTTGTGAATTCGATGGGCCCAGAAAAAGAGAAGTGTGGGTTAAACTGGTCGGAAGTTAACCCGGTTCTTTCTTAATCTTATATTTCTCCAAGATGTCATAAAAAGTGGTGCGGCTGACTCCTAAATCCTTGGCGGTACTAGAAATATTCCCCTTGTGTCTGGAGAGAGCCTCTTGAATATGTTTGCTTTCAGCCTGCTCCCGTACCTGCTGTAAGGTGAGTTTCTTGCCCGAAGCCTCCTGCTCCAGCCCCAGGTCATAAGGGGAGATTTTGTTGCCCAAGCTCAAAATCACAGCCCGCCTGATTTTATTTTCAAGCTCGCGCACGTTGCCGGGCTAGGGATAATCTAAAAGGGCTTTTTCAGCCCCGGCAGTAAAGGCTAATTTTCTTTTATTGTGCTTGGCTGAAAAGCGATTCAAATTTTCCGGCCGCTGTAGAACTGCCCCCAGCCAGGTGGGATCAAAGACCTTAAGCTGGCCTTTACTCTGGTCTTGGCAGAAAGAGTTATCTTAAGACTGGAGGGCTGTTTAGGAGTCAAAGTAAGATATGCTTCCCAGGTCTCGTATCCGAATTTTTCGTCCTTGAAGTGGTAAGTACCTAAAGATTCCTGAGTTATGTCAGCCGGAGTAGTAGTAGCCATTTGATTGGCTCCCTGGAGATTGACCGTTACTCCAGGTGGAGTGGAAGTAATTCTAAGAGTAACTTGGGCTGTATCCTTTTAGCAGAGAGCGGAGTTTGCTCCAATTAGGAGTCCGAAGAGAATGAAGATTGTGGCTCTTTTCATAAGATATGCATCGGCGACTAAAATTGAAACATTATAATAAATTCTGGAGGGTGCCAGGGCAAGGAGTTCTTAACAAAAAAACCAGGGGAGTGAACCTGGCTAAAGTTTCACTTTTGGAATTATCAGAATGCCCCTTTTCCAGTAAGCATTACCAACATACTCCTAGAAAGTATCTGAATATCTTTCCAGAAATTCCAATTGTTGATATAGTGCAGGTCATAGCGGAGTTTCTTGTTCACATCACCGTCACTGGAATCATACTCTCTTTCAACCTGAGCCAGTCCGGTCATCCCAGGTTTAAATGTAAACCTTTTCGTATAGTTCTTTACTTGCGGAGCAAACTTGCGCACAAAATAGAGCCTTTCCGGGCTTGGGCCAACCAGAGACATATCTCCTTTAAGAACATTCCAGAGCTGAGGGAGTTTATCCAGTCTGGTTCGTCTTAAAATCCGGCCAAATCTGGTGATGCGGGGATCATCTTTGGTGGCCCAGATTGGACCACACTTTTTCTCGGCATCCTTGATCATAGTCCTGAATTTATAGACAATGAAAGCCTTGCCGCAGTAATCCTCGCGGCGGCGGTTACGATTCCTTCTTTTATCTGAGGTTAAATCCAAGTCAAACGCCCTCCGTTCTGAGCGGCGTCGGTTTTGACCAATTCTTTCCTGGCGGTAAAAAACAGGGCCTTCAGAATCCAGCTTGATTAAAGTGGCAAAGAGCAAAAAAAGTGGAGAAAGTAGTACCAGTCCTAAGCCGGAGAGAAGAATATCTAAAATCCTCTTTAACATCAGCATAACTCGGGTTGAGAGTTTCTCAGAAGAGCTGTTCTGACCATCAATTGACCTGGCGAAAGTATAAAATACGTAAGAGACCAAGTATAAATTAGATAAAACTTGCTCTGAGTAGCGGGATCCATTATTCGAACTGTTTGCAGAGGAACCCTGTGTACTGTCTTCAGCATTGGACCCCTCGGCATCCGAATTACCATTCTTATCTTTTTTGTCAAATCTGTCTGGAAATCCAATTTCGGTGGAATCATTCCGGATCGAATCGTATGTATTTGTATCAACTTCTCTCATTTATTCTTTCCATACCTCGGTGTATCTTTGTCCTCTGGAGTATGGTCAGCTTATGAGCGCACATATTTAGTAATCTCAAATAGCAAAACCTCTGCCGTTGAAGGCGATACTCTAAACCTGGATTTTTATGTCTGATTTGATTCAGAATTCGGTCAGTGACCAATGTATCTATGGAAAGTTCAAGAGGTTAGCAAATCTGACAAGAGATGAGCGTAATCTTGACAGATTCTTCAGATTTTTTATATGAATCGTCAATGTAGGACTTGGCAGAGTTTAGGCATGGGTTTGCATAAAAATGAACTTAGATCTCGCCGAAACGGGCGGTGTGACTTTCTAAGATTCAGTACTCTTGGAGTACCAAGTGAATCGAACTGCGGAAAGAAAAATCTTCGCTCTCCTGAGTAATCCCAACGACACACTACAAGCCTTGCGGAACAACTGCTTCGTCAAGGGTAGATAGAAACTGGGATAAAATTGTGCCCATTCTCTTGAGACAATGTTCCTCTTAACTCAAGACTCAGCTACTCAAATGACCACCAGGGGTGGCTAATCCCAAAGGCATAGCCCGGTGGCGAAATTTTCGTCATTATCCACCTGTTGTATCCCCGAATACTTGAGGGTGGGAATCTGGGACGAGTTTAGAACTTATCTTGGTTAGGGCGCCCTAAGCAGGGGAATAAAAGGATGGGCTTAACCGGCATCCATACGCTCGATTTGGTCTGAGACGCCCTGATAATGTATGCATGGTCAGGCATTATGCCCTTGTTGTTTGAGTCAAGAGAGTTCATAATACTCATGATGAAACCGTATGGTAAGGGTCAGTTAGGTTTGTGCGTATAGCCGTTGCCGGCGGAGGTGCGGCTGGGTTCTTCGGGGCGATTTCCGCCGCTACCCATAATTCGTCCGCAGAAATCACCTTATTCGAATCCACTCACAAACTCTTGCATAAAGTGCGCATATCCGGCGGTGGGCGGTGCAATGTAACCTATCACTGCTTTGACCCGGCCGAATTGGCAAGAAACTATCCCCGGGGAAACAAGGAACTGCTGGGGCCGTTCAACCGGTTTCAACCGAGTGACACGGTGGCTTGGTTTGAAAAGCAGGGGGTTCGGCTGAAAGTGGAACAGGATGGCAGAATGTTCCCGGTAACCAACCAATCGTCAACCGTTGTGGATTGCCTGTTGAATGCGGCGCGGGCATCCGGGGTACAGGTTCGACTCGGCGCCCGAGTGAAAAGTATCCAAGCGGCGGTTGCAGCAAAAGATGCCCCGCAATTTGAAATCGAGCTTCAGGACGGGGTGCGCCAGCGCTATGACCGGCTGCTTTTGGCAACCGGCAGCAGTCCGCACGGGCATCGTTTGGCAGAGACCCTGGGGCATACCATTGTACCTTGTGTGCCGTCGCTTTTTACGTTTAAGGTAACCGATTCGCGCCTGGATGGGCTGGCTGGAATAAGTTTTGAAAATGTGAAACTCACCCTGACGGACAACGATAAGAACCAGCTGGAACAGACCGGTGGTTTACTTATCACGCATTGGGGATTGAGCGGGCCGGCCGTGCTCAAGCTATCGGCCTGGGGAGCAAGAATGCTCCAGCGGAGCAACTATAAAGCAGAGCTGCTGATCAATTTGCTGCCAGATTACAGCGCCGATCATCTGTATCGGGAGCTTCTGGCTTACAAAGAACAAAACAGCAGGAAACGAGTTCAAAAAGAACCGGTTTTCCCGGTTCCCGGCCGATACTGGAGCCGGATCGTACAATTTGTCGGAATTGCCGAGGAAACTACCTGGACCAATGTTAGCAAGGGTGCCCTGACCGCACTCGTATCCGAACTGAGCGGGGGACGCTTTGCGGTCAGCGGAAAGGGAATTTTCAAGGAGGAATTTGTAACCTGCGGCGGGGTTAACCTCAAGGAAGTGGATTTCAAGACTATGCAGAGCAAGCTGTCTCCCGGGCTGTATTTTGCTGGTGAGGTTTTGGATATTGACGGGATTACGGGTGGGTTTAATTTCCAGAGTGCTTGGACTACGGGCTGGATAGCCGGTTCGAGTATAGTATCCTTAGGATGATGTTTTCGGTTGTTGACGGGCGGCCCGGGGCTTGGGGCGGGCAATACGTGACCCATCAGAAGCCAGGATTCCAACCTGGCTGAGATTCAGGGATTTGAGATTACACTCTTAGGGGACTTCCATCCCTGATAGAGTCGAAAGCTTAATTGGAGCAGGGGATTGTCAAGCAAGATTTCAGACTATTCTTATAACAAGGGCCGTTATTATCAAGGCTAAGAGTAAGACAGCAGACCAGAGATATTTCCGGAAGTTGACTCTAAACACCAGGCTCTTATACAAAACCGACTGAGTCTCCTTTTCCACGTCCTGCCCGTCCAAGAACTTATACAGTATCTTCATCCCCTCTTCTTTCAGCACCCGATAGGAAGCTTCGGCTAATTTCACATCCGCAAAGGAGGGAGTGCCAAAATAACCCAATCCCTGCCCTAATTTTTGGGCGGCGTCAGCTCTGAGCTGGAGCGGATTTTCTATTAGAACCGGGGGAAGCTCTTTGTATTTTTCTTTCACTAACTCTGGCCTAATCCAGAGCAGCATAGAGGTCTCCCACCAGCCGGCGTGATAATCGTACTTCAAAGTTTTCAATTCTTCATCGTCTAACTTCCGGTAGAGTGCTTGCTGAATTCTGTCAACATATTTTCCCAAAAGAAAGTTGACCGCTATAACCCCGGTCAAAGAAATTGCCTTGATTTTCAACTTCTTAGATATTTTAGCCGCTGCTTCTTCCAACACCGAGATATGGCCGGCTCCGCCGTGAGCGGAGATTATGACCAGGTATTTAAACCCCCATTGGGCCACCGACTTTCCGTATCCCCAAAGTACATCATAGACAGTCTGAACCGAATGCCTGACTGATCCCTTGAATTTAAACACGTGGGCTCCCACAGCCAAAGGTGCCAGCAACACCACGTTCCAGTCCGGCCGGTTTTGACTTAATTCCTCGGCAGTTTTCTGGGCAAAATATTGGGCGATGAAAACATCGGTCCCAAGAGGAAGATGAGGAGCGTGCTCCTCCAAAGGAGAGATAACCAGGAAGAAGACCGTCTTAGCTGGAACTAACTCTTCCAATTCGACGTAGTTTAACTCTTCCAGCTTATAAAGAGGCATATTCAAACCTCAATCTAGGCAGAATAATCTTACAGAGCAAGCGTGAGTGAAGCGCCCTAGGTTTTCTTAGTCCATATTCGCTTCAGGATCGAACCGAAAACAAAGAGGCAAATGAAGGAGACAATGAAGACTAACAAACCTGAAAGTTCGTGCAAGAATTCCTCAGCCATTTTAGGTGAGATCAAACAGGCTTTGGCCATTTATATCAACAATGGGGAGACTGGATCTAATATGCCGGCTGGCTGGGGCTGCAATATTGGCTACGAAAAACCCAGAGGAGCCTTGGGATTTCAGGGGAATACACCGGTCAACTACGTCCATGCTAGAGAGTCACCGGCCGAAGGTCGGGCCAATTTTAACGGAACCGGTTTTACCTTTAATCTGTCCAACACCGCTTATCTATTGCATCTGGACTGGGGATGCAACATTGGTGCCGATGAGCAGGGCAAACCATTTAACACAGCCTGGTAAGGCCCAAGTGGCCAGCCAGAAATCCCTGAGCCGGCTACCATGCCTTTGTTAGGCAGTGGACTTTTTGGTGCAGCCGGAGTCTCCAGACTGCGCCGCAAGAAGTAAAATCAGCTCAGTCAAAATCGTTTATTTCAGAGCGGGCTTCAACTGGCCCGCCTTTCGTTTGTAGTATTTGACAATTTTCTTCTCAAACACAGGTCCGCTCATCCCCAGACAGAATCTGTCCTTACACCTGAGTTTTCACCTCAGTTCTGGTCGGTTACGGTACTCAATAATTCTCCAAATCTACCGATTTACCCTTTAGGATGACACGGCAGACACCCAACATCTTTCTCATCGACGATGATCCGGCAGTGGGTGGTTCCCTGGCTCAGTACTTAGACCCTTCTGAGTTCAATTTGTATTCGTTTGAAAAAGGCGAAGAGGCCTTAGAGAGACTGCCGGAACTCCAGCCGGATCTAGTCCTCCTGGACTTGAATCTGCCCGGTATGTCTGGTCTGGAAGTCTTAAAAAATATCAAGATCAAAAATGGCAAAGTACCGGTCATAATCTTGACCGGCTTTGTCTCCACTGAATCTGCCATCGAGGCTATGAAAGAGGGGGCCTTTGATTACATCTCCAAACCCTTCACTTTGGAAAAAGTAGCCGGCGAGATTCGGAAGGCTCTCTCAGATAAACAGCCTGGCAAACCCAGTCCCCCTTCAGGCCAAGCTGCAGCAACTTCCGAAGATGAGATCATCGGGCATTCCCCTGAGATCGTAGAAATCGCCAAATTAATCGGCCAGGTAGCCAAGACCGATGCCTCGGTTCTGATTATGGGTGAGTCCGGGACCGGCAAAGAATTAGTGGCTCGGGCCATTTTTCGTAACTCTCGGCGCAGCGATAAACCCTTTCTGTCAGTCAACTGCGCGGCTCTGCCAGAGACTCTTTTAGAATCAGAGCTCTTCGGACACGAAAAGGGTGCCTTTACCGGCGCCTATGGCCGCAAATTAGGGAAGTTCGAACAATGCCACACTGGCACCATCTTTTTGGACGAAATAGCGGATATGTCATTGGTCACCCAGAGCAAGGTATTACGGGTCCTGCAAGAGCAGGACTTTGAAAGAGTGGGTGGCAATGAAACCATCAAGGTAGACGTAAGGGTCATCGCAGCTACCAACAGAAGCTTGGTGGAGCTAATCAAAGACAATAAATTCAGGGTCGATTTATTCTACCGCCTGAAAGTGGTCTCGGTTTTCTTACCCCCTCTGCGGGAAAGAAAGGGAGATATTCCGGTCCTGTGCAATCACTTCCTCAAAAGATATTCCCGCCAGGTCGGAAAAGAAATCAAGTCAATTTCCAAAGAAGGCCAGGAGATGCTCCACAAATACCATTGGCCCGGCAATGTGCGGGAGATAGAGAATAACATCCACACCGCGGTGGTGATGTGCAAAGGGGAAATCCTTCTGCCGGAACACTTCCCTCTCCACTCGGATAGCCAAGAAAGATTACCTTTCGATTTCCAAAAGATTCAGCAGGATTACTATAAACTCTTCTCAGAAGTCTTAGAGCCGATGTTCTCCAAAATAATGGACAGCTCCGAGGGGCATATCTACGATCATCTTTTTTCAGCCCTGGAGAAGGCCATAATTGAAAAGATTCTGAAACAGACCCAATCCAACCAGCTCCGCTCCGCCAAGATTTTGGGGGTGAGCCGCAACACTTTGCGGGACCGCATGGCAAAATATCAGCTGACCTAATAAAAGGTGGGCGAGTAGTCAAAAGGAGGGGAACCCTCTGGCTTTAACAGAGCCAGGGGGTTTTGTTGTTTAGAAAAAAGTTGACATTTGTTCAGGCAGAGGATTTATTTTCGACAGAATTCTCCTATGAGGAAAGTGTCAACTATTTTATTCTGTTTGCTTCTCTTTGGAATTCCCTCTGCTCAGAGCAAATATCACGCTCAGGTTGATTCGGCTTTGACTTTGGGGCTGAAGTGTCTTTTGATGAATCCGCAAGATTTGACTTTTAGGAATGATTATACGGAGGTGGATGGGTTCCGACTAAAGCTGGTTGACAGTCTGATGAAGACACCTAATATAACTATATCGGAACAATCAGAGCTTGCTCATTTTATACTGATTGAGGGTAATCTGGAAAATATCTTATCCTCGGCTCTCGTGAATACTGAAAGACGGGAGAGCAAAACAACTGATGTACTTTTTCAACAAGACACTCAACCAGCTAACTCTGAATTGAAATCACATAGGAAAGAGCTATCGGCATTTGAGAATAAAGCGAAGGCAAGTAAAAAACTTGACCAAAGCTTGGGTGATGGTATCTCAGCAGTAATAGATTTAGTCACTGAAATGTTCCAAATTATTTATAGTAGGCTGATTCAAGGTGAAAAGATTGCCTTTCTAAAGCAGAATGTGCCTACTATCTTGCTGGAAGATGTGACAGATGAGTTTAAATCTCCAGAACTGCTTGAAAGAGAACAGAAATCAGAGGAAAAACTAGCACAAGAAATAAATTCTGTAGCACAGACCGTCTCATACCGTCGTTGGTTAGAAGTCTTAGCAACCAGATTGGTGAGCAAAGCTGAAAAATTGGGGTATGCAATCAAAGCAAATGAAGGAGCGAGCATAGAAGTCTCAAATAGAGCAAATGATATAGTTTTTGACGAACAGACAAGTATTGGAGGAGTAATAATCGGCGGTAAGAATTCTTCGCATTACATCGGCTCACCTGTCTTAATAATTGATCTCGGAGGAGACGATACTTACCAGTTGTCTTATGATTCTTCCGTAGGAATACAGGTTATTCTTGATTTTTCTGGAAATGACATTTACAAGGCAGAGACCGATTTCGCTTTAGGTTCAGGGTTCTTCGGGGTAGGGTTACTTATCGACGAAGAAGGAGATGACACTTACTTAGGTAAAAACTTCTGCCTCGGCTCCGGACTTTTTGGTGTAGGAATTCTGATAGACAAAAAAGGCAACGACAAATACTTCGGTGACACTTACACTCAAGGTGCAGGCGGCTGGGGAATAGGTATTTTAGAGGATTTGGAGGGTTCGGATACTTACAATGGGGCACTCTTCTCACAAGGATTCGGTTTCGTAGCTGGCTGTGGGATGTTGATTGACAGAACAGGTAGTGACAACTACTTCGCCGGCGGCAAGTACAAAGACGTTCTGCGCTACAAAGATCATTATATCTCGCTTTCCCAGGGTTTTGCCTACGGAATCCGCCCCTATATGTCCGGCGGAATCGGCCTTTTGTTCGATTACTCCGGCAATGACAACTACAATGCCGATATCTTTGCCCAGGGGGCTTCTTACTGGTGGGGATGGGGAGGTCTTTACGACAAAGAGGGTAATGACTACTACTCCTGTTACCAGTACGCTCAAGGTTGTGGCACGCACATGACCTTGGGGACATTAGTTGATGAGGCTGGGGATGATATTTACCGGGTCAATGGAGTGGGGCAGGGGTGCGGGCATGATTATTCAGCCGGGATTTTGTTGGATAAGGCTGGCAATGATGATTATTACGCCGGTGGACTTTCTCAAGGGGCTGGGAATGCAAACGGCTTTGGAATCTTAATCGACCAGGCTGGAGACGACGGCTATTACGTCAAGGAAAAATCAAATACTCAAGGTTATGGTAATCCTCGAAGAGAGTTTGGGTCGATTGGGCTGTTTCTTGATTTGAAAGGTAAGGATAGCTATTCCGGCAACGGGTCAGAAGGGACTTGGTGGTCGATTGGGTCGAAGTGGGGAATCGGGCTGGACTTGAAAGAAGAGGATCTAAAAGAGCATTTGACCGAGCAAGACTTAACTTATGGTAGCAGCCACTGGTTTTCAGGACCAAAATTAAAGCCGTTCCCTGAACTTGATTGGAACAGTGTGCTGGAAACTGTGAATCTTCCAGACAATGATTCTCTAAAACAATTGGTCGATTCGCTTTTTATTTTGGCCTCGGCTGGGAGTGTGCAACACAGAGATATGGTTGAGCCGGCCAAAGAGAGTCTGCGGGAGATGAAAGAAAACTCGGCTCGGTATCTGGTCAGAAAGCTAAATTCAAAAGACGCCCGAGAAATTCAGACCCTGATTGAGATATTAGGAAAGATGGAAAAAGCTGCTCTGATGCCGATGGTTTCGGCTCTGAAGAGTGAGGATAACTGGACCGTTCGGAATGCCTGCCGGGTTTTGGCGGAGTTGAAGGATACAACTGCGGTTCCGTATCTCTTAGCATCGCTGACTCACTGGGATTACCAGGTCAGAGGCTATGCTTTAACCGCAATCGGAAATGCCAAGGACACTTCCGCTTTCACCTGGGTGGTAGAGATGTTGAATGATTCAGTGGAAGTGGTGCGCAAGTCGGCTGCCTATGCACTGGGAGAGTCAGGGGATGAAAGAGGGATTGATTATCTTGTTAAATGTTTTGATGATCCACATTATTCGGTGAGACTGGTGGCGGCAGAAGCGCTGGGAAAAATAGGAGAAAAAGCTGTCAACTTACTTAAAGAACAAGTTGGTCAGGCCTCCACTAACTCTGATAGCCGGCGGTCTTTGAGCTTGTTGGCGCTGGGGAAGACAAAAACTAGCTCTGCTGCAGATTTCTTATGGAAAATCTATGACGAGCAAAACTGGAGAGACAGAGGAACAATAATTGAAGAATTAGGACAGTCTGATAATGTTAAGAGTTTGATGGCGCTGACATCTTTAAGAGAGAAAGAAACGCACCCTTTTGTCCTGGGAAAGTTAGATCTAGTGCTGAATAGATATAACAAATCTGACTGAAATGAATCTGTCAGACCGTCTGCAGAATCTGGAAAGTTTAGGCTTGCTCAAATCCCAGAAGAGAGTAAAACCAGGTAAAGATCCTTTTTTGGCAGAATATTTAGGAGGAAAGATCATTGCTAACCTAAGTGGTGAGTATGTTCTGCTGGAGAAAAGCTTCGGACAGTCTCACCGGCATGGTAATGTCTGTCTGTCTGATTTGAGTGGAGTAAATTGCCAGACAGTCTGTTATCTATCGGCTGCCCAGGGACTAAGTAACTTCAACATAACTGAGACTATTTTCTTAGACACCGAAACCACTGGCTTGGCTGGTGGCTCTGGGACTTATCCTTTTTTAGTGGGAGTCGGTTTTTATGATTCAGACAGATTTGTGCTGAAGCAGTTCTTTATGCGGGACTATGGGGAGGAGAAGGCGCTGCTCTCAGATTTGGCCGGATTGCTGAAGAGCTTCCCTTACCTGGTAACCTACAATGGCAAGGGGTATGATTTGCCTCTGCTTAGGACCAGGTTCATTCTCAACCGCATCAAGGCCCCGCTGGATTTTGCCGGTCATCTGGATTTGCTCTTCCCGGCCAGGCGAATCTGGAAACAGAGGGTCAAAGACTGCAGCCTGTCTAATCTGGAGAATAAAATCTTAGGGATGGAAAGAGCCATTGATATTCCCAGCTACCTGATTCCCCAGGCCTATTTCGACTACCTGCAGAGTGGTGAAAAAGAAAAAATTGGGCTGATCTTAGAGCATAATGCCTCTGATATAATCTCCCTGGCCGCTCTTCTGTCCCATTTATGTCAAATCCTGGAGAGTCCGGAAAAAATGGAGAAACTTCCTGTCGAGGATTTACTCAGTCTGGGAAAACAGTTCTTCTATTTTGGACAATTTAAGAAAGCCGGTTGGTGTCTGGAGAAATCGGCAGTCAAAAGTCCGACCGCAGAGCTATTCCGGGATACACATCTGCTTTTAGGAAGATTGTACAAGCGAATCGGAGAGTGGCAGAAGGCAGAGCGAGTCTGGACGAAAGTCCTGGAAGAATACAGCTCTTTCTGCCTTGAGCCTTATTTGGAGTTAGCCAAATTTTACGAGCACAGGGCTAAGGAGTATCAGAAGGCTCTTGGGTTGGTGGAGCGGGCAATTGATAATCTTGGTGCTTCGATTTCACTGCCAGACCAGTACGGCAGATTAGAGGATTTGTATTACAGAAAGAAAAGGCTGCTCAGGAAGATGGAGAGAGCTTGAGTCGGTCACCAAGCGTGGCCCGGTCAACTTTGAGTACACACCCCAGCTCTCAGGCAAGACTCACTTAGCGGTACTGGATGATAGCGTTCACAAGTCTCACCTTAGCCACCGACTAAAAAACTTATTGACAGTTTCCCCAAAAAGGCTATTTTATCCGTAGTTGGAGGATATTGGCATTCAGAGAATCTCCGCTTTTTTGTCAAGGCACAGAAACTTTAAAGCCCCCATCTAAGGTGAGGTTATGAAATCAAAACATCACTTTTATATTGGCGCAGCCTTAACTGTTTTCTTGGTCAACTCAGTCTGGGGAGGGAAGTCTTTCCGCGACTACCAGCGAGAGCTACTAGACCAGAGCCAGTCTGAATTTCTGCAGAAGAGACTAAGCAGAGACTTTTTCCCGGACAAAAAGCCGGGCTCAACTGCTGGAAATTTCATTCCCGCACCTCTCCCAACTTTGGACTCTCTGGCAGATTTTAAAGTTAACCAGGACCCTTTCTCAGCCACTTATCCTCAAACCCATCCCAGAGTAATCATCTTTCCCAGCAAATCAATCTTAGCGGTCTGGGAAGAGACCCGCAACGGCGATTATGATATCTATGCCCAGAAATATGATTCCAATGGAGTGGCCCTGGGGTCAAACTTTCAAGTCAACTTTGAGACCAATCCGGTGGATCAATATCAGCCAGATGTAGGGGTCGATCAGAGTGGCAGATTGGTAGTGGTCTGGGTTGATGATGACAGCCTGGAAATTTTTGCCCGGCGATTTGACTCTACCCTTGCGCCTCTGGGACCCTCCTTCAAGGTCAATACCGGTCCGGGTAACACTACCAAGGCTCCAGCCATAGCTGTCTCTGCCTCAGGAGCCTTTGTAGTGGTGTGGGAGGATATCAGCTCTGTTTTCTACAATGTCTATGGCCAGTTTTACGATGCCTCTGGCACTCCGGTCGGCTCCAATTTCAAGATAAACTCGGACTTAGGATTCTTCCCTCATCTAAGACCCCGGGCTGAATATAATGGCTCTGGCAATTTAGTAGTAGTCTGGGAGGATTACCGCAGTGGTGAGGCAGACATCTATTTTCAACGCTATGATTCTTCCGGAAGTGCGGTTGACACGAATATATTGGTTACCACTGATGTCGCATCTGAAAATCAGTTCCTGCCGGATATAGACCGAGCTTTTGATGGCCGCTTTGTGATAACCTACATGGATACCCGCGATGGCGACCTGGATATTTACCTGCAGCGCTACTCCGCCGCAGCCGTAGCAGGAGGATCAGCCGTAAAAGTCAACAATGACGCCGGCTCGAATGAGCACTGGGACCCAGCCGTGGGTTCGGATTCTCTGAACCGGTTTGTGGTAGCATGGGCCGATTACCGCTCCACTCCCGCCATATACGCCCAGAACTATGATTCCGCCGGAAACACGGTAGGGAGCAATTCACAGATCAGCTCTCTGGGAGCAGCCCAAGAGAGATTCTCAACCGGGATAGACCGGCACCGTAAAGGGAACTATTTTATAGCCTGGCAGGACCGCCGCTCAGATAATTTTGATATCTATGGGCAGAGATTTAGTGCCAGCGAAACGCCGGTCGGGATAAACTTCAAGCTCAACGATGACAACTTTGGTGCCTTCCAGAAGGATCCTGCCATAATAACCACACCCAACGGTAATTTCTACATTGCCTGGGAAGACTACCGCTCCGGCTACGCAGATATCTTTTTGAGGGGATTTAACCGTTTTGGAAATCCTTTGTTTACAGACACCAAAGTAAACTCTGATGTCACATTGACTGACCAGGTATTTCCAGATATTGCCGCGGATAAATCCGGAAACATTTTGGTTACCTGGTGGGATCTGGGGCCTGGCTCCAGAATTATGGGACAATTTTATAATTCCGCACTTAGTCCAATCGGCAGCAACTTGAAGATAAGCGATGACACCGGCTCGGTGGTTCACTACCGGCCGGCCTGCGCCGCCACCGGAAACGGAAAGTTCATGGTAGCCTGGTCGGACAACCGCGATGTTTTAATTACCCAGAATATCTACGGACAGATTTTTTCTGGTCCCGGCACTTTCTCTGGCTCAAATTTCAAAATCAATGACGATACCTCTTCATCGGATCATCTTAACCCTAGAATTGGGGCAGATACGTCGAGCGCATTTGTAGTAGTATGGCAGGACTCGCGCACCGGGCCGTCCAGGATTTTTGGAAAAGCATACAATGTAAACGGTACTCCGGATGGCCCCAGTGAAGCCATTCAGTCAGACTCAGCCAATACAGTGCAGTACCTGCCGGACATTTCGTTATCCCTCCAAGCAGGCGTCATAGTCTGGCTGGAGGATCGGGCTGCCGGGACTAACATTTTTGCTCAGAGATATGTAAATGGCATTCCTTTGGGA
>Ga0209002_10001354_pt1 | contig 19783 bp, 17 predicted proteins | sample Rifsed16ft2_FD_184010 | JGI IMG/M metagenome (GOLD analysis project Ga0209002, IMG submission 184010) | Soil microbial communities from Rifle, Colorado, USA - sediment 16ft 2 (version 2) | ecosystem: Environmental > Terrestrial > Deep subsurface > Rock core/Sediment | place: Rifle, Colorado... | reverse complement strand
ACCATCCATCATGAGGTGCAGTCATGATCACCCTGAAGCTGGAGCAACTCGAAGAGCGCATCGCTCCTGACGGTATCGGGGGCACTCCCGGAACCGGCACCAGCAACAGCAACGGCCACGGGACGGAAGTCTCGGGCGGCTCCAAGCCCGAGCCGGAGCCCGGCCGGTAGTGAGTGGTTGCGAGAAGGGTCCTCAGGGCTACCCCAGGCGACCCTGCTCGCATTTGTAGCAAGACCATCTGACCTGAGGTGGATCCATGAACAGCATCACGCTGAAGATCGAGGAGCTCGAGGAGCGCATCGCTCCGGGTTCCGTGACGGCGCCCGGGGCCAGCGGCTCCGGCAGTGCCGGCAACGGCAACGGGAACGCGGTGTCGAACGGGAGTTCGCCCGAGCCCGTGCAGCCGTAACTGACCGTGGTATCGGAAGGGCCACGGCCGCTGCCGTGGCTCTTCCTCACGGGAGCAACCGACACGAACCCGGAAGGCAGCGAATCCTGATTCCGGGAGCAGGCGGCGCTCCCTCCCCGGAAGCTCCGGGGCCCATGGGCGAGCCGGGGGCTACACCATGCAGGACAGTGGTCATCCGACGCTCCGGACGGATCTGGTGGTCAGCCGGGTGGAAACACCCGAAGGGCCGCGCTTTGTCCTCAAAGATCCCCGTACGGGGCGCTACTATCGGCTTCGAGAAGCCGAATACGCGGTCGCTCGTCGCCTGGACGGAGCGACGCCGCTTACGGAGCTGGCGCCGGCCCTCGCGGCGGAACTGGACCTCGAGGTCGACGCCAGCTCTCTCGAAGCGTTCGTGGCCCAGCTCCGGCGACAGGGCTTGATGGAGGACCCTTCGGCGCCCCCGCCGCCCAAGCAGGGCTTCGTCCGCGGCACCCCGCTGTATCTCCGGTTCCGGGCGTTCGATCCCGACCGGTTGCTGGACCGGCTGATCGGCCGTCTGAGGTTCTTCTTCACGCCGTATTTCGTGGTCGTGGCGGTGGCGCTCATTCTGTGGGCCGTCGTGACCGTCGCGTCCAGCCAAGCGGCGATCATGCGGGATCTGGCCGGGCTGTGGAACTTCCAGAGCCTGTTCTTCGCCTGGATCACCGTCCTGTCTGTCGTCACCCTGCACGAGTTCGCTCACGGATTGACCTGCAAGCACTTCGGGGGGAAGGTCCACGAGATGGGCTTCATGCTCATCTACTTCCAACCGGCCTTCTACTGCAACATCAGCGACGCCTGGCTGTTCCCCAAGAAGTCGCACCGGCTGTGGGTCACGGCCGCCGGAGCCTTCTTCGAGCTGTTCGTGTGGGCAGTTGCAACCGTGGTGTGGAGGGTGGTCGAGCCGGGGACCTGGGTGAGTGGCCTGGCGCTGATCGTGATGGCCACGTCCGCCATCAAGCAGTTCTTCAACTTGAACCCGCTGATCAAGCTGGACGGCTACTACCTGCTGAGTGACCTGCTCGACGTGGCCAACCTGCGGCCCCGCGCGTTCGCCTACCTGGGCCATCAATGGAAGCGCCTGACGGGCGCGATCCAGGGCTCGGCCCAGCTGGAGGCCTCGGCCCGCGAGCGGGCGATTTTCGTGACGTACGGCCTGGTCGCCTTTGCCTTCTCGTACTGGTTTCTGGCCCAGATCGTGCTCGGCATCGGCGGCTACCTGACGGAGCAATACCAGGCCATGGGGTTCGGCCTGTTCACGGTCTTCCTGGGATTGGTGTTCCCCCAGCCGCTGCGACGTCTGTTGGGAAACGCGGGAACGGGCAGTGGCACCACGGCGCCGACCGACGGCACTGTGCCGTCCAAGGGGAGGCGTCGGGCGACCTGGATGTTGCTCGCCGGTGCCCTGCTCGTTCTGGCGTTCGTGGCCCCTATGCCGCTCCGCGTGGGAGGTCCGGTGGATCTGCTGCCGGCCCGGAACGCGGACGTGCGGGCCACGGTGGAGGGCGTGGTGGAGCAGGTGTTCGTGGAGGAGGGAGACCGGGTGAAAGCGGGGGACACCCTGGCGCGCCTGGGAGAGCACGACCATCGGGCCCGCCTGAGCGCGGTGGAAGCGGAGATGGGGGAGAAGGAGGCGCAGCTCCGCCTGCTGCGGGCGGGCCCGCGGCGCGAGGAAATCGCCCTGGCGCGGCTGGCTGTGGCGAAGGCGGAAGAACGGCTGCGGTACGCGCAGACGGAGGCGGAGCGTGCGCGCGGCCTCGCCGCGAAGGAGTTCGTGTCGCGGGCCGAGTTGGAGCGCGCCGAGGAGCAGCTCGCCGTGCTGGCCAAGGAGTTGGAGCAGGAGCGCGGGCGCCTCAAGGTGATCGAGGCCGGCAACCGGCCCGAGGCCATCGCGGCGATGGCGCAGGAAGTTGCGCGGGCCGAAGCCGAACGGCAGCGGCTCGAAGGGGAAATCGCCCGGCTGGTGCTCACGGCACCCCACGCTGGCGTGGTCACGACCCCTCGGGTATGGGAGAAGGTCGGGGAGTACGTGAAGCCGGGCGACCTCGTCGCCGAAGTCCACACGGTGGATCACCTCACCGCGGAGATCAGGGTCTCCGAGCGGGACATTGGAGAGGTTCAATTGGGGCAACGGACGTCGCTGCGCCTGCGCGCCTACCCCAACCGCACTTTCTTAGGCACGGTCACCCGCATTGCCCCGGCCGCTGCGGACAGTGGCTGGCGGGCCGAGCGCGAGGTGCGAGTGGAGGTAGACCTTCCCAATACGGACAACGTGCTGAGGCCCAAGATGACGGGCTATGCCCGGATCCACGCCGGAGACCGGCGGGCCATTGAGGTGCTGACTCGCCGGTTCCGGCGATTCATCCGGGTGGAATTCTGGTCCTGGTGGTGAGTGGGCCCCAGTCGTCGCTAGCCACCCACAGCCAATAGCCCCATATTCCGCCACATGAAAGGGTGGCTCCCCCGGCGGATCCGGTTCGTCAAATCCAACACCGAGCAGGATGCCGGCGTTCGTCGCGTCAGCGTGGAGTTGCTGCGCCCGGACGACGGCAGCTATGTGGGCAAGGCGGAACGGCCGTCCGCCGAGGTGGACCTCCTCCGAGCCGGCGCCGAAGCCGCCGCCGCCGCCGTGGTGACTGCCGCGGGCACGGACAATGCGGAGGTGAAGGTGGAGGACATCGAGCGCGTCAAGATGTTCGGGCGAGAGATCGTCGTGGCGTCCGTATCGGCTACGTATCGGGGGCAGACCTTTGCGCTGTTCGGTGTCTGTGAGGTCCATGAGGACGCCGCAACAGCCGGGGCATTGGCGGTACTGAGCGCAACCAATCGAGTGCTCGAGTTGTCCTGAGTCCCAGGCGGCCAGACGACCCGAAGGGATCCGGGCATGAAGCTGGTGCACCACCAAACGGGGGAGCGCGTCCAATTCTACGGCGCGCAGCGCATCCCGCTGACAGGGAACAAATGTCGAGTGCGCGTCAGACTGGATCTCCCGTCGGGCGGCAGCTACGTGGCGACGGCGGACGGACCGACGGGGTTGGACAACGAGCTTCGTGCGGCGAGCCAGGCCACGCTGGACGCGCTACGCCAGGTGGTGAAGGCGAAGCACCTTCCGGTGACGTTCGAGCTCGCGGAGGTCTCCGCGTTCGAAGCGTTCGGCAAGCCCGGCGTGATGGTCTCGATCAAGGCGGAGCACAAACAGCAACTGCGCTCACTCCTGGGGTTCTCACCCTTGGAGGAAGACCCCGCTCGTTCGGCTGCGGTGGCGATCTTGAGCGCGACCAACCGATTCCTCGCGGTGGCATAGCGCGCCGGTGATCCGTTTTGGAGTAGCCGGCTGGGACTATCAAGACTGGTGGGGACGGGTATACCCTGCTTCTCGGCCCAGGGGCTTTGACCCGCTCGCACACCTCGCCCGGTACTTCGACACCATCGAGATCAATTCGACCTTTTACCGGCCGGCCAGCGCCAGATCCGCCAAGAGCTGGGCCAGGCGGGTAGGGCACAACCAGCATTTTCGATTCACCGCCAAGCTGTGGCAGCGGTTCACCCACGAGCGCGCGACCGCGTGGTCTGGCGACGAGGTCGCTCTTGCGCGGGACGGTCTTACGCCCCTGGCCGACGCCGGCACCCTGGGATGCGTGCTGGTCCAGTTCCCGTGGTCGTTCAAGCGGACACCGGAATCGCGCGAGTGGCTCGACGACGTGCTGTCTGCCTTCGGCGAGTTTCCGCTGGCCGTGGAGGTTCGGCACAGCTCATGGAACGTGCCGGAATTCTACGCCTCCCTGGCGGAGCGCGGCGTGGGCGTGGTGAACATTGACCAGCCGGTGTTCAAGAACTCCATCAAACCCGGTGCCGCGGTCACCGCGGCCGTGGGCTACGTGCGCCTGCACGGGCGGAACTACCAGAACTGGTTCCGGGACGAGGCCGAGCCGCATGAGCGTTACGACTACCTGTACCACGCCGACGAGCTCAGTCCCTGGCTCGAGCGGATTCACCAGGTGGCGGAGCGGGCGCGCGAAACCTACGTGATCACCAACAACCACTACCAGGGCCAGGCCGCCGTGAACGCGGCGATGCTCCGGAGGCTCTACGGCGCGGAGCAGGTGGAAGTCCCCCCGGCATTGGAGGAAGCCTACCGCTCGACCCTGGCCCCCCTCGGCATTCGCGCCAGCGAAGCCGAGCAACCACGCCTGCTCCTGTAATCACCATGTAGGTCCGGTGCCACGGACTGCTGCTTTGCGCCACCGTCTCTGTAGGATCTGCGCATCATCATAAGGCAGTCGCCCTGGCTCCCGTCGTGCGCAAACCCTCCGGGCGGCGAGCGGGACCGGCCTCACAACAACCTGTAACCTCCACTCCAACCGTCAGTTACGACGATGGCAGGGCCGGAGCGGGACCTCGCCACATGGGGCACAATGGCCCACCGCGCGCGCCGAAGCCGCAGGGGCTCCGGGCACGCCCGATGCACGTCGTGCCAGCAGGATGACGACTTCAACCGGCACCGATACGCCCCATGCCAACGCCACGGCCCTCGTGCTGATCGGGGGAATGGCCGAGCCGACACTCGCCGATCTCCTTCATGCCCAGGGATGCGGCGTGGTCCAGGTGCCGACGGGCACGCGGTTGGTTGAGTGGGCCCACGACCTCCAGCCGGACCTGATCCTGGTGCGCGAAGAACTGCCCGACATGCGGGTGGTCGAGGCGTGCGAGTTATTGCGCCGCAATCCGCGGATCGGACACAACGTGCCGATCCTCATCATTACCGCCGACCGACCGTCCCCGGAGCAACGAGTCACGGCAGTGAGCGCCGGAGCGTGGGACTTCGTCCGCTTCCCCCGCGACCCGAGGGAAATCACGCTCAAGGTCCAGAGCTACCTGCAGGCAAAGCGTAACCTGGATCTCGCGCTGGCGGAGGGCCTGGTTGACCCGGTGACCGGCCTCCACAACCGGATCGGGTTGGCGCGCCGCGCCCGAGAGCTGGGCGCGTTGATGTCGCGAAGGCGCGGCGCGCTCGCCTGCCTGGTCTTCGCGCTGGAAACCGAGGTCCCGGATCTCGGGGCGGCGAGCGTGGTGGCGCGCATCACGCGGGTGTCTGATGTGGTGGGAGCCCTGACGTCCAACGAAGTCGCCGTGCTCGCGCCCGGGACCGACGAAGCGGGCATCGTCCAGATGGCGCTCCGCGTGGGGCGGGTGCTGTCCGCTGGCGTGGGCGGCCGCGAAGGGTTGATTCCCGGGTCCACGCTGCGGGCGGGCTACGACGCGGTTTCAAACTTCACCTATTCGCCGGTTGATCCGGTCGAGCTCCTGGCGCGTGCCAGCACGGCGGTGCGTAGCGGGAGGCCCGAGTCCGGCTCGTCATGGGTCGCTCGTTTTGAGGACCCGGACGGACCCGTCTCCGGCGGCGCATGGATCAGTCCGTCCAATCTCTCGGACCTGCAACTAGGGAGAAGGAGCACGAAGTGATGACGACGCGTCGTGTCCTGCTTACGCTCCTGACCGGAGCCACCGCGGCCTTCCTGGGATGCCAGGAGAACCCGCCCCTCGCGGTGGGTCCCGGGGGGCTGTCGCCGGAAGCCTCGCTGGGGTCGACCCTGCAGAATGCCGGCCTGCTCACGTGCTCACCGGTTCCTTCTGACTCGGTCTCGCAGGCGGTGGGTCCCCAAGGAGGGACGCTCGTCGTGGGGCTGCACAGCCTCGTCGTTCCGGAGGGCGCGCTCGACAGCGTGGTGGTCATCACGGCGGTGGCGCCGTCGGACACCGTGAACCGGGTGCAGTTCCAACCTGGCGGCCTGGCGTTCGGGCAGCCCGCGTCGCTCAGGATGAGCTACGCCAATTGCAACCTGCTCGGATCCCTGCTCCCCAAGCGGGTCGCCTATGTTGACGATGCGCTCGAGATTCTCTACTTCCTGCTCTCCGTGGACAATCCGCCAACCCAAACCGTTACCGGATGGGTAGAGCACTTTTCGGAGTATGCCATCGCCTGGTAGTGCCGGGCTGATCCCGGTCGCCCTGCTCAGGGAGCCCGTGACGGTACGGGCCAGCGCCGACTGGCTGCGCGAGGCGCGCGACCAGGAGCAGGCAGGCCTCGTCCCTCAGGCCATCTCGTCCTACGAACGCGCGATCGCGGCGGCCGAGGCCCAACGGGAAAGCCGAGTGCTGGTGGAGGCCCTGCGGGGCCTTGCGGTGGCGCGCCACCGCCGGGGTGAGTGCGCGCAAGCGCGGGCCATATGCCGGCGGAGCTACCGGTTGGCGCGGGAGCAGGGGGCCGACGTCCTCGCGGCCGAGGCACTGAACACGCTCGGTGCCATGGCTCTCGAACGGGGCGCCCTCAAGAAGGCCACGCGGACATTCCGGAAGGCCCTGGAGCTGGGCGAGACGAGCTGCGAGCTGAGAGCCCGCGTGGAACAAAACCTGGGGATCTTGGCGAACATCCGAGGCGAGTTAGAGGAAGCCCTGGCCAGGTACCGGGCATCGCTGGAGGCTTATCGTCGCGCCGACAACGAACACGGATGCGCCATCGCGTACCACAACCTGGGGATGGTGAGCGCGGACCGCGGCCTGTTCAAGGCGGCTGATCATTACTTCGAGAAGAGCCGGGCGCTGGCCGCGCGGCGAGGTGACGCGCGCTTGCAAGCCCTGTGTCTGGTCAACAAAGCGGAAGCGGACGTCGCTCGGCAACGGTTTCAGGACGCGCGCCAGGATGCGGAGGCGGCATTGGCCTTGTTCGACCAGTTGGGGGAGCGCCGCGCCAAGGCCGACGCGTACCGGGTGATCGGCATGGTGTACCGCGAGACCGGCCGGCCCGAGCTGGCGGAGGCCCGCCTTCGCTCGGCGATCGAGTTGGCCGCTGGCGCCGGAGCCCCGCTGAACGAGGCCGAGGCCTTGCGGGAGCTGGCGCTGCTGTACCAGGCCATGGGCCGGAACCACGAGGCGCTACGCTCGCTCAACGCGGCGCATAGGCTGTTCCAGCGGCTCGATGCCTGCGCGGATCTCATCCATGTCGGCGGGAAAGTCGCGGAGCTCGAAAGCACCTACCTGGCGGTGGTGCGCGCCTGGGGGCGGTCGCTGGAATCGCGGGACGGTTCCACGTTTGGCCACTGCGGGCGGGTGGCCCGTCTCGCGGTGGCCACGGCCCGGGAGCTCGGTCTGGACGAGCACGAGGAGACCACCATCCTCCTGGGCGCGTATCTCCACGATCTGGGCAAGATTGGCGTCCCGCCGGACGTATTGCACAAGCCCGGGTCGCTGACGCCGGAGGAGCGGGCCATCGTGCAGCTGCACCCGGTATGGGGCATTTCCCTGCTGGCCGACGTGGAGTTTCCCTGGGACATCAAGCCCATCATCCGCTGGCACCACGAGAAGTACGACGGGAGCGGCTATCCGGACGGGTTGCGGGGAGACGCCATCCCGATCTCCGCGCAGATCGTGGGCATCGCCGAGGTGTTCGACGCGCTCACCACCGACTGGGGCCACCAGGCGGCGTTACCGGTGGAACGGGCACTGGAGCGGATCACCGGCAGCCGGCATTGGTGGTCCGAGCGGGTCGTCGAGGCGTTTCTCCGGGCGATGGCAGCGTCCTCGAGGGCCCCTGCTGGGGACGCGCGCGGAGCCCTCAGCCCATCTGCCCGAATCCTATGACGTGCCCGCCGGGCTCGCGCGCGAAGATCTCCGTGGCGCCATAGAACGCCTTGCGGCGCGGGTGCACGATGTCGGCCCCGCGCAGGGCGTGCTCGATCTGGTCCAGGTCTTCCACTTCGACATACAGACCCGCTGATCGGCCCGTGGTGCGCTTGGTGGCACCCGCCACGTCGGCGGCGGCACTGGCCCACGTCTGATACATGACCTCCCATCCGTCACGGACCAGAATTACGAATCCGATCGAATGCTCGTGAGGGACCTCGACCGTCTTGGTGAATCCCAGACGGTCCACCCAGAATGGGAGGCAGGGCTCGATCGCGTCCACGTAGAGGATGGGCGTGAGCTTCTTCATGGCGTCTCCGGGTGCGGGTTGTTCCACAGGGCCAGCTGCTCCGGGCCCCGCCAATGCCGCGCGCTCCCGAAACGATCGTCGGTCGGCAGCCCGACCTCCAGGGCCAGCCGCGCGAACCGTGCGTCAAGGGCTCTGGCGTACGCCCGGGGCGCGTGCTCGGCGCGACGATACGCCGCCTGATAGCGCGGCACCAGCGCCGGGAAGTGGCGCTCGACGGCCGGCAAGAAGAGCGGGCGGACCGCCCGGTACATCCGGAGCGGGGCGGGATGCGCGAAGCGGGCGCCGTGGCGCTTGGCGGCGCTCAACAGCCGGCCCAGATGCGGAACCCGGTCCGTGATGCCGGGGAGGATGGGTGCTACCAGCAGACCGGCGTTGACGCCCGCGTCCGCCAGCTTCCGCAAGGCGCGCAGACGCGCGTGGGGCATGGGGGAGCGGGCCTCGAAGGCGCGGATCAACCGGCGGCTGGTGCTGATGAGCGAGACGTTCACGGTGACCCGGTGCCTCCGGCTCAGCGCCGCTAGGAGGCTCACGTCACGCGTCACCAGGGGGCTCTTGGTGATGAGCGCCAGGTGCAGCGGCGGCGCCTGCGCCAATCGCTCAAGCACGGCGCGCGTGATCCCAAAGCGACGCTCCGCGGGTTGGTAAGGATCGGTGGCCGTGCCGATCAGCACCGGCGCTCTCTCGCCCCGCCGGTAACGCGCCTCGACGCGGGCGAGGTCCCGCCCCAACGCCGCCAACACCAGCTCGCGTTGCTTGACGAAGATCTGATGCTCGAAACCTCCGACGCCGCCTTCGCCCCGGAGCTCGCTGAACTCGTCCGGCGTGATTCGCCCGCCATCCCGAGCCCGTTCCACGACGTAGCGGTGCGCGAAGCGGGCGTAACAGTAGGTGCAGCCGAACTCGCACCCCACGTATGGATTGAGCGACCAGCAGCCGATGCCGGTGGACTCCGGCGGGTTGAGAATGGACTTGACGGGCTGCGCCAGGAACCGGGCCCCACGCAGCCTCTGGTCGAGCACCGGCAGGCGGTACGGCATTAACCGCAGCGCCCCCAACCACACGCCAGGCAGTGCTCGCAGCCACACTCAGGCACCAGCCGGGCCCCACACTCGGGACATGCTACAACCCGTTGCGACGCAAGCTGTTCGACTGGCTCCTGCCGATGTGGTTTGGCGGGCTCGCCGGACGTGCTGAGAACTTGCTTCGGCATATGTTCGCCCCAGTGATACCCGAATATATACCGAACACAGGGCTCGGTCAAACCTCGCAGATCTTGGGGCGGTGGTCACGCTGGGTTACTTGGCCGTTACCCGGGAAACGGCTACTTTCCCGCTCGCTCACCACCAAGGTCCGCCGGGTCCACATCCCCCTGGAGGAGCATTGCGCTTCCGACTGCTGCCGCGCGAAGAGGAGTTCTTCGACCTGTTCACCGCCGTGGCCAACCGGTGCCAGGAGGCTGCCGTGCTCCTCCGGGAGCAGCTGACCGGCCGGGCCGAGCGGGCCGCGTACTGCGCGGAGTCCATCAAACGGCTCGAAAACGAGGCGGACGAGGTCACCCACGAAGTGGTGAACCGCCTGGACCGCACGTTCATTACGCCGATCGATCGCGAGGACATCCACCTGCTCGCCTCGGACCTGGACGACGTGATTGACCGGATTGATGGGACGGCGCGGCGGGCCCAGATTTTCCGGCTGGGCAAGGCGCCGGAGGGCATCGCCGAGCTGTGCGACGTGATCCACCGGATCACCAGCGAAATCGCGCAGGCGGTGGCGAAGCTCCGCGGGAAGGACGACGTGATGCAGCATTGCATCGAGGCCAAGCGCCTGGAGGAAGAAGGCGACGCGCTGTATCACCAGATGCTGGGCCGGCTGTTCGATCAAGAGAAAGACCCCATCGCCATCCTCAAGTGGAAGGAGATCTACGACAACCTCGAGACCACGATTGACGAAGCCGAGGACGTCGCCAACGACATTGAGTCCATCATTCTGAAGCACGGCTGATGGTGGAGTCCGTCTGGTTCGTGCTGGCGATCGTCCTGGTCGCGTTACTCTTCGATTTCATCAACGGCTTCCACGACAGCGCGAACAGTATTGCCACCGTGGTCAGCACGCGGGTGCTGTCGCCCAAGTTCGCGGTGGCCTGGGCGGCGTTTTTCAATTTCGTGGCCGCCTTCGGCTTCGGGACCGCCGTCGCCAAGACGATGGGCAGCGGGCTGATCGACATTTCGATCGTGGACCCGCTCGTCATTCTGGGCGGACTGTTCGGCGCGATCGTGTGGGACCTCATCACCTGGTACGCCGGGATCCCCACCAGCTCGTCGCACGCGATCATGGGTGGGTACGGCGGCGCGGCCGTCGCCAAGGCCGGCGTGAGCGCGCTCATCCTGGGGGGCTGGGTCAAACCCCTCCTGTTCATCGTCGTGGCGCCCGTATTCGGCATGGTGTTCGGCTTGTCGCTGATGGTCGCCACCGCGTGGTTGTTTCGGCGGGCCACGCCCCGCAGCGTGGACACCTATTTCCGAAGGTTGCAGCTGGTCTCCGCGGCCGCCTACAGCCTGAGCCACGGCACCAACGACGCGCAGAAGACGATGGGCATCGTGGTCGGATTGCTGGTCTCGTCTCAGGCGCTGTTCGCGGATTTCCCGGTTCGCGCCTTTCACCTCACGACGACCAACGAGATCCCCATCTGGGTGATCCTATCCGCGCACGCGGCCATCGCGCTCGGGACGTTGGCGGGCGGCTGGCGGATCGTCCGGACCATGGGGACACGCATCACCAAGCTCAAGCCGGTCCACGGCTTCTGTGCGGAGACCGGCGGAGCGACGTCGGTGTTCGTGGCGAGCGCTCTGGGGATTCCCGTGAGTACGACGCACGTCATCACCGGCTCGATCGTGGGCGTGGGCGCGGCCCAACGCTTCTCGGCGGTGCGGTGGGGGCTGGCGGGGCGGATCGTGTGGGCCTGGATCCTCACGATCCCAGCATCGGCCGGCATTGCGGGTATTGCGTACTTAGTGCTGCACGCCCTGTTGCGGTAGGCGGCAGAAAGGGGAGGGACGGCAGCAGCGGCAGGAGATCGCCAGCAGACGTCCTCCGCGCCTGCCGCCTCTGCCGCTTGTCCCGCTCTAGGTCCGAGTCCGCGCCGCCCTCAAGTCCAGCATGTTCACACCCCTGGTGTATTCCGTCACGGGCGCATCGGCCAGGTTGGTGAGCTTGCGGAGATCCTCCGCGATTTTGAGCGCCGAGTTCTTGATGGCGCGCGCCGTGCGCCGATGCTCCTCCGCCAGTCCGTCCTTCGCTTCCGACAGGATCTGACTCTCCGCCACGATCGCGGTCAGCGCGTTGTTCACCTCGTGGCGCACGGTCACGGCCAGCTGGCCGATGCCCGCCAGGCGTTCGCTGGCCAGGGCCCGCTCGTAATACTCGTGCAGCTGCTCGGAGAGCCAGCCCACCGAGATGGAGAGCGTTCCGTACGCGACGTACGTCGGCACGGTGATGCGCCAGTCATCCGGTGTGTAGTTCATCGCCACCACCATCTGGACCACGAGGAACAGGACGGTGCCCATCAGCAGTCCCGCCACCGCACCCTTCAACCCGTAGTGAAGTGACAGGAGAAACGCGGGTGCCAGGGTGATCAGCCAGACCAATTCGTCGTACATGCCCGGGTCGTGCGGCACCGCGACCTGGGTAAAGACGGGAATCAGGTACGCGGCTGTGCAGTAGAGCCAGAAGCGGCCCTTGAGCGGCGGGCGGTGAGCCATCGGAGGAAAACCGACGACGCGGAGAAAGCGATCCTGGAACCTCATAGGCTCTTCCTTACTCTCGATTGCGGTCGGGCGCGAGGCCGGAGACGAATATACGCCGGGCCTCGGCCATCGTGAGGGCACCGTCACCCAGCAGTGCCGCTTCGAGCCGGACCGACGCGTACCCGGTCTCCATGGGAGGCGTTCCAGGCGACCAGCGGTGCGCTTGCATGGCGCAACGCCCGGAAGCGAGGGCCTCTCCGAGGCCCCGCGCCGCGCCGATGGGAAGGCCTCGCGTAATGTGGCTGAGCGTATCGTCGAGCCAACGGAGCCACGGAAGATCCCGGGCGCTGGCAGCCCGTGCGGCGAGCCGGAGGACCTGCCGCGCCAGCCGCCGGGTGTCGTCATCGTTCGGGCCGCGCATACCATGTGCGAGACGGCGGCGGACCGCCCCGGACAACGCTTCCGTGAGGGCGTGAGGCGGCGGGGCGGCCGACGCCCGCGCTCCGATGAGCCCCTCGATCAACGATCTCGCCGGGCGCTCGCCTTCGACCACCACCGGCGGATCACCCGCCACCACCAGGAGCTCCGGCACCGCATGGGTCCCCACCATCCAGCGCAACGCGAACACCCCGACCCGCGGTCCGTGCACCACGGCGAAGCAGGGCGGGCCGGTCGCCCAGGCCGCCGCGTCGCCAAAGCGCTCACGCCAGTCGAAGAGGCCGCCTACCACGCGCGCCCGGCCTACCGTCCCGCTGGCGGGCACGCCCAGGCGGAGCTGACCGCCCAGCTTTCCGCGAAGCCGCTCCACCATCGCGAGCCGCTCGTCGATGGACGCGCAGGGCTGAAACCACCAGACCCAGACTCGCGCGTGCCGTGAGCCCAGTCGGGCCACGCGCCCCAGCCGCTGTTCCAGCCGGAGCGGGGTCCAGGGGAGGTCATAATGCACCACCGCGTCGGCGTCCTGGAGGTCCAGCCCCTCGCTCAACAGATCCGTGGCGATCAGGGTGTCCAGCCGGAGGGTCGGCGGCGGCTGCGGGGCGCGCTGCGCGATCGGGGCGAACAGCGCGAGCGCCTCCTCCAGGCCGATGGGCCCCGACGCGATGCGCGCCCCGCGGGCCGTAGCCGCGCACAGCCGGCGCCACCCTAATCGGCGGGCCAGATGCGACGCCGTGGCGACCGCGGAGGTGAAGACCAGGGTCTTCTTGCCCGGTCGCTGCGCGAGGATGTCCACCAGCAGATCGGCTTTGGGATCGGTCGGCGCCGACGAACGAAGTAGCGCGCGGAGCTGTTCAATCCGGTCCCGTTCGGCGACCAGCGCAGCGGCGTCGAGGCGGCCACGTCGTTGACCTCCAACATCCAGCGCAAGTTGGATGCCCTCGTCGGGACCGAACAGCACGCGGGCCGCGCGGCGGGACAGCCGTTCGCCGCGGGCGGCCGCCGCAATGGCGCGGTCGAGATATGCGGAGTGGCGTCGCAAGGTTGACCGGAGGGCCGGGGCCGACGAAGCGAGCCGATACCACAGGTGCAGGCGGAGCAGCTCGGCCGCCTGCCGGTCGGTGAAGCTGGGGAAGTCCAGGCGGCTGACGCCCTCCGCGACTCGCCCCAGAAGATCCGGGGCTAAGGGAGGCGCCGCAACGACCTCGCCGTCGCCTACCTCGACCAGGTCCGGCAACGTGGTGCGAACCGCCTCGGGCGAACGGGCCACGACCAGAGCGGAGCAGGCACGCGCCAGCGGCTCGGGCTTCCGGGCGCCCGGCGCGTCGGCGAGGGACGGCACGCCGTGCAGCGCCAGGCCGTGGTCTGGTAGGAACAGCCGCAGCAGGTGCACCAGATCGGCGGGCCGATTCACCACGGGGGTGGCGGACAGGAGCAGGACGTGCGCCCCCGGTGCCGCCCGTGCCAGCCGGTCGTAGCGGCGAGTCTCCGGGCGGCAAAACCGGTGGGCTTCGTCCACGACGATCACGTCGGCCGACGGCACCGGCGCGCCGCGGCTCAGTGCCTCGTGCGACGTGACGGTCAGGGGGACTCCCAGCGTCGTGGCCACGCGCCGCCATTGCGGCTCCAGCGCGGCCGGCACCAGCGCGACTGGCTCGAGGTAGCGGGTGACCACCGCCAGCGCCACGTAGGTCTTGCCCAGGCCGACGGCGTCGGCCAACAAGGCGCCCCGGAAGCAGGCGAGGCGCGCCACCAAGCGCCGTGCGGCGACGACCTGATGGGCGAGGAGCCAGGACGGTGGAGACCAGGTCGCGTCGCAGGGACCCAGGGCCGCGGGCCGCAGGGTGGACAGCACCGCCTCGGCCGACGCCCGGGTGCCGAGGTCCAGGCACCACCGCAGCGGCTCCCGCACCACCCGCAGGGCGTCAGCGGTGATGCGTGACGAATCGGCGGAGGATCTCGCGCTCGACGGTCGGGAGGCCGAGTGCATCCGCCACGGCGTCGTCCAATTCGTCTTGGTTGGCATGTCGGTGGCGATGGGCGGCCGCGCCGAGACTGGCGAGGGCCGCCCGGGTTGGGCCGGCGGGCACGGGCATTTGCCCGGCGACGCGGGCGTTGATCCGACGGTATCCACCGCGGGCCTCGTCGGCCGTCACCAGGGCGATCGCGCGGGCCCAGGTGCTGTTGAGGATCAGGGCGACCGCGAGCGCGGTGGCGCGATCAGCGGTCCGGGCCACGTAGCAGGTATTGAGGGGGACCGCCGCGGCGAGGTCGGTTTCGTCGAGGGCCACGGCGCTGGGATGGAGCGCGATGTCCGGCCACACGACGCGGTGTCCGGGGAGGCCGGCGCGGAGGCGAAACAGGGTCCAGGGCGGGCCTCCGGTATGGTCGGTACGCCGGGTCAGCCGAGCGGCCCGCGCCCCGAAGTACGCCGCCGCGCAGGGAGGGAGGCACTCCAGCGGCTTCCCGTCTTGGTATGCCCAGATCACGACGTGCCCGCTCTCCGCCCGGAACGGCTTGACGTCGCGCCCGAGCAGGGCGGGGCGGAGCAGCGACGCCTCGATCTCGAATTCGCCGCCGTCGAGCCGCACCCGCGCGGTGCGTTGGGTGGAGGCACAAGCGGTCCCCACGAACAGCCGGTCCGCGCCGGTCTTGACGCCCAGGGAAGGCGGTGCGATGCGAGCCAACGGCGTGCCGGCGTCCAGAAACCGCTGCATGGCGTCACGAGTGCGATGCGGCACCAGAATCCACGGTCCGGGAGTGTCCAGGGCCCGCTGACGGATACGCTCTTCGCCATCGAAGCCGAGCCGGATGGTGTTGGTGGCGGCGGGCGTCTTCTTCGTCACGACCACGGCCAGCGGATACGTGGTGGCGCCGAAGGCGTTCGCCTGCCGGTCAGGCACGCGGTGCAGGTACGTCACGGTAGCCTCGCGCACCAGGCCGGCCCTCGCCGCTTCGCCATAACCCGCGGACGCCAGCTTGCTTGGTACCAGCAGGGCCACGGCGCCGCCGGGCCGCGCCAGCTCCAGGCTTCGCTCCAGGAACGCGACGGAGATGTCGGGCAGGTGGCGGTATCCGGTGCTGCCGGACGGGCGCCACCAGCGAAATCGGGCGGCCAGAGCGCGGCGGGTGGCCGGGGGCAGCCGCTCGGCCCGCACCCACGGCGGGTTTCCCAACACGATGGTAAACCCGGAGCGCGCCAGGTCCGGCAGGTGAACGTCGAACGAGAAGAAGGGCACCGTCCCGTCCTGCAGGGCGCGCTGGGCGCGGCGCAACTCGGCGCGATGGCGCCGCAGACGCCGGTACCGCTGTCGCTGGACGGGGGTCAGTCCGCTTCGCGTGCCGAACAGATCGCGTCCGGCGGCCAGGGCAATGAGCTCGGAGGCCTCGCGCTCAGCGGCGTTGCGAGCGTGAGCGATGAGCCGGTCTGCCAGGTCACGCTCGACGGCCTGCAGGGTGCGCGCGAGGCGGGTCCGGTCGCGGCCTCGCGCCTGATACATCGCGGCGCGGATCTCGGCGATGGTGCCTGCGACGTCACGCGGCAGGCGGGCCGCCGGTGTCCCGAGGGCGCGCGCGGCGGACACCGGGTCGAACAACGTGTCTCCCTGCCGCAGGATGCCGTCCAGGTTGGGCAACGGCGTGACCGTCTGGATGTCAGTCGTCGGGTCATCCGCCACCAACGCGAGCCACAGCCGGAGCTCCGCCAGCCGCACGGCGATGGGGCTCAGGTCTACGCCGAACAGGCTGTTCTGGAGAATCTCCCGGCGCAGCCGGCAGGGCGTGGCGGCGTCACCAGGGGGCCCGAGCCCCAAGTGGATTTCCGTGAGCCGCTGCAGGGCGCCGAGCAGGAACGCGCCGGACCCCACGGCGGGGTCCAGCACCCGAAGCTTCCTCAAGGCGGCGCGAGCGGCTCGGGCTTCCGCCTGCTGGGTCACCGTCCCGGTCACGATGCGGTGAGCGGCGTCCGGACCGAGGCCGCAGGCTCCGGCCAACGCGGACTCGAGGGCGGCGTCTACCATCTGCCGCACCACGGACTCCGGGGTGTAGTAAGTCCCGCTCGCGTGGCGCTCGCCGTCAGCCATCACCCGCTCAAACACGCGGCCCAGCATGTCCGGGGCGATGGCGGTGACCTCGTCCGCTTCGCGCACGCAAAAGCGGAAGCGCTCGAACACGCCGTCGAAGGTGTCACGCCACAGATCGTTGGGGAATCGCACCGGGCCGACACGCCGCTCCGCCGGGTGTGGCTCGAACAGGCCACCGTTGAGGTACGGGATCCGGCCCAGGCGGAGGCGCCGCGACCGCTCGACCGGTGGCCGGTTGAGCGTCCCGAAGAACAGCGGATCCAAGACGTCGCGGTGAAAGTCGCGATGCCTGGCCAGCGTATCGTCCAGGAGCGAGCGAAGGTAGTCGGGCCGGTTGTCCAGCCATCCCTTCGCCTGAACGAAATAGAGAAACAAGACGCGAGTGAGGGCGATCAGGGCCGCCGTGCGACGGTCGGATGCGCTGCCTTGCCGGGGAAGGGAAGTAACCATCCGCTCGAGGGCGGCGTGAAACAGCCGGAAGAAGCCCTCGCCGGCTCGCTCGGTACTCAGCACCGCGGCCACGCGAAGCGCGTGAGCCAGGCCGGTGTCCCCGCGGCGGGGGGACAGCTCGCACAGGAGCTGGAGTGCCAATGCCGAAGGCTCCGCGCGGGGCACGATCAGCAGCGGCGTGATCCCCGGCGCGCCAATTCGAGGTGTGGCGAAGGCCAGGTCGCTCGGACCGCAGGCCACCGCCAGGGCGGGGCGGGCGCCGGCGGCCAGGCGTTTCGCCAGGGCGCGGGCGGCATCGTGCGGCACGGCCCCATCCGACGCGATGACCTGAAACCCCGACCACCGCGCCACCACGTGGGCGCCGTCCTCGGCGGGCGCGTCGTCGGGCTGATAGCCGAGGAGCGAGAACAGCCTGCCGGCGTGTCGCACCGAGTCGGTGCGCACCAGGGCCTGAAGCAGCGCGGTCCGATCCATGGGTGGCCCCACGGTATCGGCCCGCGGTGAGTGTTATGTCGTCAGAACCTTGCGGGACGTGGCAAAAAACCGCCTAGCCCTGGAGCAGGCGTTGGGCTTGGGCGAGGTCAATGTCGCGGGTAGCGGGAGGTGGCCAGTCACCGCCCGCGACAAGCAGCTCGATGATGGCTCGCTCGTTGAGGACGCGGCGCCGGGTGGCCGCCTCGAGCCGCTTGGTCTTACAAGCTGCCTCGAACTCGTCTTCATCCAGCCACACGCTGGGTCCGGTCGCGGGCGTCCAGAGGTCCAGGTACAGGTCGCGCGCCGACCACTCGCCCTCGGTGATCTCGATAGGTGTGGCGAGGTTGGTGTACCAGCCGGTGAAGGTGCCGTCCGCCAGGTGGAAGCGCCCGACGTCGTGCCACTTCTCCGGAAACACGAACCAGACGATGGGCGAACCGCGCTCGAGCACGGTGGCTCCGCCCACCGCGAGCGGGTCACCCTGGTACCGGTCGAGCAACATGACCTTGAGATCGGGGCGGTCGAGCACCAGCCACTGGTCGTACACCGTGGTGGGTTTGCCGGGGCGGCGGTAGGCGTACCTGATCTTCTTCGCCATAGGCGGGCGCTACTCCTCGGCGCGTCCCCGCAGGTGCTTCGCCAGGAATCGCTCCGCCGCGGCGTAGAACCTCAAGCGGTTCTCCGGCTTGGCGAACCCGTGTCCCTCGTCCTCGAACAGGAGATACTCGTGATCGATGCCCTTGGCCTTCATCGCCTCGACGACCTGCTCGGATTCGGCGCGCTTGACGCGCGGATCGTTGGCCCCCTGGGCGATCAGCATGGGGATCTTGATGCGCTCCACGTGGAACAGCGGCGAGCGGCTCTCCAGGAACTCCGGCTCCGTCTCGGGGTTCCCCACGCGCTGGTACAGCATGGCCCGGTAGGAAGACCAATAGGGCGGGATAGTGTTGATGAAGGTGATCAAGTTACTGGGGCCCACGATGGACACGGCGCAGCGGAACAGGTCCGGCGTGAACGTGGCACCCACCAGCGCCGCATAGCCGCCGTATGAGCCGCCGTAGATGGCCACCCGCCCGGGATCGGCGATCCCCTGGTCGATGGCCCAGCGCACGGCGTCCACCAGATCGTGATGCATCTTCCCGCCCCATTCGCGATCGCCGGCATTCAGGAACCGTTTGCCGTACCCGGTGGAGCCGCGGAAGTTGACTTGCAGGCAGGCGTAGCCCCGGTTGGCGAGCCATTGAGCCTCGGGGTCGTACCCCCACACATCGCGATGCCACGGCCCGCCGTGGACGTTGAGCACCAGGGGAAGCCGCTCCCGCGTTTGGCCGGGCGGGGAGGTGAGATAGCCGCGTACCGTGAGCCCGTCGCGGGACCTGAAGCTGATCGGCTCCATCGCCGCCAGGGTGTAACGCTCCAGCGCCGGACGGGTGGTGAACAGGAACGCCCCGTGCCGCGCCGTACGGTCGTACAGATAGTACGATGCGGGCGCCCGGTCCTCGGTGAAGCCGACCAGCCACCGGTCGTCCGCGTCGGTGCGGTCGTGAATGACGAAGTCTCCGTCCTTGAGCGCCCGGACCGCGTCCACGTCCTCCGCGATCCCCGGGTCCAACACCGTCCACTCACGCCGGGCGCGGATGAACGACGCCAGCTGCACGTCGTAGGTATCCGGATGGATCATCACCTCGGCCACGTCGTAGTCCGGATCCTCGGCCAGCACCGTGACGTGTGCGGCGGAGAGTGGGAGGCGCACCAGCCGGGCGGCGTTGGCGCCGCGCGTGTCGCGCAGGATCAGTGACTGGCCGTCCTGCGCGAAGCTCACCGGGCCGCTGGTCAGCGCATCCTCGGCGCTCCAGGTCAGCGTCGTGACCCACGGGTCCTGTTCGGTGGCCCGTAACCTCAGATCGAATCCACCGTCTTCGCGCGAGGCGACCGCGCCGCGCACCTTGAGGGCGTTGTCGGTCACCCACTGCACGATGTTGCCCGGGTTCTCGGCGACGCACTCCGCGTTGGCGGTGCGGAGGTCGAGGCGGTACACGTCGTGCCGCCGCGCGTCCTCGCGGTTCATCGCGATCACGACGTCGTTGGGGAAGTGCTTGTGGTGATCGACGATCCGGACCTGAACGCCGGGGTACGGAGTCAACTCGCGCTCCGTCCGGCCGTGCACGTCCACGGCGAA
>Ga0209002_10001351_pt1 | contig 19797 bp, 22 predicted proteins | sample Rifsed16ft2_FD_184010 | JGI IMG/M metagenome (GOLD analysis project Ga0209002, IMG submission 184010) | Soil microbial communities from Rifle, Colorado, USA - sediment 16ft 2 (version 2) | ecosystem: Environmental > Terrestrial > Deep subsurface > Rock core/Sediment | place: Rifle, Colorado... | reverse complement strand
CTGAATGTTGCCCTGGGGAAACAGCAGCAAGTGAGCGCCCCAGACCATCCCGGCGACCCCCGAGCCGTTGTCCCCCGTGGCCGCCATGATGCCGAGCATCTGGGTCCCGTGATTCCGGACCGCCGGAGTGTCGTTCCTGAGGGCCGGTTGGAAGAGCCTGTTCCCGGCGTCGTCCCACTCCGGGGGCGGAAGGCGTCGAACGATTGACCCGTCGAGATCGTCATGACCGTAGAGGACGTCAATCGACCCGATCCTCATGCGCTGCGCGTCGTACGTGCCGGTCTCGCAGCCCCACGCCAGCGGAGCCCGCACCTTGAGTCGTGGCCTGATCCCATCGGTTCCCGTACTATCGAACCATGCGGCGCGGCTCATGCCCGCGCCGTCACTGGGGAAGCGCCCCTGAATGTCGAAACGGGCCTGGTAGTCCTCCCAGGTCGCGCGGGCGACGCCTGGCTCGTTCCGCAGCGCCGTCACGACCGAGTCCAACGCGGCAAAGCTGGGTCCTGGATCAGGAATCTGCAGCACGTACTCCTTGAAACGAGGCCAGCCCCCAATGATCGTGGCCCCGTAGCGCGCAAGCAGACGGCGTATGGTTGTTCCACTCGTGCTGTCGTCGAATCTCACCACGGCGACATTGCGGAAGTAGATCGCCAGGGAATCTTGAGGGTGCGCCACCGTGAGCACCGGCGACGGGAGACTGAAGCCGCTGGGTATCGCCGGCCGGCTGGTATCTTGCCCCTGAGGGACCAGCGTCAACATCAGCCGGGGTGGGGTACTGCTCTCCCGCGAGCCGAAGTCCACCCTGCCGCTCGCTCCCTCGTCGGTCTTCTTGAGAATCCAGCCGTGCAGCACGCCACTCCCCAGGAGCAGGTCGGCCACGTCGGCAGTCACGTTGAGGGCGACGACGCCGGTGAGCCCATTGGTGATGACCTGTGTCGCCGTCGGCGTCGCCACCCACGGCCGCGGCTCCGGCCCATCCATGGCCCACGCCGTCTCCCCCGAACAGTCGGCCACCGAATTCGTGGGATCGGTGTCGTCGGCGCAGTTCCACGTGGCTCCCAGCTCCCGCCACGCCTGCGTCAGCCGGTGGAGGTCAATGGTGCGCCCGCTGGACCCCCAGTTGTCTGCATTGAGCGCGATGGTGAGTTCGAGGCGCGCGGACGCCAACGAATCGGCGCCCACAGCGCCCCTGATCGTCGCCGGGTCCCACCAGAGGAGCCCGCGGTTCTTCCCGCTCGCCTGGAGCTTGAGCACGGACTCCGTGCCTTGATTCTGATTGGGGTTGCCCTGCCGGAGATAGGTGTCCGCACCGGCGGGGAGCGCCGAGTCGCGCGGCTCACCCTGCTGGGCGGCAAGCTGCGGGCCGACGAGGGGTTCGGCTGGCTCACATCCGGCAGCCAACGCCACGGCCATCAGGACTGACGTGGTGAGGAGTGGCATACGGAGCTCCTGGACACACGCGACGGGTAACGACGACGGGCGATGCCGCATCCTCCCCTCCTGCAGCGTAGGTGCTCGGCGGCGCCCCGGCAATGCCGCGCCGGTCGCGCCAGGCCGCGGTGTTTCAGGTTACGGAATCGTGGGGGGGGGGCGTCAAGCTCCTCCGGGCTCGATTCCCCTTGGAGCCATTCCCGGCTTTGACATTGTCGCCTGGACCGACGTACCCTCCACTGGTGTCTCCTCGAGGGAGCGACATGCCCGACCGCTCGAACGTGCCGGAACGAGGCTCCGCTGCGCCACCCGCGCCCATCCCCGGCGGCGCTACCAGCCCCGCGCGCAAGCCGCGGACCGATCTCGTGCACCGGGCTGGGCTGATCAGCGCGGCGGTCACCCTCCTGGGGCTGGACTACGCCGCGCTCGACGACCTTCTCACGACCGCTGACGGCATCTTCCCGGAGTTCTTCTTTCTCGTGGGGAGCATCCCGCTGCTGGCGTTCATCTGGCAACGCTGGAAGCGCCGCCGCGAGGAGGAGTAGGCGGGCGCGGCGGACACAGGACCAGCGGGTGGCGGCCGAGTTATGTCCCCGTCCGGCACCCGCTGGGAACGCCCGCTGGGTGCTCCTACGGTCTCTCGAGCGGTTCCAGGCGGGCGAGATGCTGCAAGTTGCCGATGAAGCGGGCGACCAAGGTGACGCCCATGGCCCCCACCAGCACCAGGAAGACCGCGTTGCTCAGGCCGACGGCCTGGGTGGTGCCGCCCCCCTGGGTGGCGCTCACCAGCAGCAGCGTATTCAGCACGATCAGGGCGATCCGGGCCTCGGTCGGCCCGATCCGGCCGTAGGCCAGCCGGAAGACGCCAAACACGGCGGTCTCGAGGTACACGTTGATGGAGAGCGCGAGGTAGGCGACGACCAGGAGCAACGCCACCTCCAGCTCCACGAACGGCGAGAGCCCGATCCCGACGCCCACCACCGCCGTGGAGAAGGCGTCCACCAGGTGGTCCAGGTAGTAGCCGTAGCGCGGGCGCTCGGTGTGGCGGACGCGCGCCAGCGTCCCGTCCAGGCTGTCGCCAAACCAGTTGAGGGCGAGCGCGCCGCTCGCCGCCCAGAGCCACCGCGCATCGAAAGCGGTGAGCGCGTAGGCCGCTCCCGTGGCGACGGCCCCCAGCACTCCCAGGAGCGTGAGGCGGTCGGACGTAGCCCAACGGGGCAGGCCAGCCGCGATCGCGCGCAGCAGACGCCGCTCGGGCTGGGCCAGCAGAAAGGTGAGTTCGCGAGTGCCGGTTGCCATGAGCCAGGCTCCATGCGTATGGTGACACGCGGAAAGGTGGCGGGGCCGGATCAAGGGAGAATCAAGAACGTGAGGACGGCTATGCGGATGACGGCGTTGGCCCAGCTCGGCGCGACGCTCATGCTGTGCGCCTGCGGGCTCGGGGGCGGCGGGGGCGGTGCGGAGGACGAGCCGCTGCCCGAGCCCATCCTGACGTTGCACGTCCAGAACCAGAACTTCTACGACGCGACCCTCTACGCGCTCTCCCGGGGCGGCGACCGCCAGCGGCTGGGCGTCGTGGGGGGCAATAACCAGGCGACGTTCACGTTTCGCTGGTTACAGGATGAGCTGCGCGTGATCATTCAACTGCTGGCGGGGGGCTCAACGGCAACCGAGTCCATGTTGGTGAGCCCGGGTGATTCACTCAACCTGATCATCCAGCCGGACCTGCACCTCAAGATCCCGGGTAGCTGGTAATCCTCAGAGCCGTCCCAGCAGGCTGGTGATGGCTCGGACCCCGCCGGTGGTGGCGTAGGCGATCCGTCCCCGGCCATCCAGGATGTAGACCAGGCGCGGGTGAGCCACGTCGCCGGTTTGGGGGTCGCGAGCCCGTGCGACGCCCCAGGCGTCCAGCGTGGCTTCGACCGCGGCGACCGACCCACTCAACACCAGCTCCTCGCCCTCCAGCTTCCATTGGGCCGCGATCGCTGGGAGCCGGGCGGGCACATCGCGCTCCGGGTCCAGCGTGACGACCAGGACGGGGGGTGACGACGGGCCCCGTTCCGCTCCGGAACGGGGCCGGCCGGCGGCCCGGCGCGCCGTGAGGACGTCGTGGACGATGACGGGACACACGGTCTGGCAGTGGGCGTAGGCGAATGTCACCAGCACGGGTCGCCCGCTGAATCGCGCCAGGGAAACCGTGAGCCCCCGCTGATCCACCAGGCCAAGGGGCGGCGCGGGTCGGTCGAGGCGGGGATAGGTGGCCGGGGGCTCCTCGTCCACCGCCGCCACCGATGAGCGATCGCTGGCGCGGGCCACGCGCCAGCCGGCCGCGGCCAGCCCGAGGGCGAGACTCAAGGCCACGGCCAGCAACGACGCGCGCCCGGCCGCCCCCCGCGCCACCCACCGAAGGCTCTCCGCGAGAGCCGGTCCCCAGCCGGCGACCAGGATACTGAGCATGATGCCGGGCTGGACCGTCATGACCAGCCATCCGGATGCGTCCGGCAGACCGCTCGAGGTCGTTCCGAAGCAAACCGCGCGGGTGCGGGCGAGCCACAGCGGAGCGTCGGTGGGCAATGGCCACAGCGCCAGCGCCCACAGACTGGCCGTCAGCCCCAGGATGGTGGCCAACGCAGTGAGGACCGCCGCTTCCCGCACCCGCATGGCGCTACCCGATCCGCCAAATGAAAGACAGCAGCTTCCAATTGACGAAGTAATACAGGGCAAACGCGGCGAGGAAGACGAATACCAGGACCAGCGTTCCCGGCGTCTGCGCGCCGGCATGCGTCACCTCTGCCTCGGCCGCAGCCGCCGGGGCAATCGGCGGCGGGGGATTGGTGATGCCCCGTGGTACGCCGTGCATGCTCATACGCGCTTCCCTCCCAATTCCAGCGGTTTCCCGAAGAAGACCGACCAGACCGTGACCAGGATGTAGATCCCGCCGCCCACGGCGGCCAGCAATCCGCCGATCGCCGTGATCGCCATGACCAGATCCACGGCGGGCGAAAACTCGACGTCGAACGGTGCCTGGCTGAACGAGATGTCGTAGTGCCGGCGCGGGACGCCGAACGTGCCGGCGAAGGTCATCGCGACCGAGAAAAGCAGCATACCGCCCGCGAACAGGTACGGCTGGATCTTCGCCAGTGGCCAGAACGCCACCTGCTTCCTGAAGATCAGCGGGATCACGTAGTAGGTGAGTCCCATGAACGCCAGCGCGGTCCCCGCGACCACCGTGGCATGGAAGTGGCCCGGGACGCGGAGCGTGTTATGGGCGATGATGTTGATCTGCTCCGTCCCGAAGGTCACGCCGGTGATGCCGCCCACGAACCCGAAGATGATGATCGAGAAGATCATGGAGCTGAACGCCGGATCGTCCCAGGGCGCCTTGCGCAGCCACTCGAACAGGCCCTTGGTCAACCCGCGGAGCCGCTGGCCCAGCTCCAGCCCGGCCGGCACGGTGAACCCGTGCACCATGCTGGCCAGCACCGCCAGGTACATCGCGTAGCTGGTGTTCCAGACCTTCCACGCGGGGCCGAACCCCGGATCCACCAGCAGGTGGTGCGCGGAGGCCATCGAAATGAACAGCACGTACAGCACGAACGCGGATCGGCTGACCTTCTCGTTGAGCACCACGCTCCCGATGGTCAGCGCGCCGAGCAGGTACCACACGGACACCATCGCCGCGACGTTGATCTGCTGGGAGGAGTGCCCCAGACCCCACCAGACGAGCCGGTAGAGCTCCGCGTCCACGCTCTTGATCAGCCCCAGCGACCAGAGGTAAGTGGGGATGTAGATCGCGGCGCCGTGCCCCAGGGTGATCACGGCGATGATGGCCGCCGTGGCGGCGCCGAACGTGACCAGGGGCACCGAGCCGGTGTACGTCTTCTCCCGCTTGGCGACCACCAGCGTGCCGAAGAAGATGCACACCACCAGCAGGGCGCCCACCGCGAACAGGATCACGCCCAGGTAGTACCAGGAGTTGGCCTTGAGCGGCACGTAGGAGGTGAAGAGCACGTCCGCCTTGCCGGCGAACATGTTCCATTCCACCATCACCGCGCCGACGACCATGAGCCAGAAGGAGGCCCACCCGAGCCGGGGCGTCGCCACTCGGCTGTTGAGCAGCACCGCGCTCGCGAAGTAGAGAATGGCCATCTCGAAGAACAGGATGAAGAAGATCAACATCGTCATCCCGTGGATCGTGAGCAGGCGATAGAACCAGTTGGCCGGCAGCAGGTGGACCACCTGCCAGCGCGTCAACAGGACCAGGATCGCGGCGATCCCCCCGACCAGCAGCGCGACCGTCGCGACCACGGCGTTCGCCTTGATCAATCCATCGGCCTGGGCGTGCACCTTCAGGCCGGTCACCGGGCAAGTGCGGAACGTGTTCATGGGGTCCCTCCCGCGCCGGGAGCGCCGCCCGCGGGGCCGTCCACCACGATCACGCGCCCCACCATCAAGTGATGGCCGATGCCGCAGAACTCATTGCACACGATCCGGAAGTCCCCAACCTCGGTGGGCGTCACCCGCAGCCCGTAGTCGTAGCCCGGGACCACCTGGAAGTTGATGTTGAGGGGCAATAGACCGAACCCGTGGTTCACGTCCAGCGACGACAGGTGCAGGGTGTACTGGGCGCCTCTCTGCAATCGCAATACGGGGCGCCACGACCACATCAGGCCGATCAGGTAGATGTCGCTGCCCGCCGGCGGCTCCACCACCGGAATGCCGCCCTCGGTGCCCACCTGGTAGCTGTTGATGAACTCCTGGGTGCGGGCCATGAAGGCCTGGGGATCCACCGTGTGCCGTACGCCGGACGGGTTCTGGCCGCCCTTGAGATGCCAGAACGGCATCATGGCGAACAGCACCATGCACCACCCGAACGCGACGGCGACCCAGAGTTTCTCGGCGCGGTGTGCCGGTTTCCACCACACGCCGGGCGGGGACTCGATGCCGCTATGCATGGGGACGCCTCCTCAGGGTAGGGGGGCCGGGGTGAGCGAGAGGGCTTCCCAGATGCCCCACGCCGTATAGAAAACCACCATCACGACGATGCCGGCTGCCAGGAGCAGGAAGACATTGTCGAACAGGCGCTGGCCGAGTGGGATCTTGTGCTCCTCTGCCGGCGCGGCCTTCTGAGTCTCAGTCATGGAACGGCCTCCTTGCTTGTCCTGGGTGGCTACGCGGGGATGCCGGTCCCCGAGAGCAGCTCCGCCACGGTGGTGTCGCGGAAGAACCGCACGACTTGCTCCGAAATCGCCTTCCAGCGCCAATGGACCGCGCACGCGTGTCGGTCGGCGCATGACCTGGCGCCCAGCAGGCAGGTACGCCGGGCCTCGATGCGGTCGAATCGGTTGACGATGGCGTGCAGGGACAGGTGATCGGCAGGTCGCGCGAGCCGGAAACCGCCGTGCTTGCCGCGGGTGGACACCAGCACGCCGCTCCTGGTCAGCTCGTGCAGGATCTTGGACAGGTAGTTCTGCGGCAGCTTGAGGGCCGAGGCGACCTGGGCCACGCGGACGGGGGCCTCGGTGGCGTGTTGCGCCACATACAGCACCGCTCGGAGCGCGTATTCGGCCGTACTCGACAGCACCCTGCCTCCTCCCGCACGTTCGCCCCAACTAAACTGCCTATTATCATGTGAATGTCCGATTAAGACGGCGTGAAACGTCGGGTAAGGCTCCTTTTAAAGTGAGCCCGGCCCGTTACCATTCACTCCTCGTGAGTCGTTTCCTACGCCGCCTCCTGGCGCCGGCCGACGCGCTGATGAATCGCCTGTACGGCTGGCGGTTGAACCCCCTGTACCACAGCGGCGCGCTGGTGGTCCTGACGTTCGTGCTGCTGACGGTCACCGGGCTCTACCTGGTGTTCTTCTACCGGCTGGGGAGCCCGCACGCCTCGATCGTCCGCATCACGGAGCAGGTGTGGCTGGGGCGCTGGATCCGGTCGCTCCACCGCTACGCGTCAGATGCAGCGGTGGTCGCCGCTGCGATCCACGCGTTCCGGATGTTCGCCCAGGACCGGAGCTGGGGTCCCCGGGCGCTGGCCTGGGTGTCCGGGCTCCTGCTGCTCGGCCTGACGCTGGTGCTCGGCTGGACCGGCTACGTCATGGTGTGGGACGTCCAGGGAATCGTCCTGGCCCGTGAAGGGGCGCGCTGGCTCGACGCCCTGCCGCTGTTCTCGGAGCCCATCAGCCGGGCGTTCGTGGGGGAACGCGAGGTGCCCAGCGCGTTCTTCTTCCTCAATCTCTTCCTCCACGTGGCCCTGCCGGTTGGGCTCGGCGCGCTGCTCTGGCTGCACGTCTCGCGGGTCGCGCGGCCCGGATTGCTCCCCCCGCGCGGGCTGTTGTGGGGGACGACCGGCATCCTCCTGGTGCTCTCGATCCTGTGGCCGGCACCGGCCGGGACGCCGGCGGACCTGTTCCGGCTTCCCGCCCGCGGGCCGTACGATGCGTTCTACGCCTTCTGGCTGCCGGTGACCCAGGGGCTGCCTGCCGCCGCCACGTGGGTCGGCGGTGGGATCCTGGGCGCGGTCGCCGTGCTCGCCCCGTGGTGGTCGCGCCCGCGGGTCGGCCAGCGGCCCGGCCCGTCGGTGGTGGACGAACGGCTGTGTTCGGGATGCGAGCAGTGCTACCTGGACTGCCCCTACGAAGCGATTGCCATGGTGGAACGGACCGACGGACGCGCCGGCATCGTGGCGCGGGTGGATCCGGCGCTCTGCGTGAGCTGCGGGATCTGCGCCGGCTCGTGCGCGCCCATGGGCGTGGGGCCTCCCGGGCGCACCGGTCGCGATCAGCTGGCCCAGATCCGGGACGTCGTCGCGGCCCGTGCCCCGGCGCCGGACGACGTGGTGGTGGTTGCCTGCACCCACGGCGCCGGAGGCGTCGGGGCGGAGTCCACCTTCGATGGAGCGCCCGTGCTGGCGGTGGACTGCGCCGGGAGCCTGCACACCTCCGTGGTCGAGTACCTGGTTCGATCCGGCGCCGGCGGCGTGTTGATCGTGGCCTGCCCGCCGCGCGACTGCCAGCACCGGGAAGGCCCCAAGTGGCTGGAGCAGCGGCTGTATCACGAGCGCGAAGCCGAGCTCAAGGATCGGGTAGATCGCCGGCGGGTGCGCCTGATCTACGCCGACCTGGCGGAGGAGGGCACGGTGGCTGCCGCACTGGAGCGCAGCCGCGGCGAGGTCGCCGCGCTGGAACGGGCGCGGCGGGAAACGGACATCGCCCTCGAGGCCGAGTGCGACTTGGTGGAGCAGGGGACGCCGGGGCGGCAGGGACCGGAGAGGTCGCATGGGCTCGAGGAGGGACGCCGGTGAGCTGGCCGCGAGGGTGGATCGGCGGAGGAGCGCTGGCGGTGGGAGTGACGCTGGCGCTGGGATGGCTGTCGCAGGTACCCTATGACGCCGCGAGGGACGTCGAAGCCGTGGTACGGCTTGCCTGGCGCACCCGCGCCACGCAGGTGGAGGAGTGCCGGCGGCTCACCGGAGCGGAGCTGGAGCGACTGCCGATCCACATGCGGCAGGAACAGGTGTGCGAAGGGCGCACGTTGCCGTATCGGCTGGTCGTGGTGCTCGATGGCCACACGGTGGTGGACCAAGCGGTGTATCCTTCCGGGGCGCGAGCCGACCGTCCACTGTACGTCTATCACGAGCTCCAGGTGCGGCCCGGGTGGCACGACGTGGACATCGCATTCACGCGCGACCCGGTTCCAGCGGACACGGCCAGCCAACAGGAACGGGAGCGGCTCGGGGAACGGGAATCGGCCGCACCGCAGCGGCTGACGCTCGCCCGACGGGTGATGCTGGGACCCGACCAGATCGTGCTGGTCACGTACGACGCGGAGGAGCGCCAACTCGTTCTCAAGGGATCCGGGGCTCCATGAAGACCATCATCGAGCCGTTCCGCATCAAAGTCGTCGAGCCTCTGCGCATGACGACCCCCGAGGAGCGCGAGCGGCTCCTGCGAGAGGCGGGGTTCAACGTGTTCAACCTCCGCTCCCGCGACGTGCTGATTGACCTGTTGACCGATTCCGGCACGGGCGCGATGAGCAGCCTCCAGTGGGCCGGCATCATGCAGGGCGACGAGTCCTACGCCGGCGCGGAGAGCTTCTACCGATTCCGGGACCGCATGCAGGAGCTGACCGGCTTCACCCACATCCTGCCCACGCATCAGGGTCGCGCCAGCGAGCGGATTCTGTTCGAGCTGGTGGGCGGGAAGGGGAAGGTCATTCCGAACAACAATCACTTCGACACCACGCGGGCCAACGTCGAGCATTCGGGTGCGGAAGCCGTGGACCTGGTGGTGGACGAGGCGCGGGACCTGCGCGCCCGCCATCCGTTCAAGGGCAACATGGACGTGGGCAAGCTGGAGGACCTGATTCGCCGGGTGGGGCGCGACCGGATTCCCCTCTGCATGGTGACGGTGACCAACAATGCCGGTGGCGGCCAGCCGGTGAGCCTCGCGAACCTGAGGGCGGTGCGCGCCGTGTGTGATCGACACGGCATCCCCCTGTTCCTGGACGCCTGCCGGTTCGCGGAGAATGGGTACTTCATCAAGCTGCGAGAGCCGGGCCAGCAGCATCGTTCGGTGCGCGAGATCGTCCGCGACATGTTCGACCTGGCGGACGGCGCCACGATCAGCGCCAAGAAGGACGGTTTGGTGAACATCGGGGGCGTCCTGCTGCTCAAGGACCTGGAGCTGGCGCGGCGGGCCGACGCGCTGCTCATCCTGACCGAGGGCTTCGTGACCTACGGCGGTCTGGCGGGCCGCGATCTCGAGGCCATGGCGCAGGGCTTCGAGGAGGTGGTTCACGAGGACTACCTGGCGTACCGGATCCGCTCGGTCGAGTATCTGGGCGAGAAACTGTTGGCGCTGGGCTACGAGATCGTCGAGCCGCCGGGCGGGCATGCGATCTACGTGAACGCGGGCGCGCTGTGTCCCCACATTCCGGCGCACCAATTTCCCGGCCAGGCCCTGGTCTGCGCCCTGTACCGGGGCGGCGGGATCCGCGCCTGCGAGATCGGCAGCGTGTTCACCGGCCCCCGCGAGCGGGCGCAGCTGGAGCTGGTCCGACTCGCGATCCCGCGGCGCGTCTACACCCAGAGTCATATCGACTACGTGGTGGAAGTCTGCGGGGAGTTGTTCGAGCAGCGTAAGTCGTTCCCCGGGTTGCGGATGGTGAACGACCCGCCGGTCTTGAGGCACTTCACGGCACGCTTCGAAGAAGTCTTGTCCTAAACTTCAGACATCCTTCAGGCCGCCGCACGGGAATTGAACGCAAGTTCGAATTCCCGTGCGGAGCGTCCTTACCCATGCCTGAAGCGTCTGCCCCTCTCTCGCCCCGCGTCCGCGCCAAGCGGCGCCGGCGGCGGGCCGAGATCCTGCAGGCCGCGCTCCTCGCCTTCCGCGAGCGGGGCTATCACGCCACCACGCTGGACGACATCGCCAACCGGCTGGGGCTCCGGAAGACCGCGCTCTATCACTACTTCCCGGACAAAGAAGCGATCCTCTACGCCTGCCATCTCGAGTCGCTGGGCGAGCTCACGCGCATCGTGTCGGCCGCTCGGGCGCGGGGGGCGCGGCCGACGGAGCAGTTGGGGTACGTGATTCGGGAGCACGTGCGGGTCATGACCGATACGCTCCAGGGCTCACCGCTGGCGTTCGAGGTGACGGCGCTCTCGCCGGCACACCAGCGCGAGATCATCAGGGGGCGGGACGCGTACGAGGGGGCGCTCCGGGACCTGATCGAGCAAGGCATTCGGGCGGGGGAGTTGCGCCCGGTCAGCCCGAAGCTCGCCGTCTTCGCCATCCTCGGCGCCGTCAATTGGATCGCCCGGTGGTACCGGCCCGGTGGGCCGATTCAGACCCAGGAGCTAGGGGCTCGGTTCGCCGAGCAGTTGCTTGGAGGACTCACATGCACCCCAGGACCATGAGCCGGCACTTCGCGAGCCGCTCGGACCAGAGTTTCGGCTTCCAGGACGTTCTCTACGCCAAGGCCGATCGCATCGCGCGCATCACGCTCAACCGGCCGCAGCACTACAACGCCTACTCCACCCGCGCCCTGGAAGAACTGGCAACGGCGTTTCGGGACGCCAGCTTCGACGACGCAGTGGGAGTGATCGTGTTCACCGGTGCCGGGGATCGCGCCTTCTGCACCGGCGGGGACGTGAAGGAGTACGCGGCCGAGTACGTGCCGGTGCCCCGCGACTACTGGAAGTACATGGGGCTGTTCCGAGCCTACATCGAGAGCATCCTCAACGCCGGCAAGCCGGTGATCGCGCGGCTGAACGGCATGGCGGTGGGCGGCGGCAACGAGAGCCAACTCGCGTGCGACCTCACCGTGATGGCGGAGCATGCCTACATCAAGCAGGTGGGCACCCACGTCGGCTCGGTGGCGTGCGGCGGGTCCACGCAGTGGCTGCCGATCGTCGTCGGCGACAAGCGGGCCCGGCAAATCCTCATGCTCAATGAGCCGATCCCCGCGCGGCAAGCATTGGACTGGGGCCTGGTGAACTGGGTTGCGCCCTCGGTGCGGAAGGACGGCCAGTGGATCGCCCAGGCGACACCGGAACAGCTCAAGCAGGCGCAGCGCGGCGAGGGGGGGTACCGGATCGACCTCACCAAGCTCGATGAGATGGTGGACGACGTGGCGCGCCGCCTGCTCGAGAGTTTCCCCGAATGCACCCGCTACACCAAGCAGCAGGTGAGCTTCTGGAAGGACCTCGCCTGGCACTCGACGGTGCGACACGCGCAGGACTGGCTCGCGCTCCACTACGCCTGCTGGGAGCCGCTGGAGGGCATGCGGGCGTTCGTGGAGAAGCGCGCGCCGCGGTACGGCCTGCTGCGCGAGCGCGCGGCCGAAGGTCGTTCCTCCGAGCTCCCCTGGGGCGCCCCGACCCGGCGATGTGACGGGTGCGGGGCGGACAACCTCCCGGCCGACCACGAGTTCTGCGGCGCATGCGGCCAACGGCTTTCGTAACCGGGGGCGGACGCGGTATCGGGCGGGCCGTGGTAGAGGCGCTCACCGCTGATGCCTGGGTGGCGGCGGCGGACGTGGTGTTCCCCACCCCGGCCGGCCCGGCGGACCTGGAAGTGGTGGCGGACGTGCGAGAGCCGGCGAGCGTGTCCGCCGGCATCGAGCGGGTCGCGAAGGAGCGCGGCGGCCTGGACTGGTTGGTGTGCTGCGCCGGCGTGATCCGCGACCGGGTGAGCTGGAAGATGTCGGACGCCGAGTGGTCCGAGGTCCTGGCGGTGAACCTCACCGGGGCGTTCCACGCGGCGCGCGCGGCGGCGCCGTATCTCCGGCGCTCGTCGTGCGGCCGGGTCGTGTTCGTGAGCTCGATCAACGGCCTCCGCGGCAACTTCGGCCAGGCGAACTACGCGGCGTCGAAGGCGGGGCTCATCGGCCTGGCGCGCACCCTGGCGCTGGAGCTGGCGCGAGACCGGGTGACGGTGAACGTGGTGGCGCCGGGCTTCATCGCCACCGACATGACGCGCGACCTGCCCGAGGATGTGCACGAGCGGGCGGTTCAGCGGACGCCGCTGGCGCGCATCGGGCGGCCGGCGGAGGTTGCGGCCGCCATTCGTTTCCTGTGTGGCGAGACGGCGGGGTTCATCACGGGCGCCGTGCTGCCGGTGGATGGCGGCCAGCTGCTCACGGGGGTGTTGGCATGACCGAGATCGAGCTTCGCACGACGGTGGCGGACGGGATTGCGCGGGTGATGCTGGATCATCCGCCGCTCAACGTGCTCACGCGGGGCGTGCTGGCGGAGCTGCGTCAGGCCCTGAGGCGCTTGGCGGAGCAGCGGGATCTTCGGGTGCTCATCCTGGGTGCCTGTGGCAAGCATTTCTCGGCGGGGGCAGACGTGGCCGAACACATGCCGCCGGTGTTCCGAGACCTGATTCCGGAGTTTCTCGAAACGGTGCTGGCGGTGGTGGACTTTCCGATCCCGGTGATCGCGGCGGTGCAAGGGCGCTGCTTGGGTGGCGGGTTCGAGCTGATCAGCGCGGCGGACATCATCATCGCGTCGGAGGACGCGATGTTCGGCCACCCGGAGATCAAGCTGGCCGTCTTCCCGCCGGCCGCGTGCGTCCTGCTCCCGGCACGCTGCTCCTGGGGCGCCGCGGCGGAACTGCTGTACGGCGGCGAGCCGATCACCGCGGTCCAGGCGCGGGAGGCCGGGCTGGTGCGGGACGTGGTCCCAGCGGATCGCCTCGACGCGACCGTGGCCGCGCTGGCCCAGCGCATCGCCCGGCACAGCGCGGTAGGGCTCCGGCTGACCAAGCGCTGCGTGCGGGAGACGTGGCTGATACAACGAGAGATGCTCTGGCGGGCGGGACGGATCTACGCGGACGACCTGATGGCCACGGAGGACGCCGTGGTGGGGCTGGCGGCCTTCCTGGAGAAGCGGCAGCCGGTCTGGAGGCACGAGTGACCAGCCCCGAGCTGTTCCCGGCCTGGCGCGACCGTCCCCTGGACGACGTGTTGTACCAGTGCCGGGAGCTGCTGGAGGATACCAGCTTCCCCACGGTCCAACGCTGGCGTGACGGAGGCGGCAAGGTGGTGGGCCACTTCCAGGTCTATTTCCCCGAAGAGATCGCGCACGCCGCCGGGACGCTGCCCTTCAAGGTGCGGGGAGCGCCGGTGGAAGCCACCCGGGCCGACTCGCACTTCGGCTCCTACCTCTGCTCGATCCTCAAGACCTCGCTGGAGCTGGCGCTGTCGGGCCGGGTGGAGCTGGACTTGTTCGTGACGCACCCGATCTGCGACGCGGCCCGGAACCTGGCCGGCGTGTGGGGCCGGAACGTCACGTATCCCTGCCAGATCCTGTACCTGCCGCAGAACCCCAACTCGGCCCACGCGGCGGAGTACCTCCGGGGGGAGTACGATCGGCTGCGGCGGACCATCGAGCCGATCGCGGGGCGCGCGGTGACTGACGACGCGCTGCGCTACTCGCTGGACGTGTACAACGAAAACCGCGCGTTGCTGCGCGAGCTGTACGCGATCCGGCGTGACGTTCCATGGCTGGTCGCGGCCGACGAAGCCTACGTGCTGGCGGCGATCGGCGGGCTCATCCGGCGCGAGGAGCACAATGGGTTGTTGCGCTACGTGCTGCCCCTGCTCCGGGAGCGGCGGGTCAAGCGGCAGGACCGGATCCGGGTGGTGTTCGAGGGGGGCTTCTGCGAGCAGCCGCCGCTCGACTTGATCCGCGCGATTGGGCGGTCATGCTACGTGGTGGACGACGATCTGTGGATCGGCTTGCGCTGGCTGCTGGAGGACGTGGCCGTAGACGGTGATCCGCTGCGGGCCCTCGCGGCGGCGTACATCGAGCGGTCGAGCTACAGCCCGGTACAGCACGATCTGCGCAAGCCCAAAGAGGCCATGCTCCTCCGGCGGATTCGGGATTCCGGCGCGCAAGCGGCGATCATCACCGCCGCCAAGATGTGCGAGCCCGGGCTGGAAGAGCAGGTGGCGTACACCAAGGCGCTGGAGCGGGAAAACATCCCGTACTTCGTGAGCGAGTTCGAAGAGAACATGACGAGCTTCGATCAGTTGGAGATCCAGCTGGAGACGTTCGTGGAGAACCTGTTGTTCGACTAGAGATGGGAGAGTTGGGATAGTAGGGATAGTGGGGATAGTAGGGATAGATGGGATAGACGGGATAGATGGGACAGATGGGATAGGTGGCATAAATGGGACAGAGGGGACCGGCATCCATCGTGGGGCGCGGCAACGCGGACGGGGGACGGCTGTTCCGCGAGTGGTTCGACCGGCTGAACCAGGCCGCCGAGGCGGGGAAGCCGTCGGCGTATGTGTTCGTCATGGGCAGCCTGGCCGAGCTGCTCGGGGCGTTCGATTTCCCGATCGTCTTCCCGGAGATCAACTCGCTTCAGACCGCCGTGCGGCGGGTGGCCCACGAGTACCTGACCGAGGCGGAAGACTACGGCTACTCGCCCGACATCTGTGGCTATGTGAAGGCGGACGTGGCGGTCCAGCTGCGCGGCGGCCAACACCCCATGGGCCGCATCCCCAAACCCGGGATCGCGGTCTACACCAATGCCTGCAACACCTACATCAAGTGGGCGGAAATCTGGGAGCGCATGTATCACGTACCCACGTTCACGATCGACGTGCCGGGTTCGCGCGCCGCCGGCCTCAAGCCCGGGCGGGGCGACCGGGACTTCGAAAACGACCGGCGGTACGTGGCGGCCCAGCTCGAGGAATTGATCCCGGTGTGCGAGCGGGTGTCGGGGGTCCGGTTCGACATTGACCGGCTGCGCGAGCACATGGCGTACGCCAACGCGATGAGCGCCGCGTGGCGCGAGGTGCTGGCCTTGAACCGCAGCCGCCCGTCGGTGTTCAGCGCCTTGTCCGACGGCACCATCTATCTGGGCGTCTCGAACGGCTTCCGCGGCACGGCTGCGGGCGCCGCCTACTTCCAGGACCTGGTCCAAGAGATGCAGTACAAGGCGGACCACGGCATCGGGACGCTGACGGACGAGAAGTACCGCCTGCTGTTCGTGGGGGTGCCCTGCTACCCGATCTTCCGCCGGTTCGGCGAGCTGTTCACCGAATGGGGCGGGACGTTCGTGGGCTCGACCTATCTCTGGTTCGCCTCCGGTGGGTCCCATTTAGGCTTCCAGTACGACCTGGGCCGCCCCCTGGAGAGCTTGGCCGAGGGATTGTTGATCAACGTGCGGGAAGCGATGGACGCGATGTTCTTCCAGACCCAGGCCTTGGCGGGCATGATCGACGACTTCGCCGCGGACGGCGTGGTGTTTCATCCCATCAAGAGCTGCCGCACCGTGTCCACCGGTCTGGCCGACAACCGCCGGGCCCTGATGGCGGCGCGGGACGTGGCGACGCTGTTCATCGAGTCGGACCTGATGGACCGGCGGGTGGTGTCGGAGGCGCAGCTGAAGAATCGCGTCGATGCCTTCTTCGAGGGGCTTGCGAGCAGGAAGCAACAGGCCGTTCTCGGTTCTCGGTTCTCGGTTCTCGGTGATTCGCCGGCCCCGACCCAGAACCGACAACCGACAACCGACAACCGATAGCCACATGGCCTACGCAGCTGGTGTAGACGTTGGGTCGACGCAGACCAAGGCCGTCATCATCGACGAGTCGAAGCGCATCCTCGCGCGATCGTTGGTGGACACCGGCGCCAACGTGACCCGCGCCGCGGAGCACGCGTTCCAGGAGGCACTGCAAGCCGGCGACCTCCGGGAAGAAGAGGTGGAGTATGTGGTGGGCACGGGGTACGGGCGTTACAAGGTGACGTTCGGGAACACCCAGGTGACCGAGATCAGCTGCCACGGACGGGGAGCCGTGCACCTGTTCCCAAACACGCGGACGGTGCTGGACATGGGCGGCCAGGACACCAAGGCCATCCGGGTGGCGCCCACCGGCGAGATCGTGGACTTCTGCATGAACGACAAGTGCGCGGCCGGCACGGGGCGGTTCCTGGGCGCCGCGGCCAGCGCGCTGGAGCTCAACCTAAGCGAGCTGGGGCCCACGGCGCTCCGCGGGGAGCGGCCGGTGAAGATCAGTACCACCTGCACGGTGTTCGCCGAGTCCGAGGTGCTCTCCTGGCTGGGGAAAGGGAAAAAGACCGAGGACATCCTGCTGGGCGTGCATCAGTCCATCGCCCAGCGTTCGGTAGGTCTGCTGCGCCGCGTGGGAATCGATCCGGAGGTGACCTTCACCGGCGGCGTGGCCCGGAACCTGGCCATGATCGCGGCGCTGAATGAGCGCCTCGGCCTCACGGTCAACGTGAGCGACGAATCCCATTACATCGGCGCCCTCGGTGCCGCGCTCTTCGCGCTGGATCACATCCTGGCCAGCCGGGCGCCCGCCAAGGCGGGTCAGGAGGCCTCGTGAGCTGCACCGCCGGCATTGACGTCGGCTCCACCTACACCAAGGCCGTGCTGCTGTCGGAAGACGGACAGCTGTTGGCCCGCGCCATGGAGCCCACCGGGTTCAAGCTGGGCGTGGCGGCGGAGCGGGTGTTGCGCCGGGTGATGGACCAGCGCGGGCTGGTGGCGGACGACGTGCGCTACATCGTGGCGACGGGATTCGGCCGGCATCAGGTCGCGATCGGCGACGTCCAGGTCACGGATCTCACGGCCGGGGCCCGCGGCGCGGCGTTTCTGTTCCCCGGCACCCGGACCATTCTCGACGTCGGCGGCCAGACCATGAAAGCCAGTCGGCTGGACCAGCGGGCCAAGGTGCGCTCCTTCCGGCTCAACGACAAGTGCGCGGCCGGGACCGGGGCGTTTCTGGAGAAGACGGCCCGCTACATGGGCTACTCGACCACCGAGATCGGGCCGCTGGTGGCGACGTCCAAGGAGGCGGTGCCGATCTCGGGCGTGTGCGCGGTCTTCGCGGAGTCCGAGGTGATCAATCAGCTCTCCCAGGGGGCGGCTCCCGCGGACATCATGCACGGCGCCATCGTGTCCCTGGTGGGCCGGTCGTTGCAGCTGATGAAGCGGGTGGGCATGGAGCCCGAGTTCACGTTGATCGGTGGGATTCTCCGGTTCGAGCGGATGGCGGACGTGGTGCGCGAGCAACTCGGCGCCGCCGTCAACGTGCCGCAGGGCGACCTGGTGCAGTTCGTCTCGGCGCTGGGCGCCGCGGTGCTGGGCCGCCGGCGTCTCCGGCAGCTAGCGCAGACCGGGGCGGGAGCAACCGCGTAAAGCGGCCGCCAGGATTGGGAGCGAGGCGCATGCGAGCAGCGGTGTTCTACGGAGCCGGCCGCCCGTTGGAGGTGGGGGACGTCCCCACGCCTTCTCCCGGGCCGGGTGAAGCGCTGGTCAAGGTCGCGGGGTGCGGACTCTGCCACACGGACCTGCACTATCTGGATCACGGGGTGAAGACCTTCAAGGCCCCCCCATTGATTCTGGGGCACGAGGCGGCAGGCACCATCCAGGAGCTGGGACCGGGCGTCGCGGGCCGCGCGGCGGGCGATCGCGTGCTGATTCCCGCCGTCCTGTCCTGCGGGCGGTGCCGCTACTGCCGGCAGGGGCGTGAGAACCTGTGCGACAAGATGACGATGCTGGGGAACAACGTGGACGGGGCCTACGCGGAGTACGTCGCGGTGCCGGCGGCCGAACTGGTGCCGGTGCCGGACGGGATCGCCCTGGAGCAGGCGTGTGTGATCGCGGACGCCGTTTCTACGCCGTACCACGCGGTGACGCGCCGGGCGCGGGTCCGGGCGGGCGACGTGGTGGCGGTGGTCGGGTGCGGTGGCGTGGGCCTCAACGTGGTGCAGTGCGCGCACGTGGCGGGCGCGCGGGTGATCGCCGTGGACGTGAACCAGCGGCGCCTGGAGATCGCGCGCCGCCTGGGCGCCGTGGAGACGGTGAACCCGCAGACGGTGCAGCGGGTGGACAAGCGGGTGCGGGAGCTTTCGGACGGGGGCGTGGACGTCGCGTTCGAGGCCATCGGCACGCCGGCCACGATGCAGCTCGCCTATGGGCTGTTGCGCCGCGGCGGGCGGCTGTGCGTCATCGGCTATTCCGCAGACGACGTGTCGCTGTCCGCGGCGAAGCTGATGTACTACGAGCTCGAGGTGGTCGGGAGTCTGGGGTGCGGGGCGGGGGAGTACCCGGAGATCCTCGGGCTGGTACAGGCAGGGAGACTCAAACTCGACGAAATCGTGAGCGGCACGATCCCGCTCGCCCAGATCAACGACGGGCTGGATCGGCTGCGACGAGGGGAAGGTGTCCGATGGGTTATCGTACCGTAACCGAGGACCCGCTGGTGCGGTTCTCGATGGAGCACGAACAGGCGCTGGCGGCAGTGGACCGGCTGGCACGCGCGGCCACGGCGCTGGCGCATGGGGATCCGGCGGAGCCGCACCTGCGCACCGTCCGGGAAGTGTGCGACACGCTCACCACCACGGTGCGCGAGCACAATGAGAACGAAGAGCGGGCGCTGTTCCCGCTGCTGGGCGACGCCGCCCCCTGCGAGCCGTTTCGCCAGGAGCACGTGACACTGCGGGAACTGGAGTTGCGACTGGTCGCCGCGCTGGACGGCCCCACACCCGAGCGGGACATCCCGCCGGTGGCGCACGCACTGGTGGACCTGCTGCGGGCCCACATTCAGCGCGAGGACGAGGTTTTGTTCCCGATGGCGCGGGCGCTGCTGGGGGCCGAGGGGCTGGAGCGGGCGGCGAAACTACTAGGCTGATAGAGCGGATAGAGCGGATAGCGGTGAGCCAAAAACTATCCGCTCTATCCGTTCTATCCGCTCTATCCGCCTTCTTTCACCGCGAAACCGGCCCTGCACGGGGAAGCATGTCCGGCAGGTCCGCCACCACGTACGCCATCACCGCCATCGTCGCCACGCACAGCGCCATCTCGCGCGGGTTGAGCTTGTC
>Ga0209002_10001349_pt1 | contig 19811 bp, 22 predicted proteins | sample Rifsed16ft2_FD_184010 | JGI IMG/M metagenome (GOLD analysis project Ga0209002, IMG submission 184010) | Soil microbial communities from Rifle, Colorado, USA - sediment 16ft 2 (version 2) | ecosystem: Environmental > Terrestrial > Deep subsurface > Rock core/Sediment | place: Rifle, Colorado... | reverse complement strand
TTCGACCCTGGCTCTTATTCGCTCGTATCTCTCTTCGGCTCCTTTCGACTCGGAGAGAATCTCTTCTTTCTGCCGTTGCAGTTCTGAGACTGAGAAGTTCACAGCGTCGCCACCTGTTCGAAGGGCTTCCAAAAATCCTGAACCTTGATTCTTGGCAAGCTCTGTCAGTTTTTCTTGAACGTGAAGAATCTCGCCGAGTTTCTCGATCCACTGTAGTGCTCCTGAACTGAAGCCTTTGGCGTGTTCGAGCTTCAGCTGTTCCTGACGAGTCTCCTCTAGCTCCTGTCTCAGACCAAGGCTTTCCGCGTTGACTTTGCCCGTCTGTCTTTCGGACGAGTCTAGGTCTTCCTTTGCCTTCTCCACGTCTAGCCGCACGCGGGCGATCCGGTCTTCAATCCTGGTGTGTGATGTCTCCTTCCTGAGAATTCTTCGCGAGAGGAGTTCTCTCTGAAGGTCTTTTTGCTGTTGCTCCAGCTTGCGCTTTAGCTCGTATTTTTCGTATTCTCGTTGCCAGTGCTGGTAGGTTTCCCGGGTTCCCTCCAGAACGGAGGACATGGTTTCCCGTTCAGTCGTGAGTCTTTGCAGCCTGCTGGAGGAGTCAAGAACCTCGCGTCTGTATGCTCCGAATCCGATCGCGTCCTCTAACAGCAGAAGCTTCTCCGGCGGAGATACGGATCCGAAGCGTCCCACCATCAACTGATGCATGATGACAAGCATGTTGTCTGGGTTGAGCCCGATCTTGGCGAGCCCATCGACTAGAGCCGCTTTGGAAATGGGTTTGTTATTGAGCAGATAGTGGTAATCCCCAGTCCTCTTCAGAACCCGAGTGAGTAGCGCCTGGTCGGACCTAGCTTGAGGGAAAGGGCGGGGACCTTTGGGCGAAACATTGTCGAGTTTCAGGGAGATCCGAGATTCCGACTCGCCCCAACGAATCAACTCGCTGAGCTTTCTCGACCTCTCGGTGTAGGCTTGTCCCAAGACTACTGAAATCGCGAGGAGAATCGAGGATTTTCCGGCCCCGTTTGGGCCGACGATGAGGTTGAGACCCTGTTCGAGAGGTACGCTAGCGTTCCTGTACGACATGAAGTTTGTCAGTTGTACTTCTCTAATCAAGACCGCCACCTCTTGTCCGATTAATCATTACTAGAAGAAAACGGGAATTGAAAACGTTTCTAGTTTAATCAATGTTTAAATAGGCGATTCCGAGTTTCTCCCATTTTGACTGGAGTGTGCCAGGTTCGGGATTGAAACGGCTTGGCAAAGTTCTGCACCTGTCCAAGAGCGGCAACCTGATTGTTCGCCTCGAGTCTTCCGAGCCACCCTCGGTCGGCACCAGAGTTTGCAATAGTAAGATTCAAACCGTTGGAATCGTAAACAGCATCCTTGGACCCACAAAAGCTCCATACGCATCCATCCAAACGTCGATGGAAAAAACGGTTGCGCTAGCGGGAAGGGTCCTTTACCTGCTCGACAGGGCATAGGAGCATCCCACCACTTGGTAGAAAAACTGGAAACCCCCCAAGTCCAGCAGGAACCAGATACCCATCGACGGGTAAGGTCTTGCCCGGAGTGCGGAGGCTCCCGCCTCATGAGGGACTACGACGCGGCCGAAGTGGTCTGCATGACCTGCGGATACGTTGTAACGGAGAAGATTGCGGACACTCGCCCCGAGTGGCGCGCGTTCGACGACGAACAGCGAGCCAAGAGGGCTCGTACCGGGGCACCCATGACGTATACGATTCACGACAAAGGACTCTCGACAATAATCGACTGGAGAGATAGACCCTCTGGTACTAAGGCCGTCTCCGCGGACCAGAGAATAGAGCTCTACAAGCTCCGCAAGTGGCAGCGCCGAGTAAGAGTCTCCGATGCGACCGAGAGGAACCTTGCCGTGGCACTGTCAGAGCTCAGCAAACTGTCCGCTGCTCTGTCCCTTCCCAAGAATATTCTAGAGACAGCTTCTGTCGTGTATCGTAGAGCCATAAAGAGAAAGCTAATTCGGGGAAGGTCAATCCACAACGTGACTGCTGCAGCAATCTACATGTCGTGTCGACAGTGCGGGGTCCCCAGGACCCTGGACGAGATCGCGTCTGTTTCCACTCTTAACAAGAAGGACATAGGAAGAAGCTACCGGTTCATGTTGAGAGAGCTTGGCATGTTTGTTCCGCCTTCCGCCAATAGAAGCTACGCCGCCCGGTTCTCCAACAAGCTAACGATTTCGGGAAAGGCCGAGGCCATTGCAATCAAGATTCTGGAAATCGCTCGACAGATGAAGCTGACAAGTGGGAGAGGGCCTGCGGGAATAGCCGCAGCATCCACGTACATCGCCACAGTGCTTACGAACGAGCGCAAGACTCAACGGGAAATCGCCGAGATTGCGAACGTCACCGAGGTAACTATCCGGAACAGGTACAAGGAACTACTAGAGAAACTGATGATAGAAGTTCCTCTCTAGCCCGTCCAGATTTCTTCTTCTTAAGACATAATACGACTGGACTCAGCGCATTCTCGGCAAGAGTGCTTGACGATTGATATCGGACATAGATGGTGAAATGGGGAAGAGGGGCATTGAGTCCCTCATCGTGTTTGGAGACTCCACCGTAGGGAACCCTGACCTAGGGTACGTCGTTGGCACCTCACTTCCAAGAGGCGGCATCTATCTGAAACGAGTCGGCCACCAGCCCACTCTCATTGTGAGCAATATCGATGTGGGAAGCGCAAAGAGGGGCAGGGTCAGGAACATTAGAACCTACTCGGACTATGGCTTTGAAAGGATTGCAAGCAGATACGACAGGAATGAGGCGCGAGTCCGGTTCTACCAGAAAATTATCAGGGATGAAGGGTTACAAGGACCAGTCATCGTCGCGGGAAGAAACGACTCCTCCTACACTCTGGAACTAGTCGATTCCTTGCGCAAGAAGAAGGTAGCAATCAAGGGCGAGAAGACGCCGACAATTCTCGAGACTGCCCGCGAAACGAAAGACCGCTTCGAAATAAGCCGGCTCCGAGACGTCGGGAAGAGAACATGCTGGGTTGTTGAAAAGACCCGCAGCTTCCTCCAGGGAGCCAAGACAAGAGGCGGTAGAATCGCCTACAAATCTAGGACTATGACAGTGGGCGATGTTAAGAAAATAATAGGAAGATTTCTAGTTGAGAAAAGTCTCGTCGCGATAGAGGACACGATCTTTGCCCCCGGAAGAAGGTCCAGCGACCCCCATTACATGGGCGAAGACGACGCCCCCCTACGCCCTGGAGAACCGATAGTTTTCGACATCTTCCCCTCGGAACCCGACGGCTACTGGCACGATTGCACCAGAACATACACGTTCGGCACACCTTCCAAGAAACTGAAGGAAATGTACAACGTTGTCCTTGAAGCCCAGACCAACGCTTTGGACATGGTCAAGGAACAGGCTCCGTGCCGAGACCTGATGATGAAGACTTGCGAGATTTTCGAAAACCATGGGTGGCCCACCGCCAGACAGCTTGTGAAGGGAAACAAAGAAGCCCGCGTTCGAGGTTTTGTGCACGGGTTAGGACACGGGGTTGGCCTCACGATCGGAGAGCGGCCGTACCTGTCCCTTTTCGGAAAAGACGTTCTGAGAAAGGGATCGGTGGTAACAATCGAGCCAGGGCTCTATGACCCTAGAATCGGCGGCGTACGAATCGAAGACATCGTGGTGGTCGGTTCGCCCGGAGAAAACCTGACACCTCTCCCAAAGGACATGGAAATATAGTAGGTACCCTTCCCATTTCTGGCCGGGAGACCCAGCGGCATATGCAGCCCAGGCCGAGGATACGGGTAAGTTCGGCTGGCGGCGTTGTCTACCGCTGGGACAAGGACAAGCTGCTCTTTCTGCTGTTGGGAAGCAACAGGCGAGGAGTGCGTTGCCTACCAAAAGGACTCATCGAACAGGACGAGGACGAGGTCACCACCGCAATGCGGGAGGTCCGGGAGGAAACCGGGGTGAGCCGTGTCAAGCTCAGGGGAAAAGTCGGCGTCATAAAATACCAGTTTGGGTTCAGGGCAACGACCTACGACAAGACAGTCCACTTCTTCCTCTTCGAAACCGACCAGGCCGACACCAAGGTCGGGTCCGAGCATGACTTCATGGAATGGGTTCCATACGACAAGGCTCTGGAGACAATGTCCTACCCCAATGAGAAGGAAATGCTCACTAAGGCCTGGGGCATAATACAGTCAAAAGTTGGTAATCCATCTGGAGACAAAGCTGGTCAAGCTCAGCCCCCCTAAGGACGCCAACATCATCCTAGGCCAGAGCCATTTCATCAAGACCGTGGAAGACCTCCACGAGGCAATTGTCAACACGGTCCCCAACGCGAGCTTCGGAATCGCTTTCTGCGAGTCCAGCGGCCCCTGCCTCATCAGGAGCAGCGGCAACGACGAAGAACTAAAGCGGTTGGCCCAAGAACTGGCCATGCAGGTGGGCGCTGGACACTCGTTCTTGATACTCTTGAAGAACGCTTATCCCATCAACGTCCTCTCCCGCATCAGAGACGTACCCGAGGTTGTCAACATCTACGCAGCCACATCAAACCCCCTGCAAGTGGTCGTGGCGGAGTCCGAACAGGGACGAGGAATACTGGGAGTCATAGACGGCTCCTCTCCAAAAGGAATAGAAACAGAGAAGGATGTCTCCGAAAGAAAACAGTTCCTCCGAAAAATAGGCTACAAGCTCTAGATGAACCAAAAGATGATTGACCCTGGCACGTCGAAGCTGAGGGTGCACAACACCCTCACCAGAACAGCAGTCGAATTCCAGCCACTCAAAAGCCGCCGCGTCAACATGTTTGTCTGCGGCCCAACCGTATGGGACGTGTCACATGTCGGACATGCAAAGACATACGTGGCGTATGATATCATGGCTCGTTACCTGCGACGTAAAGGCTTCAGCACATTCTTCATCCTCAACATTACAGACATTGACGACAAGATCATCAACAGAGCAAACAGAGAAGGAGTGGACCCGTTGGAACTGGCTGACAAGTACGCATCGGCCTTCTTCAAGGACATGAAAGACTTGCATGTCGACAGCGTTAACCTCTATGCTAAGGCATCCGACCACATACCCGAAATCCTCGACCAGATCAAGGGGCTGATCGCGAAAGGGATAGCCTACCAGGTCGACGGGGATGTATACTTTGACACCACAAAGTTCCCCGGGTACGGGAAGCTTTCAAGACAGAAACTGGAAGACCTGACAGTTCACAGGATAGACCCTGACCCGCGCAAGAAGAACCCTGGCGACTTCGTACTCTGGAAGAGCCAGAAGCCTGGGGAACTCTACTGGGAGAGCCCATGGAGTAGAGGAAGACCAGGCTGGCACATCGAAGACACGGCGATAACTCTCACCTATTTCGGGCCTACCTACGATATTCATGGAGGAGGAAACGAGCTAATTTTCCCGCACCACGAGGCAGAGATTGCGCAGGCAGAAGCGCTGACCGGCAAAGAGCCGCTTGCACGTTTCTGGCTTCACACCGGACTCCTGAACATCAGCGGCAGAGAGATGCACAAATCTCTAGGGAACATCATTCCGATACAGGACATTCTACGGAAGGTTGGCCCTACGGCGCTCAGAATACTGTACGCAGGTACCCACTACAGGAGCCCGCTAGAGTTTACCGAGGAAGCCCTCGAACAGGCCAAGAACCTATCCCTCCGATTCAGAAGAGCATACAACATGATCGTTCTTGCGAGAGACAAGCATAACCAGGCAGGACCCGGCGACGAAAAGGTTCTGAAACACGTAGAATCCGCCCGGGACGAATTCTACAAAGCCATGGACGATGACTTCAACACGCCAGCTGCTCTCACCGCTTACATCAAAATCGTAGCCATTGCAGAAGACGAAGCCAAAGCCCAAGGCGAAAGAACAACCAACGAAATACTCAGGACCATGAGCGAGCTAGGCTCCGTTATTGGCATAACCGAGCAGGACGAAACATCCCAGGAGAGGTTCTCAGAACTCATCAGCCTCATCTTGGAGTTGAGGTCCGAGCTAAGAACCAAGCGAGAGTATGCTCTGGCCGACAGGATTCGAGACAAAATGTCGAAAATGGGCCTAGTCTTGGAGGACGCGGCCGAGGAAACGAAATGGATTGGGTGAAGGCGAACTAACGGACAGGCTTTCTCGCGAACACTTTCGCGTGGGATTTCAGAATGTCCTTTGCCTGGTTCAGCTGCTTGAACGAGCCGATATCGTGGTGGGGTTCTTTGGTTAGGAAGCCGTAGACCTTCTCCCCCTTATTCACGAGCTGAGGCAAAACGTCTCCCGCCAAGTCCGAGCCTGCTGAACAGTATCGTAAGACCTCGGGCTCGCAAAGGTAGACCCCGATGGAGACGGGATATTCAGGGAGCACGGGCTTCTCTTCAAAATAGCTGATTCTGCCCTCGCCATCAACCCGTCCAACTCCGTAGTCTATCCTCACCCCCGTGCTTAGGGCGATCGTGCAGACCGCCTTCTTCTCCTTGTGGAAGCGTATCATCTCTGAAAGGTCGAGGCTTGTGAGCACGTCCCCATAGTAAACGAGGAAGGTGCCGTCCAAAAGCGCTGATACGTGCTTAATGGCGGATGCCGTGCCGGTTCGCGAGCTTATGTCATAGTTGATGTTGACCCGGAACTTTGCCCCTTGTTCCAGGTGGTTTCTGAAAACCTCGGAGTCTTCATCGGAGAGCAACATCACGATGTCGTTTACGCCATGGTACGCGAGGTAGTTGATGACGTAGTCGATGAATGGTCGTCCGTTAATCGGAATCATTCCTTTGGGAATGTAGGTGGTGAGGGGCGAGAGCCGTGTTCCCGCACCTCCGGCCAGCACGAGAGCCTTCATCACCCGAAACCTTGATGACTTTGCGAGACATCGTCCTATATGGGCTTCGCGTTCAAGGACCAGGTGAATCGAAGCGTTGAAGATAGCGGAATATTCCTAGCTCATGGAGACTCTTGCTGGAAGAACTGTCTCCAAGGATTTCACCACCGTGGTCAGGTCGTTCCTCTCCGCTATTAGAGGGCGCAGGCTTGGCTCGATAGAGTCTCTGGCTATTCTGAGGGCGGACTCGTCCAGTGCACCGCTCTTATGGTCAAGTTTTGCATTGACCAAGTACTTGGTCAGACTTGAAAGCTGGCTTGCGATCTGGCCGAGCTTCGCTTTCATGGAGTCGGCCAGTGCTTCCGCGGTTTTCACCTTTTCCAGGTAGCCTGCTTTCTGGCCCTCAAGGATTTCAGAGTAGATTTCTCCGTCTATTTCCTTTGCGTCTTTGAGAGATTCGAGGGCGGTGACTCTCTTCCGGAGGATTGTTAGCTCTGAAATGATGTCCTGAGACTCGACCTTCCATTCGGGCGTGAGCGTGATATTCTTCGGCGTTAGGGCTATCTGTCGGGCTCTAGCGGTGAGAATCCCGTTTCCCGCAACTTCCACTTGGATCCCTTCCAGTTCACCGTGAACGTTCCGGTCGATCCCAATTATCCGTCCCAGCTGTCGTCCGTATATGTCAACTACGCCTCTCCCGAGAAGTGCCTTTGTTTCTAGCTCCGGCGATAGCAGGGGCCTGCTACCTCAACCGGGCAGGGTCGTTGTAGATCTGGGGTATCTCGGGGAATTTCTCCTTCATCTTCTGTTCCGCCATCAAATCCGCCTCCTTCAGGACCCGCGCTGACTCGTCGCTGGCAGGTATGAAGGTCCCCCCCGAATCCACTGCTTCTCCGACCTCCATCGTCAAGCTGGCCAGTGAGTCTTCAACGTCGCCTAGGCTGGTGGATATTTGGGGAAGCTTTCCTTCCAGCTCGCCGCGAACAGCGCCGATAATGCCCTTGACTGCCCCCATGCTGTGAACCATGTCGCCAAACTGCTCTACAGTCTCAAGACGAAGTAGAGCTTGCTCAAGACTAATCTGGCTGGTGATGCTTGTCCGCACTAGTTTTCGGATCTCGACGCATTCGTTCGCGAACAGGGTGGCGGACTGCGTATCTCTTGACTGTAATGCTTTGACGCATCGGTCGTAAAGAGTTCGGTCTCGGGCTTCCATCTGGCTGATTGTCTGGCCCAGCCGGCTTGTCTGTAGCCTCAACCGGTGAGTGGCCATCTGGATGCGCCTCTTCATCGGAGTGGGCTTGATGGCTTCCCGGATGCGGTCAGCTAGGGTCGGGCTGTCGCGGAACATTGTCAGCGGTCAATCCTCTTGCTTGGGGTAATGAACCCTGGAGGTTTCAGGTGTAACAGCTGGTGGGCCGTGGACGCGCACCTTGGCAGTGCGGTAACCATGAGTATGGTAGTTCCGTGGTCCTTGTTGAGGCCACGCAAGAGCGGCATGACGAGATTGGAGGCGGACGTGTCGAGGTCTCCCGTGGGCTCATCCAAGACGAGTAGCTGCGGCTTGATTGCGAGGGCTCGTGCAAGGTCGATTCTCTTCCGCTGCCCCGCGCTGAGAGACTCTGGATAGGCTCGTGTGATCCTCTCCAACCCGAAGAAGGCAATCGACTCTCTAATCCGTTCATCACGCTCGCCTTTCGGGATTCCCGCCATGGAGAGCGCCAGGTTGAGATTCTGGCCGACAGTGAGTTGAGGTATGGCTGTTGGACGCTGAAAGACCGCCCCCGTCTTGACGAGCGAGCAGCGCTTGACGAAGGAAGATCTGGTGACATCTTCTCCGCTAAAGTGTACGGTCCCGCTCGTCGGCTTCTCCAGCCCGAGTATTATGTTGACTAGGGTTGATTTTCCCCAGCCTGAGCCTCCGAGGACTGCGACAAAATCCCCTGGGTCAACCCTTAGAGAAACTCCTTCATCGTAGAGCTGGATAACCCCGTCGGAGTGGGGGTATTCCATTTTGACGGATGTTGTCTCGATTAGATAGGTCATTTTTCCTATGCCTTGTAGCTCTCGGCGAATTCGGCAGACCGTACCCGACGAAGACTGGGTCCAGAGTAGAAGGTGCCTCCTAAGACTGCCGCTAGCACGAGCAGCAGGCTGCGTGAACCAACCGAGTATCCTGTGGTGATGATTTCTAAGGATAGGAAGGGGGAGAGCGCTATTAGTGAGCAGGTAAACCCCCGGAGGAAATGCTTCGCCCAGACTTGCCATGCGGACCCGCCGTAGGCGAAGAGGGCTAGTTCCTCCCTCAGCTTTCGCGTCGCGTTGGACAGAGACGCAAGTGTGCATGTTGGCAGAACGGTCAGAAAGAGCGTTAGGAAGCCCAGTTCGACGCCTCCGACGGTGAATCTGGTCAGGTACGCTTGAAGCCCGGCCAGTCCGATGATCGCAATTACGAGTAGGTCTGTGAACTCCCGGGGAAAGGCTCCGCCCACGACGAAAGGGGCCCAGCTGGGCTTCTCCACAGGGTCACGCCCTCTCTTCTACGGCCATGGCCCGGAGGAATGTCCCTAGGCGGCCTTCGTCATAGGTCTTGATTACTGACGATGCGAATTCGATGTCTATGTTCATCGACCGGAGTTTGGAGAGGACGGCGTTGACATCTTCCTTGTTTCTTGCGACTATGTGGAAGAGTCCTTCAGGGGACCCTAGCGAGCTGATAATGCTGACTGTTCCCGGAATTTCTGCAACCCGTTTCAGAATATCATCCCTTGAACCAGCGGATGGAAAGTTGGCCGCGACAAGGACCTGTTCGGAAAGGCCGAGTTTTGAAAAGTCTATGAGTGTGGTGTATTCGCGTATTATGCCGGATTCTTCCAGGCGGTTGACTCTGTAGCCGACCACGTTCGGGTGTAGGCCCAGTTTTCTTCCGATTTCCACGTATGACGACTTGGAGTTCTCCGCGAGCTCCGCCAGGATTTTCAGGTCAGTCTCGTCCAGGTTCATGTTTTCGCCCCTTAGCTAGCTCTGAATGACTCGTCCCAGTCAAAGTAGCGCTTCAGATTGTGGGTGGAGACGCTTGGACGTCTGGCGTGAAGAATTACCTGAAAGTCTTCCATGGTAATGGGGTCAGGTACCGCGCTGGGGTCTCCCGGTCTGCCGTGCTGGAAAAAGTCTCTGACAACCTTGAGCTGGGTAGACTGGAAGAAGTCGCGTACGTCCCCGCCAGAGTACCCTTCAGTCTGACGGGCTAGTTCTGCAAAGTCGACGTTGTTGTTGAGTTTGAGGTTATGAGCGTATATCTGAAACATGTCCATGCGTGCTTTCACGTCGGGAAGAGGGACGTAGATACGTTTCTGGAAGCGACGGATGAAAGGCTCGTCTAGGGCCCAAGGCTTGTTCGTGGCTCCAATGACGTAGACGTGGTAGTTTCTATTCTTGTCGAGTATTCCGTCCATCTCTTTTAGAAACTGGTTCCTGACCCTGACTTCTCCGCCGACTTCTTCCCCCCTGACCCCCATGATTGAATCGATCTCGTCAAGAAACACGATGGACGGCTGGCCGTTCTCGGAGCCTTCACGCGCCTTGGTGAAGAGCTGGGAAACGTTTCTCTCTGACTCACCCAGCCATTTTGACATGAGGGAAGCCGCATCTGCGTTGAAGAACACGCCTTTGATCTCACTGGCTATGGCTGCCGCGAGAAGGGTCTTGCCACAGCCTGGCGGGCCGAAGAAAAGTATCCCCCTCGGCCAACCTAGCGGGAACAAGTCTGGCCTGCGGACTGGGAATATGATGGATTCTTCGATAGCGCGTTTCGGCTTCTCAAGGTCGGCTATGTCGTCCCAGTTGATGTCTGGTTTCTCTGTGAGGACCCACTGGTCGAACTTTATGCTCTTTGAATCCTTAGACTCCGCCGAGTCAGCCGAGTGTTCGATAGGCGGAGCGTTGGACTGTAGGTCCTGGATTCTCTTCTTGTAGGAGTCTACATGGTCCATGTAGACCTTGTTTTGGGGAGCAGAAGGGTACAGGGAGCAGAGTTTCAGCAGAACCTCAATTGCCCGCTGGTATTTTGTGACGGCGATGCGTTTGGAGCCTTTCCGTTCTAGCTCGATGGCCTCTTTTGCGTACCTTACAGCTAGAGATTCCAGTTCCTCTGATGCTGAGATGTGCTCATCCTCCTTGTCATCGTGAGACGCGCTGGGACGAGTATGTTCCTCGTCCCTTAGTCCATGACTACTCTACCGTCATCGCGGAGCTTCTGGAGCGACCGTCGAACGTCATCCGAGGTAACAGCCAGGTCGCCGGAGCAGGAGCTGATATTGAGCTGGCCGTTGTGAGTCTTGAGGTAGTCTAGGAGACGGTCTTCGAGAGGAGTGCTTGGAACTTCGAAACCGCTGGCTGCAACTGCGATAGGGATCCTCGTCTCGACGGGCGGTGCCCTGGCCTCGGCGGTTGGGCGGCTCTCGGGGACGGGCAACTCTGGGAACCTTTCCTTCATCTGCTGTGAAGCGATGACACTGGACTCTTCCAGGACCTTACGTGCTTCACTGGTGGAAGCGGTTAGGTCAAAGTTCTGGTCTTGGATCTCGCCGGCCTCAATGCTCATGTCGCTGAGCATATTGTTCACTTCTCCCAGCTCGCTAGCTACTTCCGGTATGACACCGGCAATTCGTCCTCTTGTCTCGCGGACGACACCTATCACCGGGGCAATCTGGGCCATAATGTCGCCGAACTCTTCGATTGTCTGCATACGTAGGATTACTCGTTCCAGGGCGAGCTCGCTGCTGAGGGTAATGTGGGCCATCTTCCTGATCTCGGCGCATTCGTTCGCGTACAGTGACGCGTGAGCCGTGTCCTTGGACAACTGGGCTCCGATGCAACGTTGGAACATTTCCTTGTCGCGTTGCTGAAGCCTTGCCGACATGTGTTCCAGCTTTTCCTTCTGGCCGTTGAGCCGGAATAACGCCTGGGCTATCCGCTCCTTGAGCGGTATAGGGTGTACTCTCTCTTCCAGCCTTCTGAACAGTGACCGGGTCCCCCTAGGTCTCCCTCACGTGAAGAATGAGAACGTCCTTCGGGAGAGGAGCTGCAGGCTGTGGGATCGGAATCGTGGGAGCTGAAGTTCCCGCGGGCCCGGGGCCGCTCGTATCCAGCTTGCCTAGGTATGCTGAAATGGTTTCAACCTCCTTCTTCTCAGCCATGGCTCGCACTAGTCCGACGTCGATGGTTTCAGCCGCGGCCTTGAAGCTGATGTCGTCGAACTCTCCGGAAGCGTGCAGCATTTTGTTACCCGCCATATGGGTCTGCATCTGGCGGAGCTGAGTGCTCAGAACGCCGGTACGTTGGTTGAGAGTGTCTAGAATCTGTTGACGTTTTTCCTTGAGTTCGTTGATGGCATCCTCGTGCTGTTTGCGGAGGTCTTCGTAGACGTCGCGTTGAATGTCGCCGACGCTGAATAGTTCGTCAAGCGCTCGGAGCCTCCGGGTTACGATCTCGAACTCTTTTCGAAACTCTTCGGCCTCCTGCTTCCACGACGGCAGGAGTACAAGGTTGTCGCCTGAAGCTGTGAGCCTGTCTCCGGGGCACTGTACGAACTCGCCGTTTCCGACTTCAACGCCTATGGCTGTGACTTCGTCTTTGAGGTTGGCTGATATGCCGACGATCTTGCCGTAGGCCCGCCCGTAGGGGTCGAGGAGTGGCCTTCCTAGGAACCGTCGGATCTGTTCTAACGTGAATCCCATAATCATTTTCTCCAAAAAAGGTTGAGGGAGTTATCCTCCTATTTCGGAATCATTGACTCCGCTGCGTGTTCGTAGGCTGTGGTTGGCGAGGGTAACTCCGGGAACTTTTCCCGCATTCTCTGCTCTGCGATAGTGTTGGCTTCGGAGAGAATCTTCTGAGACTCGGCGCCTGACGATTCTAGGTCGTAGCCTTGCCCTGTGGCTTCGCCGACTTCCATGACTACGCCGTTTAGGGCTTCTGAGATTTCTCCGAGCTCATAGCCTACTTCGGGTATGACTCCTGAGATCTGGTTTCTGATGGCGTGTACTACGCCGGCGACAGGACCCATTAGGGCTGCGACGTCGCCGAATTCCTGTATGGTTTCTAGCCTTAGGATTACTTGTTCGATAGCAAGTTCGCTGCGCAGTGTGACTTTCGCCATTTTTCGTATCTCCGCAATCTCGTTGGCGTACATTGTGGCGCGGGCTGTGTCCTTGGCGGCTGTGGCTTGTACGCACTTGTCGAAGAGCGTTCTGTCATGCTGTTGTGTTTTCAGGTTGGCTCCTTCAAGCCTATTCTGGTTGACTTTGAGACGGTAGACGCACTGTGAGATTCTCTCTTTCAACGGTTCCTGGTGGTGGAGGTGCTCCCCGAGCTTGGAGAGCAGAGGGGACCTTTGATCCCTGTCCCAGTTCTTCATGGACTTGAACGACATTTCGTAGTTTCTTCCTCTTGAAGGCCGGTAAACCATGGCCTGTTGCCAAGTGGGTTCTTGTAACGAAACCTGTTGATTTCTGACCACGAATCATTCCAGAATTCTAGAGAAGCAGGAGGGTATGGGCTCCCAACAGGTATTCGCCCGGACTCTTGTGGGGTCCACAGAGGGTTTTTGGTTTATATACGAAGCCCGTCGAGTGCCGCAAAACCGGTTTCTTGACACGAATTGTTTAGCATCAAAGCTGAAACTTTCTAGCCGGGGAAGGCGAGCCTTTGACAGTCTTGTCTATACTGAATTCCGTAAATTGAGGTTGTCGGGCCTGTTTTGGCGCGTTTTTCGCGCCCAACGCTTTTACCATTTTGCCCAGCCTATGTCGTTTCCTATAGGTGAAAAAATGGGATTAAACGACCTAACTCTCGAGAAACTTGTCAGCGAGATCAACGGCTACAAGGGAAAAATGCGTTCCATACACGAGGACTACGGGCGAGCCAGCTCAGACCTGCAAGACCGGATAAACGTCCTAGGGTACAACCTCAACGAGCACCTGCGCGAGACCAAAGACCAAATGGCCAACACTCCCCAACGCCTTCTGAACCTTGAAACAAAATACGTGACCGGAGAGGTCACCGACACGGATTACCGTCGCCAGAGGGAGGAGTTCAAGGAGCTGCTTGAGCGGAACCTTCGCAGCATCGAGGAAATCAAGACCATGATCGGCGTTCTACAAGAGATAGAGGTCAGACCTCTAGTGGCTTCCGAGTTCAAACAGCCAACGCCCGCGGCTACTGCCAAGGCTACTGGTGAGGAATGGGGGAGAGGGGTTTTGAGTCAGGACAAACCCTTCGCGATTCCACAACCTACATCTCAAACAGTGACGCCCCCGCAGACGGGTCTAAGAGTCACCTCCGAGCAACTGGGACCCGAGAAATCTGTTCCTGCTGAGCGTTCTGTGCCAGCGTCCTCCCCTTCCCCCCCTCAACCTCAGTCCAACGGCAATAGCTGGACCAACCCTGCGCCGCAGTCAAACGCTGCAACCATTACAGCCTGGGGACCCGTATTCGCACCGCCAGTTAGCGTACAACCCGGTCCCAGCGTTCCGCTCTCCACGGAGTACGCGGCGGAATCTTCATTCCATGACACAGGCGAAGTGTCGGTTGAAGACTCTGTTGTGACAGTGCCGACAGTTGACATCCTGGGAGAACCGGGCAACGATGATACTTTGATGGTCAAGGTTGTAGACGATGTTCCGGCCTTGGGAGCATCGACGGCCATCGAGACGTCAGCACTCCAAACCCCGAGCATAACAGGGACTGACACAGCTCCAGCGACACCCTCAGCACCCGACTTGGCTCAGGTCAGCCTGACCCCGCCTACGCAGTTCTACCAGGTTGTCTGTCCAAAGTGTGGCGCAGACGTTCCGAAGCCAGCGAAGGTCTGGGAGCTCAAGGGCGGCAAGTCGAAGAAGAACGTCCTAATCGGGCTTTTCCAGTGCCAAGACTGCAGGGTCAAGTTCCGAGAAGCCCTCACTCGGGAGATCATCTAGCCGCTCTCCCGACCCCCTTTCTCTTACTCCCCCCTTTCACCATTCTCAGCTTCTCCCAAGCCTCAGCGTAAAGGTTTAAGTCGCCACTAGCGAAGGCTAGGTTTCGCTTAAAGAGGAGTTTCTGGAAAAGGCGACCACGCAAATGGAAGAGACAGAGCCGACACAGCGAAGCCCTTCACCTCAGAGGCCCCGAAGCCAAATCCCACCCGACACAGTCTTCATAGGCAAAAAGCCCCTGATGGCATACGCCACAGCGGTGATGATGCACTTCAACGGGGGATCAAAACAACTCACTGTAAAGGCCAGGGGAAAGTCAATCAGTCACGCGGTGGACGTTGTGGAAGTTGTCCGGCGTCGTTTCTTCCAGGGAAAGCTCAGCATCAAAGCGGTCAAGATCGGATCTGAGGTTTTGGGAGAAGAGGGAGACACGCGTAACGTCTCGACGATAGAGATTACAGTAGAAAAGGCTGACTAGTCCGCTCTATTTCATCATTCTAATCGTGCTCATGCCCCAGAGCCGTTCTACGCAGTAGAGTTTCACTTCCGAAATTACCAGCGGCTTTCTTATCGAGGCCATGTTCTGCGGCGTAAATTCGTAGTACAGTGGCCTGTCTGGGCTGCTAGTGTAGAGTGCCCTGTCGACCAAGAATAATTTGTTCAGGTCGTTGAGGGAATTGTATACGACCGCTCTGATCCGGAGAAATTCCTCGCTGACGCAGTCAAGCAGGACCTGGTCTGTGTAGCCGGAGTCTAGAACCGTTAGTTCTCCCGAGGGTCCTTGGTCGAGCTTCAACGTGGAACCCTGACTATTCCTAACCGAGACTATACTAGGTGGTTGGGCAGTTATAATCCGTTGCGCTACCCACGTGTCGGTAGCGTTGATAAGCAATGGCGCCGCCGACAGGGTTCGAACCTGTGACCAACGGGTTGCTGCAGTGGTCCACCGTCTTTAACAGCTTCAGCCTCAGTTGTCTTCCGAGTCCGCTGCTCTACCACTGAGCTCGCGCCCCCACACTTGGAGGGAACGGCGGCCCGCTTCTTAGCCGGCGGCAAATCGCATCGGCAAGTCCCGTTTATTAAAACGCTTTCCGACAAACATGCTTTCATTCGCTAAGCTGAGACAGCGGGAGCTAGGAGGACCTTCGAACGGTACTGTACCGGGTAGAACTAGGCTTGCCGGCAAAGTTAAAAGTTGACTGGAAGGGCGCGCGTTCTTGGAGGGCCCGTAGCTCAGCCAGGTTACTTCTCCATAGAGGACTGAGAGAGCGGCAGGCTCATAGCGGTATGCGAGAGACCTGACGGTCCCCGGTTCGAATCCGGGCGGGCCCACCACCTACGGAGTTAGTTTACCCCAGTTGCCTCGTCCAGGTCACGATTCCTTCAGAACTTTGCCCGAGTCGGAATTATTCTAAGCATTTTATTCTAGACCCCCGAGGGTTTAGAAAATCTCCAGCCCTGGCCAAACATGACGCTGCAGGCACCCCTGCAGCATACTCTAAGACTACGAACCCGGCGGCCCAGGGTCATTCTCTATGGCATCATTCCTCCGCCAACCTCTACCCTCTTACGTCGAACGCCTCTATCCTACCTTTTTCCGTAGATAAAGTAGTCCATGGTCGACACTCCTGCTTTGAATTGCCGCCGCAGTTAGCCCGGCGAATTGCCGCGAAAGATTCAACGAGTAATGTCGTATCGAAGAAGATCGGTCGTGTCGATTCCCGGCCGAGAAACAGGAACCCCTCGCCTAATGTGCGAAGAAGTTAACTAGCTAAACGTCGAAACGTTGTTCTTTCAGAAAGATTTCTCTTTGAAACCCGGCACTGCTCCCATGTTCGAGGAAGAAGAATCGAAACCCCAGTGCCCTGACTGCACACAGCCACTGACATTCATTCGAACAAAATCCCACCAGAAGAGATGGTACTGCTACTCCTGCGAAAGATACGTCGATCACCCCTCACATGCAAGATTCACCAAGGACGCCCACGCCAGGGTTGAAGCATTGAGCGGCCTACAGGTCATAGACTCCCACGGCATGATCGTCGGAAGGGTACGCAAGGCCATCTCCAACGACATCGGAGACGTCAAGTCGCTAGTGTTGTCGGTCGACAAGGAACAGTTCAAGATGCTCCTGGACGGTAGAAATCTGCCGAGAGAGTTCGAGGTCGAACACGGCAACATCGCAACAGTAGGAGACGTGGTCATCCTCTCTGATGTGTTCTCTCTCAGCGCCCTCGCACCCACCAAGCCTCAGGAGGAAGTCTCGAAGAGCCGGAAATGCGGAAAGTGCGGGGCAGCGGTTCTCGCCGACGCGAAACACTGCATAAGATGCGGGGCCAGCCTCAGCTCTACCGGCTGCTCTGCTTGCGGAACAGACAACCCTGTAGAAGCCTCCTTCTGCAAGAACTGCGGCAACAGACTATCCTAGCCTAGCTGCAACGCAGGCTAGTCTGGTTCCCGTCCGAGAAACCTGAACCTAGGCTTCTGCTTTAATGGGCACAAACACGGGCTAATTCGGCATAGACGCCTTCGAGGATGGCTTCCGCAGTATCCACTGAGCCAGAAAGACCCCCGTTGCGACTTCCGCTAGGAATAGCACTGAAGCTCCGTCAAAGAAAAGCGGCCCAAAAGGCAGGTTTGCCCGGACCCATTCCTGGAAATACACGTTCGACCTGTACTCTGCCACTAGCCCCCCGTAGAGTATTACCAACAGAGCAGCTTCAACAAGAGCAATTGCCCAACTCTTTGAGAGCCTAAACCTAGAAGTCCGACGGTCATTAGGTCCTTGACCCGGCCCGGCTAAGGCGGGCTCCGGGTTCCCATCCTTCGGCCCAACCAAGGATTCTAGCCTGTAGATGACGGACTCTATTCTGGAGTATTCCTGCCTCGTCCTCCGAACAACAAGAACATAGGTGCATAATCCTGCACCACCGGTCACTAGTGGCAGCGCCACCAGGACAAGGATGAAGGGTGAAGACCCAGAACCCAACTGACCTAGTCCACTAGCGACACCGGTTGAGGACTGAATGGGCCAGGTCAAAAGAGCTGCTCCCGCACCCAGGACCAGCAAGCCTAGGATGAGGGAGACCTTCCATCTCCGGTCTCGATCCTGCGTAAAGATGGCTTGTACTCCGTTCTGGCGTGTCTTCCTTCTCTTCCGGACGCTGTCAGCCAAGTGCTACCGGTCCAATGTCAGGATCCGAGCTTCGTCAGAACCGTATCAGCCAGAAACTCCTCCAGCATCTCCCTTGCTAGATGCCGGTATTCTTCTGAGGCCCGATTCTTCGGGCTGTGGATGATGCCAGGTACGCCTTTGCTGGGAGCCTCTGCCATGCGTATGGACCTTGGAATGACGGTCTTGAGGACGTGGTCGCCGAACTTTTCCCGGAGCTGCTGGACAACCTTTCTCGAAAGGCTAGTCCTCGAGTTGTAGAGTGTGAGGAGTACTAGGTAGTCAAAGTCTGTTTTTGCCCGCGATTTCACCATTTTCATAAACCTTAGCAGCGTCGGCAGTCCTTCCATCGAGTAGTATTCGCATTGTACCGGCACAACCATCATGTCGCACGCGACGATTGCGTTGACTGTGAGGATTCCGATGTTGGGCGGACAATCCAGCAAGACAGCGTCGTATTTTTGCCGCGCAACAGCGAGCGCTTCCCTGAGGACGAACTCTCTCCCCGGTATGGAGGACAATTCGACCTCTGCTCCTGCTAGGTCCAGGTTGCTGGGTATGAGTGTGAGGTTTTCGACCTTTGTCCCGAGGGTGACCTCTTCAATCTTCTTAGACTGGGCCAGCACGTCGTAGACCGTGTAGAGCAGCTTGTTTTTCTCGAACCCAAAACTGACAGTGGCGCTTCCCTGCGGGTCCAGGTCTACCAGAAGGACGCGCCTTTCCAGCTGGGCGAGTGCTGTAGCTAGGTTGACTGCTGTTGTGGTCTTGCCCGTGCCTCCCTTGTTGTTTGCGAAACTGAGGATCATGGCCAGACCCGCTGTTGTCCCGCATGATTACTAAGAGATTCATTCGCAGCGAGACCGACAATAGCTGCCTCTGCACTGCCGTAACTTGGCAGGAAGACGGCAGACCGCTAGGGTCTCGGAAGCCAGAGACCACAACTCTATTTGAGCACTCATCTAACCGGGCGGTCGCGAGTTATAGAGGCAGGGCGTCAGCTTGCCTCGCAACTGGGAACCTCTGCTAGCTACGGTGCAAGATGGCAGCAGTCCATGGACCAACATTCACACTTCCGTGGGTTAAGTAGAGGCCGGAGTCCTTCTGTCTGAGGCCCAGGTCGGAAGATACCAAGCCGCTTGGCCATTTGGAGATCGTGATCGGGGGCAAATGCTGAACGGCTCGTCCAATGTGGCTAATCCCTTCGAGGATTAGGATTTAAGAAATGGGGGGTTTAGAGGAGTCCTTGTGCTTAGGGTTCGCTGTCTAGAGCTTGTTGCAGCGTCCGAGTAGGAACTTGTCGCTAACCGTCTGTCCCTGGCCGTCGAGGAATGTCAGGTAGACGAGCGGGTTACCACCCACTCCACCCAACGGTGGCTGCTTCGCGAACTGTATTGACTGTCCCGCCGGTATGAGCACTATGTCCACTGTGGTTGGCTTGGTGTTCTGGTGAGGACCTCCTACAGGGTTGTCATTGTTACGGAAGATCAGTCGGGCGTTGATGCCGGTGAGTCTGAGTTCACCGTTCAGGGTGATCGTGGAGCCCTTGTTGTCGCAGCTGTCTGAGGCTACTTGCGCTGTGGCGATTGAGGGGATGAGGAAGTCAGCCGAGGTTGTGAAGAATCCTTGTACGCATCTTCCTAGGAAGATCTCACTTGTCAAGGCGGTGTTGTGGCTGTCGAGGAATTGTAGCCAGATGAACGGGTTACCACCTGTTCCTCCCTGGACTGGCTGCTTCGGTATCTGTACGCTCTCTCCCGCCGGGATGACCACTGCTGTAGCTGTGGATTCTTCTATGTGCGTGTGAGTTCCTTTCTCGTTGTTCTGGAAGA
>Ga0209002_10001348_pt1 | contig 19824 bp, 16 predicted proteins | sample Rifsed16ft2_FD_184010 | JGI IMG/M metagenome (GOLD analysis project Ga0209002, IMG submission 184010) | Soil microbial communities from Rifle, Colorado, USA - sediment 16ft 2 (version 2) | ecosystem: Environmental > Terrestrial > Deep subsurface > Rock core/Sediment | place: Rifle, Colorado... | reverse complement strand
GACGGAGGATTCGTGGAACCGTCAGGCAGAGGTGCCCGGTCGTGGGTTCCATACCTTCAGACTACTCCGCTACGCAATCCCGACTACGCATCGACGGAAATGATCACGCCGGTGTCGCCGTACGGGAACGGACCATTACCGATGTGACCGAGGGTGTTGAAGAATTTCGAAATAGGCACCATCACACCGTATTTCGCTTTGACTTTGCTGCGGATCTCGTCGAATTCAGCTCCACCGCTCACCAACTGAGCGGTCCCGGTGACCGGCGACGCACCGTCGGCAACCTTTCCACGGTTGTTGCACGGCACCACGGTGACGCGTGGGTTGTTCCGCAGCCGCTTGGCCTTCAGCCCCTCGCGGTCGGCCGCCGCGCTCGCGGGCGCCGGCGGCCCGGTCGGGCGCGCCCGGCGGAAGGGCAGCTCGTAGCGCAGCACCGCGAGGCCGACCGCCGCGAAGGCCTCGGCGAGCGCGACGAGCAGGGGCGCGTCGGCATCCGTGCCCGCGCCGTGCGTGAGCACGAGCCCGTCGCCCGTGGGCGCCGGCGGCCGTGCGAGCGCCGTCACGGCGCGGACCCCACGACGCGGAACACCGGGTGGCGGTGCGCCTCGGCCCGGAACGCCGCCAGGTCGGAGGCGGGCCCGGCGTCGAAGTACGGGCGCGTGATCGGGACCTCGGTCACGTAGCGTCGGAGCACGGGCGCGCTCTCCTCGGGGCCCACCTCGGCGAGCGCCACGCGCTCGACGCGCCGGCCGCGCGCGAGCGTCACGCGGCCGGCGGCGCGCGCGTTCTTCACCCAGGCGACGTCGCCGTAGGGCGCGACGAGCCAGCGCCGGCCGGCGTCCTCGACCAGCTCCACGGGCGTGGAGTACGCGCGCCCGCTCGTGCGGCCGCGGACCGTGAGCAGCCAGGTGCGCGGCGGCCCGAGGCCCAGGCGTAGCAGGGCGCGCAGGAGCCGGTTCAGCAGGCGGCGCGTGGCGCTCAGGCGATAGGTCGCCGCCACGGCGCCGTCACGGCAGGCGCCGGTAGAGGACGTGACGCCGGTTCTTCGTGAACGGGCGCACCTGCCCGGGCCAGCGTCCGTGGTCCACGGCGCGCGCCCACGCCTCGCTGGTGAGCACCTCGGGGCCCTCGAGCTCGTAGAGCGCGTTGTAGCGCGGCTCGCGCTCGGCGACGATCGTCTTGCGCTCGCCGCCGATGATCATCGTCACGGGCTCGGCGCGGAAGCGCGCGACCGCGATGACGCCGGGGACCCGGAGCAGCAGCGGCACGTGCTCCTGGTCGTACACCTCGTTGAAGAGCGCCTCCTGCGCGGGCTCGACGTCCATCGCGGCGCTGAAGAGATACGGCGTCTGGAGCGGCATGGGGGATCCTCCTTGGCCGGCATTATCACGTGGTTTGACAGCACCCGGCGACAGTCTATAGATTCCTTGACGTGAGCGGCATCGCTTTCCGGAACGCGGCGGGTGTGGCGCTGGCGGCGGTCCTCCTGGCCGGCTGCGTCACGGCGCCCGAGTACAAGGACCCGCTCGCGGCCTTCAAGCAGGCCCAGGCCCCGAAGGAGGGGCCGTACGCGGGGCTCGCCCTGCGCGTGGTCCTGTCCGAGAACACGCAGAAGTCCATGGGCCACATGGACTCGACCAACCGGATGTCGGTCGCCTGGGGCGGGCGCCCCGACTACGAGCCGCGGCAGCTCACGGACCGGCTCAAGGAGCTGCTCGAGCGCCGGTTCCGGAGCGTGACGATCGTGACGGACACGGCGGCGCCCGGCGCGCCGCGCGCCGATGTGACGATGATCTTCGACGCCCGCGTGACGATCGGGACCGTGTCGTTCACCCAGAACACCATCGAGCTGGCCGGCATCTTCACGGACGAGGCGCAGCAGCCGATCGAGACCGTGACGGGCAAGGGCAGCTCGACCGTGCCGTGGCCGGCGTTCATCCCGAGCTTCCCCGAGGCGTTCAAGCAGGCCTTCGCCGAGTTCGAGAAGGGCCTCGACGGTGCGGGGAAGCTCCGCGAGCTCGTCGCCGCGCGCGGCGCCGGGCGCAAGACCGCCGCGCGCCCCGCCGCGCCCGCCGACCCCGCGGCCCTCGCCGGCCGCGTGCGCGCCCTGCCCGGGCGCGCCTGGGCGCTCGTCGTCGGCATCAACCGCTACCGCCACGCCGAGCCGCTCAACTACGCGGTCAACGACGCGCGCGCCGTCGCCGCCGCGCTCGGACGCCTCGGGTTCAGCGACGTGCGCACGCTGCTCGACGAGCAGGCCACGAAGGCCGCGATCGAGCAGACGATCTACGGCGACCTGAAGGACAAGATGGGGCCGAGCGACCGGCTCTTCGTCTTCTTCGCGGGCCACGGCATCAGCGTGCCGCTGCCGCGCGGCGGCGAGGAGGGCTACCTGATCCCCGTGGACGGCGACCCGGAGCGCCCCGAGCTCACCGCGATCCCGATGGACGAGATCAAGAAGATGGGCAAGCGCGTGCCCGCCAAGCACATCTTCTTCGCCATCGACTCGTGCTTCTCGGGTTTCGCGCTCACGCGCGACGCGACGCTCGAGCCCACGCCCGACGCCGCGCTGCTCTCGGCGCTCGAGGAGCCCGTGGTCCAGGTCCTCACCGCCGGCCGCAAGGGGCAGAAGGCGGTGGAGACCGAGGGGCACGGGCTCTTCACGCGGCGGCTCCTCGACGGGATCGAGGGGCGCGCCGACCGCGACCGCCGCGGCTTCGTCACGGTCACGCAGCTCGCCGCGTGGCTCACGCCGCGCGTGACGCGCGACTCCGAGGGCCGCCAGCACCCGCAGTTCAGCGCCCTCGAGGGCGAGGGCGACTTCGTCTTCGTGCTCCCCGCCCAGGACGCGCGATGATCCGGGTCGCGCTCGCCCTGCTCCTCGCCGCGGCGAGCGTGAGCGCGCCCGCTACGCGACCGTGACGACGAAGGGCGTCTCCGTCCGCGCCGCCGGGTCGAACTGCGAGCGGCCCGTGTAGTTGAGGTGCTTGCCGTAGACGTGGAGCGAGACCGTCACGCGGTCGGTGCGGTTCTCCACGCTGTGGATCGCGTCGGGCAGGAACGACACCACGTCACCCGGGCCGAAGACCGTCTCGCCCCGCTTCCGCAACTCGGCGTAGCCCGCGCGCGAGCGGTCGTCGAGCCGCTCCCAGAACACGTTGGTCTCCGGCCCGTCCACGCCCGCGACGACGGCCCACGTGCCGTGATCGTGGGGGGGCGCGCCGCGCCCCGGGAGCCACGCCACCGCGAAGACCGCGAGCGCGTGGTCGGGCTCCTCGTGCAGCAGGTGCACGCCGAAGCCCTGCGCCGCGTCGCACCGGTAGTGCTCGGGGCGGAGCCAGTCGCCCTCGCGCGCGAGGCGCAGGGCGAGGGGCCGGACGCGGCTGATGACGGCCGTCGGGTCGGGGGTCGTGGCGGCGATTTTCCGGAGCTCTGCGACGAAGTCGCCCAGCGTGCAGCCCGTCATGCGCGCCTCCAGGGTTTTCCGCGGGTCGAGCCGCGGATGCTATGATAGCCCGCGGGAGGGCGCCCATGTCGATCGGCGGGATCATCTTCGTCCTCGTGCTGGTCGGGCTCGTCGTGGCCCTCGTCGCGACGTACAACCGGCTCGTCTCGCTGCGCCAGCGCTCCGAGGAGGCGTGGTCGGACATCGACGTGCAGCTCAAGCGCCGCACCGACCTCGTGCCCAACCTCGTCGAGACCGTCAAGGGCTACGCCGGGCACGAGCGCACCACGCTCGACCAGGTGACCCGCGCGCGCGGTGCGGCCGTGGCGGCGCAGACGCCCGAGGCGCGCGCCCAGGCCGAGAACGTGCTGACCGGGGCCCTCCGCCAGCTCTTCGCCCTCGCCGAGGCGTACCCGGACCTCAAGGCGAACGAGCACTTCCGCGAGCTGCAGGGCTCGCTCGGCGAGATCGAGGAGACGATCCAGAACTCGCGGCGCTACTACAACGCCGTCGTGCGCGACTTCAACACGACGATCGACAGCTTCCCGTCGAACTTCGTCGCGTCGTTCTTCCGGTTCGTCAAGCGCGCCTACTTCGAGCTCGACCGCCCCGAGGAGCGGCAGGTCCCGCGCGTGTCCTTCGGGAGCTGAGCCCGATGGGGCGCGGCCTCCTCGCCGCGCTGGCGCTCCTGCTGCTCGCCCCCGCGCCGGCCGCGGCCCAGGCGCGGCGCTTCGCGATCGACGTCTTCCGCGTCACGCTCACGGTGCACCCGGACGCGAGCCTGGTCATCCGCGAGGACATCACGTTCGAGTTCCGCGGCGCCCACAACGGCATCTTCCGCACGATCCCCGTGCGCTACGAGCGCGGCGGCCTCGAGTTCGCGCTGCGCCTGGACGGCATCGGCGTCTACGACGAGGCCGACCGGCCGCTGCGCAGCGAGGTCACCTGGCCGGGGCGCTACGTGAAGATCAAGGCGTGGGTGCCGGGCGCGGTGGACACGAAGAAGGCCGTGACGATCGTCTACCGCGTGCGGCGCGGGCTGCTCGATTTCGAGGACCACGACGAGCTCTACTGGAACGTGACGGGCAACGAGTGGGAGGTGCCGATCCGTGTGGCCGAGGCCTTCGTGGACCTGCCGCCGAGCGTCCCGTCGGACCAGGTGCGCACGCTCGCCTTCACGGGCCCGCGCGGCGGCGTCGGCCAGGACTTCACGCTCGAGCACATCGAGCGCTACCTCCGGTTCAGCACGACGCGCGCGCTGCGGCCGCGCGAGGGGCTCACCATCGTCGTCGGCTGGCCGCCGGGGCACGTCGCGGGGCCCTCCGCGCTCCGCCAGGCCTTCTGGGTCGTCGGCGACAACTGGCCGCTCGGCCTGCCGCTGCTCGCCTTCCTCTGGGGCGGCCTCGTCTGGTGGGCGTACGGGCGCGATCCCGCCGCGGGCCGGTCCGTCAAGCCCGAGTACGAGCCACCCGCGGGCCTCGGGCCCGCCCAGGCGGGCGCCCTCGTGGACGAGCGCGCCGAGCCGCGCGACGTGATCGCGACGATCGTGGACCTCGGCGTGCGCGGCTACCTCGAGATCGAGCCGGTCGGCGACGACGGTTCGGACTTCGTCTTCCGCCGCCTCAAGCCGGTCCTGGGGGACCCCGACCTCACGCCGATCGAGCTGGTGGTGCTCGCCACGATCTTCGGCCGGGACTGGGTCGCGAACCAGCGCCTGCTGTCGGAGGTCAAGCGCGACTACGACAACGTCTTCCCGAAGGTCCGCGGCCAGATCTACAAGTCGATGGTCCAGGACGGGCTCTTCCCGGCCTCGCCCCACCTCGTCCGGCGGGGCTGGGCCCTGGCGGGCGGGCTGGTCGCCGCCTCGGCCTTCTTCGTGAGCGACCTGCTCCCGTCCTGGCTCGGCGTCTACGGCTGGATGGTGCCGGTCGGCGTCGGCGCGAGCGGCGTCATCTTCGTCCTCTGGGCGCGCTTCATGTCCAAGCGCACGCTCGCGGGCGTGAAGATGCTCGCCCACGTGCGCGGCTTCCAGGAGTTCCTCGAGCGCGCCGAGAAGGACCGCCTCGCGCGGATGCCCGCCGACACGCTGCACCGGTACCTGCCGTGGGCGCTGGCCCTCGGCGTGAGCGAGCGCTGGGTGCACGGCTTCGAGGGGATGCGCGTGGCCGAGCCCACCTGGTACCGCGGGCACGGCGGCTTCTCGCTCGGGGGCTTCGAGCGCGACCTGACGGCCTTCTCGCGCGGCACGGAGGCGGCGATCCTCACGACGCGCCGGGGCGACGGGGGCGGCTTCGGCGGGGGCTCGAGCGGCGGGGGCGGCGGCGGCTCCTCGGGCGGCGGCGGGGGGGGCGGGGGCGGCGGCACGTTCTAGCAGGCGGGTGGACGGGACTCCGCCCGCCGGTGTATCGTAGGGAGCCTCGGGCTCGTGGTGCAGCCTGGTTAGCACACTGGACTGTCAATCCAGAGGTCGCGGGTTCAAGTCCCGTCGAGCCCGCCATGCATGCGACGCACGGCGAGGGGGCGGCATCGCGCCGCCCCCTTCGCGTCTCCCACTCTTGACCCGCTGCGCCCTCGGCGTTAGGGTCGCGGTGTCCGACCGTCGCTTCCGGGAGGCGGGTATCGCGCGATGAGGACGGCGAAGACGCTCGGGCTCGCGGAGCGGGTCGTCGAATGAAGGGGCGTGCCGGACGCCAGAACCTGGAGGGCTGGGTTCGCCGCAAGACTGCGCCCGCCCCGCCGGTGCCGAAGCCGGCACGCCCGCCGCGCCGCCCGCACCCTCCCCGTCCGGCGCCGCCGAAGCCGGGATGATCCGGCGCGCGAAGGAACCGCGATCGCCTACGCCGGCACGAGCGCCGGCTGCGCCTTCCCGGCGAAGAGCGCCAGCGCGACGAGGTGCTCCAGGTAGTCGAGGCTGACAGGCTTCGGCGCGAAGGCGAAGACCTCGGCGTCGAGGACCTTGGTGATCTCGCCGAGGTCGTTCGAGCCCGTGATGACGATCGCCGGGATCCGGATGCCCCGCGCGCGGAGCTCCCGGAGCAGGGCCAGCCCCCCCATGCGCGGCATGCGCAGGTCGATCAGGAGCAGATCCGGGCGTCGCTGGAGGATCTGCATGAACGCGTCGGTCCCATCGAGCGCCACGGACACTTCGTAGGGATGCGCATGGCGGAACACCCCGATGTACTCGGCGAGGACCTGGCACACCTCCGGATCGTCGTCGACGATCAGGATGTGCTTGGCGCGTCCGCCGCCCGTGCCGCGCGGGCTCTGTGTGCTCGTGATCGTGGTCACGTCCACGTCTCCCTCGTGAGTGCGCTCAGCTCGCCAGGCTCAGGGCGCGATCGGCCTCGATCGCCAGGAGGCGCTGATAGGTGATGCCCCGGCGCGCCGTGCCCGTCTCCACCAGGAGGCCGTCGTCCGTCGCCTGGCAGAGCAGCCCGCGGATCGGCTGGGGCGAATTCCTGACCGAGATCACGACCTGACCGCCCACGTAGGGCTCGGCCTCGGCCTTCCAGAGCGTGCTGAGCGGGTCGACGAGCGCCGGGAGCTCCTCGAGCTCGAGGATCTTGCCGAGCGCGGGCACCGTGCGGCGCTCGGGCGGGTCCAGGCGCGGCGCCGCGCCGTCCGGTGCCGGCGCGCCGAGGGCGGTGAGCACGCGGCTCACACGCAGCATCACGGCGCGGAAGACCCCGAAGCCCAGGAGCGACACGAGCAGCGCGAACGCGAGCGCCGCCTCGTATTCGAGCTCCTGGATCGCCCCGAGCCGCTGGAGCACGTACGCGAACGTGAGCAGCGGGAGGACCGCCATGAGCGCGAAGATCACGGCGGTCGACTGCAAGAGTGTGCGGGTGCTCTTCTCACGCATGGCTCGCTTCCTCCTGCCCCTCGACAGAGCACCGGCTGTGCCAACGCACCTAAGCGAGCGCCAGCACAGTGCATTCCGCCGCGCACGGAATTTCCGGTAGATTCGGCGCCGACAGAACTGACAGACACTCCGGGGCGAAGCTGGATAGACTCTAGCCGTGAGCGGTGGGGTCCTCCGAACCGACGCGCGCGCAGTCGACGCGCGCCGCGGGCGCCGACTAGGGCGTGGGTCCGCCGAGGCGCTTGCGCAGGAAGTAGTGGGTGTGGCCCGGCGGGTGGTCCTCGAGCGTGCCGAACACCTCCCAGCCGAGCTTCCGGTAGAACTCCGGCGCCTGGAAGCTGAACGTGTCGAGGAAGGCGTCGCGGCAGCCCCGCTCGAGCGCCCAGCGCTCGGCGACGGCGAGGAGCGCGCGCCCGTGGCCGCGCCCCCGCAGCGCCTCGGTCACCCAGATGATCGCGACGTGGAGCCAGCCGCCCCAGACGGCGCCGAGCAGGCCGCCCATGATCTCGTCGTGCGCGCCGCGCAGGAAGACCGCGAACTGCGAGTAGTCCGCCTGCCCGGTCGCCGCGATGTTGTAGGCGTCGAGGTGGTCACGGACGAACTGGTGCGCCGCTCCGGAGGCGTGGGGCTCGATCACGAGCCTGACGTCCTGCATGGCGGGCCGAGCCTACGCCAGCCCGCCGGGGGAATCAACCGGTCAGTGGGTCCACTCGCGATCGAGCGCGTGCTTCAGCTCGTGCAGGAGCACGCCGACGTCGTTGCGGCTGATGATCGTGCGCTCGCCCGGAACCCAGCAGCCCTCGTAGCGGCGGCCGGGCTCGGGGCGCCGCGCCTGGCAGGCGAGGTCCACCGTGCCCTCGTCGAGGATGACGACGCGCATCGGGCCGATCCGGTGCTCGCCGAGGCGCGGCGCCAGGCGCGGGTCGGCGCTCGCGCAGCCCGCGAGGAGCAGGGCCGCGCCGAGGAGCGCCGTGCGGATCGGCCGGGGTGCCATGCCTCCCCGTAGAGCAAACGCGCTGCCAGGGAGCCGTCGGACGCGGAGCGGCACGCGCTAAATTGGCGTCGGCACGACGGTTTCTTCGCGACGCTCCCCGCTGCCGGCTGCACCGTTTCCGGAAAGGGGTGGGGCAGCCCTGGCCAACCCTGACAGACGGGCGCGTCAAATCCGACCAGGACGGCATGCGCTCTGCTATCTTTTCCACCGGTGTCAGCCCGGCTAAAGGTGTCCGCGCTGCTTCTCGCGGCGACGCTGCTGGTGGCGCTGCCGGCGCCGGCGCGCGCCCAGCAGTCCGAGGCCGACGTGTTCGTGGCCGAGGCGATCCTGGCCTACGAGAGCAAGCAGTACGACGAGGCGCTCGGGCTCCTCGAGGACGCCCTCCGCCAGGATCCGGACAACATCGACGGGCTCTACTACACCGGCCTCGTCCACGTCGCGCGCCAGCGCTTCGACCTCGCGATCGCGCCGCTCGAGCGGGCCCGCGCGCTCGCGCCGGACGACCTGTCCATCGCGTTCCAGCTCGGCGTCGTCTTCTTCACGCAGGAGCGCTACGACCGCGCCGAGCCGCTGCTCACGCGCGTGTTCGCCGAGCGGCCGCGCGCGGACAGCGTGGGCTACTACGTGGGGTTCATGCGCTACCGGCGCAAGGACTACCAGGGGGCGCTGCGCGCCTTCAACACGGGGACCTCCTCGGACCCGAGCATCCAGCAGCTCACGCGCTTCTACGCGGGGCTCGCGCTGGCGGTGCTCGGCCTGCCCGAGCGCGCGGCGGCCGAGGTGGACGCGGCCCTGCGCGCCCAGCCGACCTCGGCGCTCACGGGGCCCGCCGAGCGCCTGCGCAACACGCTGCTCGCGGCGCGCGCGGGCGAGCAGCGCTTCCGCGCGGAGCTGCGCGTCGGGTTCCTGTACGACACCAACGTCGCCGTGAACCCCGAGCCGAGCCACGACCCGACGGCCGAATCCGTGCGGTACCGCGACACCCGGAGCCCGGCGGAGCTGCTGGCCGCCCGCTTCGACTACACCTTCCTCCGCACGGGGCCGTGGGAGGCGACGGTCAGCTACTCGGTCTTCCAGACGATCAACAACGACCTGCCGAAGTTCAACGTGCAGGACCACCTGGGCGCGGTCGGCGCCACGTGGCGCGCGGCGCTGTTCGACCTGCCGTTCCAGGCGGGCGCCCAGTACGCGTTCGACTTCCTCACGCTCGACAACGACGAGTTCACGCAGCGCAACACGGGCGTCGTGTACGCCTCGCTCGTCGAGGACCAGCTGAACCTCACGACCGGCCAGCTCCGGCTGCAGACCAAGGAGTTCTCGGGCGACTCGAACATCGCGCCCGAGGAGCGGCGCGACGCGAAGAACTGGATGGGGGGCTTCCTGCACGTGCTCCGCTTCGCCGGCGACCGGCACCTGGTGCGCGCGGGCTACCAGGTGGACGTCGAGGACGCCGACGGCCGCAACTTCAAGTACCTCGGCCACCGGCTGCTCGTCGGCGGCCAGTACACGCTGCCGTGGTGGGACACGCGGCTCAAGTACGACTACGACGTCCACTTCCGCAACTACGCCCACGCGCACACGGTCCTGCCCGAGGTGAACCCCCGCACGCGCGAGCGCGCCGACACGGAGCAGACCCACGTGTTCCGGATCGAGCAGCCGCTGCCGCAGAGCCTCACGCTCGCCCTGGAGTGGCAGGCGTCGATCGCGCGCTCGAACCTCCCGGTCTTCTCCTTCAACCGGAACGTCTACTCGCTGACGCTCTCCTGGCAGTACTGAGGCGGCGGCGCCCCCTCAGGGGGCGAGCGTCACCTTGCTCGCGCTCCCGCTCAGCAGGAAGTGCGCCGCCGTCGGCACCGCGGTGACCGTGCCGCCGGCGCCGACGAAGGGCGTCGGGTTGGTGACCGTGACGTTCGCGGCGACGGCGCCGTTCCGGAGCGCGAAGCGCAGGCCGCCCGCGCTGACGCAGTCGGCGCCGGCGCAGAGCGAGTTCGCCAGGGTGATGCTGTTGCCCGTGCCGGTGAAGGTGGCGAGCGGGCCCGACCAGGCGAAGAGCCCGCCGCCGCTCACGCTGACCAGGAGCCCGGCGTTGAGCGTCGAGCCGTTGGCGAGCGCGAGCAGCGACCCGGCGCCGCTCAGCACGCTCGCGTTCACGTTGACGACGGCGCCGGCGACGGTGAGCGTGCTGCCGTCCAGGCGGACGAGCGGCCCGAGGGCCGTGACGCGAGCCTGGTAGGATAGGTCCACCGCCGGGCCCGTCGTCGTCAGGGTGCTGCCACCCCGGAGCGCGATGAGCGGGGCCGAGGCCTCCAGGAGCGCGCGGTCGAGCTTGACCACGCTCCGGGTGCTCACCGTCGTGCCGTCCGCGGCGTTGAGGAAGGCGCCGGCGTGCTGCAGGGGGCGGTCGGTGCCGAGCGTGAGCCCCGTGACGGGATCGGGCGCCGTGCCGACGCCGGCGACGTCGAGCATGGCCACCTCGCGGCCGAGCGCGTAGGTGCCGCCGCTCAGTTGGACCAGCGGCTCGGTCGACGTGCTGACGAGGCGCCCGTCCTGTACGACGCTCGCCAGGCTGAAGGGCACGCTGAGCGTGCTGTCGGTCGCGCGCAGGAGCGCCCCGCCGAGTGTCACGGTCGACCCGCAGCAGACGACGAGGAGCGAATCGAAGCTCTCGGTAGCGCCCGTGCGCTCGATCAGGGGCGTGCCCGCCGGGCGCGTCAGCGTCGCGCCGTCGCGGACGAAGAAGAGCGGCGGGTCCTCCTGGACCACGACCGCGTCGATCAGCATGCCGGAGGGGCGAGAATTGTCCTGGACGTCAGCGACCTCGAAGCTGAGCGTCGCGGACCCCGGCGCGGCGACGATCGTCGAGCTGGTGACCACGCCGAGGTCGTAGGTTCCCGAGTGCTGCGTCTGTCCCTCGCCCGCCTCGAGAGTGAACTTCCCGTCCGGGGTGCTGAGCGGGGCCGCCACGAGCGAGAAGTTCGCGTGCTGGGAGTTCACGTCGGTCGCCAGAATCGTGTGTGTCGTGCCCGCTGCGTCGGTCAACACGACCTTGAAGGTGTCGTTGAAGTCCGAAGCGTGCCCGCTGTTCTGGTAGTTCGGGTTGGTGAAGAACGGATACTCGTTCGTCAGCAGCACGCCCCGGAACTTCACGACCAGGAGTGAGTTCGCGTCGAAGGTCTGACTCAGGACGCTCCGGCGGCAGGGGTGGCAGTCCGAGGTGCCGAGCTGCACCGCGTCCGTGCCGGTGTGGACGAGGGCGAACTTCGCCCCCTGGGTCGGCGCGAACGACCCGAAGGAGGTCAGGACGGTCGCGGCGCCGCTCACGGTCCAGTGGTCGAGGTCGGCCTCGAAGCTGCCGTTCTGCACGAGCGTGTTGCCGAGGACCACCCGGGCGTCCGGGCCCGTGAGCTTCAGGTAGGCGCCGTTCGTGCCGAAGTCCACCGTGCCCGCGCCGCTGGCCGGCATGAAGTCCGGCGCCGCGAGGATCTGATCGATCGAGGCGCCCCCGGTCAGCAGCACGGGGAACCCGAGCGTGGCGTCGAGCGCGCAGCCCACGCACCCGGCGTTGGCGAGCTTCAGGGTGTTGGCGCCCGCGCCGAAGGACACGAAGGAGCCGCCGGTCTCGATCTTGAAGAGCGAGCTGCCGGAGAGGCTGACGAGCACGCCGTTCTGGATGTCGAGGGTGCTGCCGTTGAGGAGCGACACGAGGCTCGCGCCGCCCGTGACGGCGAGGTAGTTCCCGCCGGCCGCCGTGCCCACGCTGAACAGGGAGCGGCTCGTGACCGTCAGGGTGGAGGCGTCGAGCTTGACCAGCGGCACCGTCGAGGTCAGGCGCACGCTCTTGGACAGGTCGATCGCGTCCAGGGCGGTCGTGAAGTCGGCACCCGCCTTGAGGGAGAGGAGCGCGGCGGTCGCGGCGACGACCGCGCTCTCGACCTTCAGGAACTGCTGGCCGCTCACCGTCGCGCCGGTGACCTCGAGCCCCACGCCCTCGTGCAGGACCGGCGCGTCGGCGGTCGCCGTCACGGTCACGCCGTCGAGCACCTCGGTCGTGATCGCGCTCGCGCGTCCGAAGAGGCGCCCCATCGCCGTGCCCGCGGCGGTCGCGAGCGTGTGCGTACCGCCCGTGATCGCGAACAGTGGGTCCGTGCTGCCGTGCGTGTCGAGCTGGCTGCCGGCGCCCACGTAGAGCAGCCCTCCGGTCGTCTCGAGCGTGCTGCCGCTGGTCGCCGCGAGCACCGGACCGTGGAGGCTGACGCTCGCGAACGTGCTCCCCGACGTGGAGCCGGAGCCGGCGATGCGGAGGAGATCGCCCTGATCGCGGTTGAGCGTAGCGGCTTCGCCGTTCAAGGTGACGGAAGTGTTCTCGAGCTGGACGAGCGCATCGGTCGTCGTGCTCGAGAGCGTGGCACCGTTGAAGACGCCGACGAGGTGGCCGGTGGCGGTGACCGCGGCCTTGGTGGAGACGAGCAGGGGACCGGCGAGCGACACGGACGCGGGCGTCCCGGCCGTGCCGCTCGACGCCGAGGACACGAGGCTGAGCAACCGGCCGTTCGTGGTGGCGGGGCCGCCCGTCGCCAGCGGATCCGTGCCGCCGAGGGTCAGCGTCGGGCCTTCGACGCCGTCGAGGACGATCAGCGCCCCGGTGCCACTCGAGGTGAGGCTCGAGCGGGTGACCGAGAGGAGGCTGAACAGCGAGCTGATCGAGCCGTCGGTCGCGCGGAGGAGCGAGCCGCCGGGGCTCGTCAAACTCACGCTGGCGGCAGCGGTCAGCTCTCCGGTGAAGACGCTGCTGGTGTCCGTGATCGCGAAGAACGAGCCGCCCGACTGGGCGTCCGGGCCGGCGTTGAAGGTCGAGCGCGTCAGCGCGATCAGCGGGGCGCTCGCGCCGCTCGTGAGCTGGGCGGCCTGGCCGACGAAGAAGCCCGCGCAGCACGCCGACGTCGCGTGGCCGAGGCTGCTCGTGTCGAAGGTGCTGTCGCTCGCCTCGAACAACGGGCCCGCGAGCGTGATCCGACTCGGCGTCTCCGCGGTCGTCGAGCGGCGCAGCGTCACCACGTTGCCTGCGGTGTCCACCGACGAGCCGGTGAATGACAGGAGCGCCGAGGCCGAGGTGCTGCTGAGCTGGGCGCTGTCGCCGACGAAGAGGAACGTGTGCGTGTCGGCCGCGGGGTCGCCGGTCTCGAACCTGGTGTTCGTGGCGGCGAGGAGCGGGCCCGAGAGGCTCATCGTGGGTGCAGGCTGGCCCACCCCGTTGATCGCGAGCGGCAGGAAGTTCCGAGCCGCAGTCACCGTGCTCGTGGTGTCTTCGAGCAGGGCGGTGCCGGTGAACTTGAGGAGCGGCGCGGTCGTCGCGGTCGTGGTCACGCTGGCGCCGTTGATCACGGTGAAGAACGAATAGGCGTCGGTGGTCGCCTGGAGGGCGGAGTCCGTGGAGTCGAGGAACGAGCCCCTGAGACTGATGCTGCCGCTGTCGGTGAACAGCGCGAAGTTCCGCGACGTCGTGACGTCCGTGCGGAGCAGCGAGAGGAACGCGCCAGTGGTGTTCGACGTGAGCGTGCCCGCGTGCATCTCGAAGAAGGCGCCGGTCGTGTCGACCGAGCTGTCCGTGGCCGAGAGGAGCGCCCCCGTCATCGTCGCCGACTTGCCAGTGCCGATGTTCACGTCGAAGAGCGGATCGATCGTCTCGGTGGCGGTGACCGTGGTGTACGTGAGCTGGACGAGGGCGTCGGTCGCCTGGAAGGTCCCGGCCTCGAGCTCGAAGAGGCCGCCCTTGATGCCGATGCTCGCATGGTCTTCCGCGTCCGTGCCCACGGAGACCAGGGCGACACCCGACTCGGTCGGGGCGACCGCCGCCTCGGAGTCGCCGAGCGAGACCAGGTGCTGCTCGGCCTCGGTCACCGTGAGCGTGCTGGCGCCGCTGAGCTTCAGCAGGGGCTGGTTCAGCGCGAGAGTGAACGTGTCGCTGTCCGTGTCCTCGTCGGTCTCGCCGAGCGTGCGCACCGTGAGGGTCGAGTCGATGAGCCAGACGCCGATGCCGGTCAGCTCGAAGCTGTTGCCGCTGCCGTCACCGCTGATCAGCGCGTCGGCGGTGAGCTCGGACGACGTGAGCTTGATGGCGGGCGCCGCGCCCGTGAGCCTGAGCGTGCTCCCGTCGAACATCCGTGCCAGCGCCTCGCCGCCGAGGTCGAGCGCGACGCCGTCGAGCTCGAGCAGCGCGCCGGCCGTCAGGGTGGACGCGCCGCTCACCTCGATCATGTGTGTCCCTGCCCACGACACGTCGAGAATCGCGGCGCCCGAGGCCTTGAAGAGCGTGCCGGCGAGCGTCGCGGTCGAGCCGCCCTCGACCCGGGCCAGATTCGGGTATTCCTTGAGCTTCAGCGTGCCGCCGCTCACGTCGATGAACGCCCCGGTCCCCGTGGCCGTGAGGTGGGCGCCGCCCGACACCTCGAAGACCGCCGAGCCCTTCTGCTTGAAAAAGCCCCCCGAGGTGACCAGCAGCGGGCCGCTCAGCGTCGCCGTGGCGCCGGCGCCGTTGACGCGGAAGAAGTGCGTGCTCTCGTCGTAGGAGCCGGACTTCACGGTGGTGTCCGTGAACGAGGCGAGCGGCGCCGGCCCGCTGGTGAGCGTGCCGAAGACCGTGACGAAGTCGTCGGTGATCGTGTATTCGTCGCCTGCGCTGGTCGCGAGCAGCGAGGCGCCGGTGAGCGTGAGGCTCGCGCCCGACGCGACGGTGAGGAAGTTCGAGGCGTTGACCGTGGTCGGGTCGGTCGCGACCAGGGTCGCGCTCGTCGAGAGCGTCCCGTCGATCTGGACGACCCGCGTGCCCGCGTCGAGCGTGCTGGCGGTCACGTCGAGGAGCGTGCCCTTGAGCGTGACGTCGGCCGTCGAGGGCACCAGGAGCAGGTTGCCCACCCCCTCCTGCGTGACGGTGCTGCTCTCGACCACGACCAGCGAGTTGGTGTCCTTCTGCTCCCACTTCCCGCTGAGCGTCGAGAGCCCCGGATAGAGCGTGCCCGTGGAGGCGACGCTGTACGGGTTTTGCCCGACGATCGGAGCCGGCGGCGCCGTCGGGTCGGTCGTGCTCCCGCCCGTCGTGATCGGCGGCAGGATCGGCGGCGTCGTCGTCGTGATGACCGGCTCCGGCGGCGGCGGCGCCGAGGTGGTGGCTCCGAGCAGCGCGCTGTCCCCGCTCTTGTCCGAGTCCTTGCTGTCGCCCTTGCCCTCGTCCTTCGAGGCGGTCGCCGCGGGGTCGGGCGCGATGAGCGAGGCGAGCGCGCTCGCCTGCGCCTGCTGCTTGCTGGCGACCTCCTTCTTCGCGTCCTCGGGCGTGTCCTGGTGCTGCTGCGCGCTCTTGAGCCCGGAGAGGATCTGGCCGAGCTGGGTGGGCGGGATGGGCTTGACCTGGCCGAAGATGGTCCCCGTGACGGACAGGCTCTGGAGCGGCCCGACGATCACCGGGCTCTGCAGCGCGGCGAGCCGGTCCCCGGCGGCGGCCGTGCCCGGCAGGCGCGGCAGCACCTCGATCGAGCCGCGGAGCACGTAGAGGTTCGACGTCGCGGGCACGGGGCCGCGGGCCGCCTGCGCCGTCGCGCGGAGGACCTCGAAGACCACGACCGTGCCGCGGACGCCGGCGACGACGTTGGGTGTGCGCACCTCGATGGCCTCGCCCGGGCGCATGCGCTGCCGGGCGACGGCGAGCGCCAGCTTGCCCGACTCGAGCCCGACGCGCGAGCGCCCCGCCTCCTCGCTGACGGTGAAGACCGACTGCTCGCGGACGGTGACGAGCGCCTTGCCGCCCAGCAGCACGCGCACGACGGACTGCTCGCCCGTGCGGATCGTGTCGCGCCCGTACACCGCGTCCTTGAACCGGAGCGGGAGCTGCTGCGCGGGCAGGCTCGCGCGCGCGACGGTGGCCGCGCCCGTGATCGTCGTGACGACGCCCGCGGGCGCCAGGTTCTGCGCGAGCGCGAGCTGGGGCCAGAACATCAGCAGGAGAACCGCGGAGACCAGCTTCTGCGCCCGGCGTCCCGTCATGGTCCTTCCTCCGGCTGGGGTTCCGAGCATGAGCCAGCGGCGCATTGTTTCCCTGTTATCGTTCGCTGTCAACCAGGCTAGAGTGACGGCATGGGGGCTTTCCGGAAACTGCTGGGCGGCGTCGCCGCGGCGGGGGTCGTCGTCGCCCTCCTCGGGACGGGCGCGCTCGAGCGCTTCGAGCTCGGCGCGCTCAGCCGGCTCTTCGAGCTGCGCGGCCCGCGCGAGCCCACGGCGCCGATCGTGATCGTCACGATCGGCGAGGACTCGTTCCAGGAGCTCGACCTGCCGTGGCCGTTCCCGCGCGCGCTCCACGGCCGGGTGATCGAGCGGCTCGCCGCGGCCGGCGCGCTCGCGATCGGCGTGGACATCCTGTTCCCGGAGCCGTCGCCGCGGGGGCCCGCCGACGACGAGGCGCTCGGCGCCGCGGTCGCGCGCGCGGGCAACGTCGTGCTCGGGGCGAGCCTGACGACCGTCGAGGACGGGCTCGGCACGCGCACGAGCTTCGGCGTGCCGCTGCCCGTGATCCGCCGCGGCGCCGCGGCCGTCGCGCCCGTCAACGTCTTCGGCGACCGCGACGGCGAGGTCCGGCGCGCGCCCCTCAGCGTCGGTGAGGACGCGCGGCCGGGCTTCGACGCCGCGCTCCGTCGCGTGGCGGAGGCCGCGGGGCTGCCGCCGGCGCCGCTGCCGGCCGTGCCCGCGTTCCTGATCAACTACCGCGGCGGGCCCAGCACGTACCCGTGGATCCCGTACTACCGCGTGGTGCGCGGCGAGGTCGGGCCCGAGGTCTTCGCGGGCACGATCGTGCTGATCGGCCCGACGAGCCCGGTGCTCCACGACCTGTTCCCGACGCCGTTCGCGCGCGCGGGCGACATGCCCGGCGTCGAGATCCACGCCAACGCGCTCGACACGCTGCTCCGGGGCGACCGGATTCGCGAGGTTCCCGCGTGGGCGAGCACGCTCGCGGCCGTCGCCGCGGCGCTCCTCGGCGCGGCGCTCGTCGTCCGCTTCCAGGCGCTCCGCGGCCTCGCCGCCGCCGCGCTGCTCTGGGGCGTGCTCGCCGCGGGCGCCGTCGGGCTCTTCCTCGGCTGGGGCGTGTGGCTCCGCGGCGTCGCGCCGACCCTCGGCCTCGTGCTCGGGTACGGCGTGACGATGGCCGAGAGCTTCGTGCGCGAGCAGCGGGAGAAGCGGCGCCTGTCGCGCTTCTTCTCGCCCGACGTGCTGCGCGCCGTCGTCCGCGGGCGCGAGGCGGTGAGCCTCGGCTCGAGCCGCCGCATGGTGACGGTGCTGTTCTCGGACCTGCGCGGCTTCACCTCGATCTCCGAGAAGCTCGCGCCCGAGCAGGTGGCCGAGATGCTGCGCGAGTACCTCACCGAGATGACCGAGATCGTGTTCAAGCACGGCGGCACCGTGGACAAGTACATCGGCGACTGCGTGATGGCGCTCTACAACGTGCCCTTCGAGGACCCGGAGCACGCGGTGAAGGCGGTCCGCACGGGGCTCGAGTTCCAGGAGCGGACGCTCGCGGCGGCGGCGCGCTGGGAGGCGAAGTTCGGGGTCAGCATCAAGAACGGCGTCGGCATCAACACCGGTGAGGCGGTCGTGGGCACGCTCGGCTCCGAGCAGCGCCTGGAGTACACGGCGATCGGCGACACGGTGAACCTCGCGGCGCGGCTCGAGTCGATCACGAAGGAGTACGGCGCGTCGATCGTCATCAGCGAGTCCACGTACGCGCACGTGAAGGGGATGTTCCCGACGCGCGCGCTCGGCGCCGTCACCGTGAAGGGCAAGACCCAGCCGGTCGAGATCTACGCGGTGCTGCCCTCGGACATCCGCAAGCACCCGCGCGCCGTGCTCGACGCCGCGGCGACGCTCACGCTGGCTGGCGCCGGGCGCGCGTGCCGGGTGCGCACGCGCGACATCAGCGAGGGCGGTCTGGCGCTCGCGGACGTGCCCGACGAGTGGACGGTGGGCAGCCGCATCGAGATCCGGCTCGAGGGCGGCGAGCTGCCGCGGCCGATCGTCGCGACGGGTGCGATCGCCTGGCGCCGCGGCGCCGAGGCGGGCGTGACGTTCACCGCGCTCGAGCCGGAGTCGGCGCCCGCCGTCGCGGAGTACATCGGGCGCCCGTAGCCCGCACGCCCGTCAGGCGGCGGCGCGCCGCAGCGCCGGCAGGCGCAGGCAGCCCTTGTCGCACGCGACCGCCGTGGGCGGCGCGAAGGCATCGCAGCTCCGCACGTCGAGCAGCGTCCCGTCCCACGCGTCCTCCCGGAACTCGGCGGTCACGTCGCGGTCCTTGAACGGGCACCGGAAGCGGAGCGTCTCGGGCCGGGTGATCCGCCCGCCGCGGGTGTACAGGGCCCACACCAGGAGCGCGAGCGAGAAGCCGAGGGCGAGCACGATGGCGAGCGTCACGCGAGGATCGAGCATCGGCCTCACCTCCCGGGACCGAGTCTGACACCGGAGGCCGGGCGCCGGCATGAGGCGAACGGCCTGCAATCGCCCGCCGATCGGCCCGGGGGCGGCCCCCGACGGGATCCCCTGTGCCCGATCCGTTCTCGTCCTCTGACGGGCCGGGGCTCAGCAGCCGGTCGAGCCGAAGCCGCCCGCGCCGCGCTCGCTCGGCGGCAGCTCGTCCACCTCGACCACCTCGGCGCGCTCGACCCGCTGGATGATGAGCTGCGCGATCCGCTCGCCGCGCGTGAGCGTGACCGGCGCCGCCGGGTCGTGGTTCACGAGCAGCACCTTCACCTCGCCCCGGTAGCCGGCGTCGATCAGGCCGGGCGTGTTGAGCACCGACACGCCCCGCGTGAGGGCCAGGCCCGAGCGCGGCAAGACGAAGGCGGCGCAGCCGGGCGGGAGCGCGATCGCGAGGCCCGTGCCGACCAGCGCGCGGCCGCCGGGGACCAGCGTCACGTCATGGGCGGCGTGGAGGTCGAGGCCCGCGTCGCCCTCGCGCGCATACGCGGGCAGCGGCACGCCCGCCTCCAGCCGCTTCACTGGTACCTTCACCCTCGGACGATTCCCGCCTGCGCGCGCTCCTTGTCGGTGGTGACGACGAGGTTCGAGAGGCGCTTGAGGACCTCCATCGTGAGCTGCGGGCGGTTGCGGATGAGCCACTCGAGGCGCTCGTCCCGGATGATCAGGAGCTCGGTGTCGCCGGTCGCCACGGCGCTGGCCGAGCGGGGCGCCTTCCGGAAGAGCCCCATCTCGCCGAAGAGCTCGCCCTCGCCGTAGCGCGTGAGCGTCCTCTCGGCGCCGTCGAACTGCCGGCGGATCTCGACCGCGCCCGCGTGGACCACGTACGCCTCGTTCCGCGGATCGTCGCCCTCCTTGAAGATGACGTCGCCGGGCTTGAACTTCCGCCGCTCGATGTCGCCGAGCGAGAGGTTCTTGTAGATCTCCAGCCCGATCGACGGCAGAGACGACTTCGCCTCGACCGGCAGGCGCGCATTGGTCCAGCCGCCGAGGCCGCCCTTGAGGATCCGGACG
>Ga0209002_10001346_pt1 | contig 19839 bp, 20 predicted proteins | sample Rifsed16ft2_FD_184010 | JGI IMG/M metagenome (GOLD analysis project Ga0209002, IMG submission 184010) | Soil microbial communities from Rifle, Colorado, USA - sediment 16ft 2 (version 2) | ecosystem: Environmental > Terrestrial > Deep subsurface > Rock core/Sediment | place: Rifle, Colorado... | reverse complement strand
CCTTCAGCTGTCGCGCAGTGCGAAGCACGGAGCGACCCAGCCGTGGGGGTGGGGCCCCACCGCACTGATGAAAGAGCGAGCCCGCACTAAGTCACTAAAGATTTCTGCGATCGAAAGCGTGCGGGAGAAGCTCTTGGAGACGATAGGTATCGACGCGCCCCCGCAGATTGGCCAGGTGGACGACGATGTCTCCGCAGTACTCCCAGAGAAGCTGCCGGCAGGCTCCGCAGGGCGGCGTCACCATGTCGGCTCCGGTGACGACGGCTAGGGCGCGGAACTTCGTCGCCCCTTCGGAAAGGGCCTTCCATAGAGCCACCCGTTCCGCGCAGACGCTCAAACCGTAGGAGGCATTCTCTATGTTGCAGCCGGAATAGATCTTCCTCCCGTTCGTCTGCAGGGCCGCTCCGACTTTGAAGCCCGAGTAGCGGGCACAGGCCTTCGAGCGTGCCTTGCGCGCCGAGCCAATCAGAGATCGCGCCGCGCGCTTGGCCATCCTCTCCGAGCCTCAGTCGAGCTTGGCGAGCTGGGGGACCAGCTGCTCAAGAAGCTCCGTGAAAACGCCCCGCACCCGTTCGCCGGTCTCCATGACCTCACGGTGATCCAGTTTCTGGGGGAGGATGCCCGCCGCCATGTTGGTGATGCAGGAGATTCCCAGCACCTTGGTGCCCATCTGATTGGCAGCAATCACCTCCAGAACGGTGGACATGCCGACCGCATCGGCACCCAGCGTTCTCAGCATGCGGATCTCGGCCGGCGTTTCGTAGCTCGGACCGAGTAAGCCCGCATAGACTCCTTTGCGCAAGTTCAATCCGATGGCCCGTCCCGATGCTTCGCATAGAGCTCTCAGTTTGGGGTGGTAGCCTTCCGTCATGTCGATGAAACGCGGGCCCAGCTCCTGGTCTTCCGGTCCCTGGAGGGGATTGAGCCCGGTGAGATTCAACTGATCGGAGATCACCATCAGCTCACCGGGCTTGAAGGCGGTGTTGATCGCCCCCGCCGCATTGGTGACCACCAGTGTCTTGATGCCGAAAGCGCTCAATACCCGAGCGGGGAAAACCACCTGTTGGGCGGTGTATCCCTCGTAGGCATGGACCCGCCCCACCATGACCGCCAGCGGAACCCCTTCGCAAAGGCCCAGCATGAGATGACCGGCGTGTCCCGCCACGGTAGAAAAGGGAAAGTGAGGGATATCCGGGTAGGGGATCGTATGGGCGCTTTCCAGCTCTCTGGCAAAAGAGCCGAGTCCCGATCCCAAGACCAGGCCGACTGTCGGTCTCGAGCCAGACCGGGTGGCGAGAAAAGAAGCGGCCTCCTTGACTGCCTCTGCGAGCTTTCCCATTGGAACTAGGGGTTGAGAAGGCCGGCGATGGTGGTGGTCATGAAAGTAGCCAGCGAGCCGCCGAGAACGACGCGGAGACCGAGCTTCGCGATATAAGGACGCTGAAGAACGAAGTTATATAGATGATGGTGGGGAGGGCCTTGAATACCAGTCCCAGCACTCCGATGAAGCGAAGGCTCATGAGCCCGCCTCAGCCGGATTCAAGATCTTGTGCACCAGGGGAACCGGCGAGGGAGGCTCGTCCTGAATCCGGTAGGCGCTGGTGATGAGCCGCTCGGCTTCCTCGAGCCGGGAGCGGTCATTATAATGAAGCGCCGACAGAGGGTCGCCGAGGGATACTCGATCTCCGACCTTGCGTTGTACGACGATTCCTACCGCGGGATCGATGGTTGCTTCCACGGTCTCCCGACCGGCCCCCAGCAGCATGGCCGCCACCCCCACCCCTTCGGTGTCGATGCCTCCCACGTAGCCGGCTCGCGGGCTCAACACGTCTTTGCGATGCGCCGCCTGTGGCAATTTGTCGGGGTTCTCTATGACACGCGGATCTCCCCCTTGGAGCCGCACGATCTCGGCAAGTTTATCCAGACCGGCGCCAGAAGCAATCAGGGTCGCCGCCTTCTGCCTCCCCTCTTCGACGCTGGAGACGGCGCGCCCGAAGACCAGCATGTAAGCGGTGAGGAGCAAACAGAGCTCCCGGAGATCCTCCGGGCCGTTGCCAGCCAGCACCTCCACCGACTCCTTTATCTCCAGCGCGTTGCCCACGTGGGTGCCCAGCGGCTGGTTCATGTCGCTCACCACCGCCACCGAGCGCGTTCCCATTCGGTGCGCGATGGATGCCAGCAGCGTTCCCAGCTCGGTGGCGGAGTTGATGTCCTTCATGAACGCTCCGCTTCCCACCTTGACGTCCAAGACCAGTCCGTCTATTCCCTCGGCGAGTTTCTTGGAGAGTATGCTGGCCACGATCAGGGGGATGCTCTCGACCGTTCCCGTCACGTCACGCAGCGCGTAGAGCTTTCTGTCGGCCGGCGCGATCTCGTCCGTTTGGCCGATGAGAGCACAACCCGCCTTGGCCAGCACCTTCCGAAACTCGGTCAAGCTCAGTCGAACGGAAAAGCCGGGTATGGACTCGAGTTTGTCCAACGTTCCTCCGGAGTGGGCCAGGCCTCGTCCGGAGATCATGGGCACCACCACACCCGCCGCCGCGGCGAGCGGCGCGATGATCACGGAAGTCTTGTCTCCCACTCCCCCGGTGCTGTGTTTGCCGACCTTTTCGCCGGGTAGGTCGGAAAGGTCGAGTACCGAGCCGCTGTGCAGCATTTCCTCGGTTAGAGCCAAGGTCTCCTTCTCGCTCATGCCCTGCACGGCAACGGCCATGAGAAACGCTGCGGCTTGGTAGTCGGGAATCGTGCCGGTGACGAATCCAGAGATGAGGAAGGCGAGCTCCTGCCGGTCGAGCTCGAAGCCGTACCTCTTGCGGCGAATGATGTCGACGGCTCTCACGGTGAGGGATGAAGCGCGTGGACCAACGAAGATCGGTGAGACACGCGGGCTATCATGCCGTGGTGCATCCAACGTGTCAAGATACATGGAGGGTTCGATTTGCGATGTGATAGCATCGGGCCGGAAAACGGAGAGTGACTCATGGCGGTCGTTAGAGTCGAGCATCCGCTCATCCAAGACGTGCTCACCGTTCTTCGTGACGCTTCCACTCCTCGAGAAGATTTTCGTCGATTGGCGAAGAAGCTCAGCACGCTATTGGTCTTCGAGGCCTCGCGGGACCTTCCCCTGCGGCAGGAGGAGGTCGAGACTCCCCTGGAACGCACCGTGGGTGGCCGTCTGGACGCGGAGATCGTCCTGGTGCCCGTTCTCCGCGCCGGCATGGGCATGCTGGAGGCCCTGTTGGAGATCTTTCCCGGGGCCTCGGTGGGGTACGTGGGGCTGGAACGCGACGAGGAGACGGCGGTAGCGCGCCGCTATTACCTCAAATTGCCCAACCTGCCGGATCGTTACGTCTTTCTTCTCGATCCCATGCTGGCGACGGGTGGCTCGGCCGTGGCGGCGGTCGAGGCCCTGCGGGAACAAGGGGCGCGAAACATTCGCCTACTTTGTATCGTTGCCGCTCCCGAGGGGATCGCGCTCCTCGAAGAACACTGCCCGGACGTGCCCATCTACACCGCGGCGGTGGACCGGAAGCTCAACCAACGCAAGTACATTCTGCCCGGATTGGGGGACTTCGGCGATCGCCTCTTCGGAACCTGAGATGCTTCCAAGTCGGTGTGCACCATGGGTTTTCATTTCGCCCCGGGATGCGACCGTTTGACGGGATCCCGGCAAATCCATACGATAGACTGCTCGAATGCAGGAGAGGGAAAGCATTTCCACGACGCGCGTGAGCGCACCGACCATGGCGATCTGTGTGGCGGCTTGGCTTATCCCCGGCCTGGGCCACTTCATGCTGCGCCGCCAATGGCGAGGACTCCTCTTTATGGTCATCGTCGCCACCATGTTCGTGCTGGGGATCCATATGGACGGAGAGCTCTTTCGATTGGACGGCTCACGCCCGTTGACGTTCTTGGCCGGACTCGCCGAGATGGGAGTGGGACTGCTTTATTTCTTGGCGCGGTTGCTGCAATTCGGCGCCGGCGACGTCAAATCCGTCACCTACGAGTACGGATATACATTTTGTATCGTGGCGGGACTTCTGAACATGCTCATCGTGCTCGACGCTTACGACATCGCCACGGGTAGAAAAGAGTGACCAGTCATTTCTTGATCTTGACGGTTTTCGCTGCCCTCGCATCGGGGGCATTCGCAATGTTGATGCGAGAGGGCAGAGCGGCTCAGGTGCGATTCGGAGTCTTCGTCTTCCTGTGTTTCGTGGTCTCTGCTTTCGTACTGGGCTGGCTCATGTTGCCCTTTCCCTCCTGAGAATAGGCGTCTCTTGATTCTGTCGTTCTTGCGCTGGTGGGGACCCCTCCTCGCCTATGCGGTGAGCGACGAATGGCATCAGCGTTTTGTCCCGCGCCGATCGGCGAGCCTGGAGGACCTGGCGGTGGATTGTCTCGGCATTTCAAGGAAGGGCCGGTGGTAGCCCGGAACGGGTGAGGGAAGACCCATGGAGATTAAGAACGTAGGGGTGGTGGGCTGCGGTCTTATGGGATCGGGAATCGCTCAGGTGTCTGCCGATTCCGGTTACCAGACGGTAGTGCACGAGATCGATGACCAGATTCTGGAGAAGGGACTGAGCGCGGTGGAGCGTTTCTTGTCCCAGGGCGTGAGGAAGGGGAAGCTCACCGAAGAGCGGAAGAAGGAGATCCTAGGACGCATTCGAGGGACGACTCGTCTCACGGACCTTGGGGGCGCCGACTTGATTGTCGAGGCCATCGTCGAGGATCTGGAAGCAAAGATGAAGCTCTACCGTGCGCTCGACGACGTCGCCAAGCAGGACACCATCTTCGCCAGCAACACGTCCTCGCTGTGCATAACCGAGATGGCATCGGGAACCCGGCGGCCGGGACGGTTCGTTGGACTTCACTTCTTCAATCCGGTTCCGCTCATGAAGGTGGTGGAGGTCATTACCACCATTATGACCGAGCCGATCGTTCCGGACGTGGTCATCGGCTTCGCCCGTTCCCTGGGTAAGACCCCTATACGAGCCCCCGATCGCCCGGGCTTCGTGGTCAACCGACTTCTCGTTCCCTACATGCTGGACGCCATCCGCGCGCTGGAGGAGGGAGCGGGAACCAAGGAAGATCTGGATGCCGGCATGAAGCTCGGTTGTGGACACCCCATGGGGCCCTTCGAGCTTCTGGACTTCGTGGGCCTCGACACCACCTACTACATCGCTAACATCATGTACCAAGAGTTCAAGGAGAAGCGCTTCGCTCCTCCTCCCCTCCTGCGCCGCATGGTCCTGGCCGGTCTGCTGGGGCGCAAGTCTGGGAAGGGATTCTATGACTACACTTGAGGCGATATGACGTTCAGAAACCTCCTGGCCGAAAAACGGGGTGAGGTCCTTGTCGTCACCATCCATCGTCCCCAGCAGCTCAATGCGCTGAATGCCGAGACCATGGGCGAGCTCGATTCCGTTTTCGGAGAGTTGGACTCGGATGAGACGGTAAGAGGCGTCATCCTGACCGGCGGGGGAGAAAAAGCCTTCGTGGCGGGAGCGGATATCAAGGAATTGGCCGGCGAGACACCGACCAGCGGCCGCCAGACCTCGGCGCGCGGCCAGGCGGTCTTGCGCCGCATCGAAACATCCGTCAAGCCGGTGGTCGCCGCCATCAATGGTTTCGCGCTGGGCGGGGGCCTGGAGCTGGCGCTGGCCTGTCACCTTCGCATCGCCGCCGAGGGGGCGACCATGGGTTTGCCGGAAGTGAAGCTCGGTGTGATCCCAGGCTACGGGGGAACGCAGCGCCTGGCGCGCTTGGTGGGGAAGGGCAGGGCGCTGGAGTTGATTCTGACGGGAGGGAGGATCGACGCCGGCGAGGCCCATCGCATCGGGCTGGTGAACCGCGTCGTGCCACCCCAACGACTCCTTCCGGAAGCCGAGGCCCTGCTGAGAGAGATTCTCGCCAACGGACCCTTGGCGACACAGTATGCCTTGATGGCAGTGGAGCGCGGCCTGGAGGGCACTCTCGACGAAGGACTGATGCTGGAGTCGTCACTGTTCGGGCTTCTCTGTGCCACCGAGGACATGAGGGAGGGCATGAAGGCCTTCATCGAAAAGCGACCTCCCAGATTCGGTGGGAAGTAGGCTTCCTTTGAAGCGAATCATCGAGGGTAAGCCTAACGGGAAGGGCCTGCGCTTTGCGCTGGTGGTCAGCCGTTTCAATAGTCAGGTGACCGACAAGCTGCTTTCGGGAGCGCTCACCGCTCTGGAGAAATGCGGGGTAGGAGAAGAGGACGTGGAAATCGTGCGAGTCCCCGGTTCTTTCGAGATCCCTCTCGCCGCCAAGAGGTTGGCCGACTCCGGGCGGTTCAGCGGCGTGGTCTGCCTGGGAGCGATCATTCGAGGCGAGACGCCACACTGGGACTACCTGGGCCGCGCGGTCTCGGACGCCATCGCCCGGGCCGCGCTAGAATCGGGTGTCCCCCTGACCCTGGGAGTTCTCACCACCGAGAGCCGACAGGCCGCGCTCGCCCGGGCCCAGCTCCCGGGAAACAACCGAGGCTATGACGCCGCCATGACGGCGGTGGAGATGGCCAACCTCCTTCGCCGAATGGAAGAGAGTCGGTAACGCTCTCGACGCTGGAGGTCTTGGAGCGGAGAGACATCGTGGGTGCGCGGCGAAAGGGTCGTGAGTTGGCGGTTCAGATGCTCTACCAGTGGGAGCTGAGCGAGGAGCCTATTGCCAAGGTGCAGGAGTCGTTCTGGAGACTGGGTGATGCTTCCGCCGAATCGAGGAGTCTCTCACGGCGCCTGGTGGAGGGGACCGTGGCGCACCTGGAGGAAATAGACTCTCTCCTCTCCCGACACGCCCAACACTGGCGTTTGCCTCGAATGGCAGCGGTGGATCGCAACATCCTGCGTCTGGCCATCTACGAGTTTCTGTACGAGGATGTGCCGAAGCGAGTCGTGATCAACGAGGCGCTGGAGGTGACGAAAAAATTCTCGAGCCCGGAGGCGGTGCAGTTCGTGAACGGGGTCTTGGACGCGGTGCGGCAGAGCATTGAAGCCCGGGAGGCACGGTAGGGCTCGGTGGCCGACATCCCCATCCCCCCGGAGCGGCGTGAGAAGCTCCAGGCACTGCGCGCACTGGGTATCGACGTCTATCCAACTCGTTTCGACCGGACACATTCGATCAGCCAGGCGCTGGCGGTGTTCTCGCCTCGCACCGCCGAGGAATTAGCGGATGCTGCGCCCAAGGTCCGGGTTGCCGGCCGGGTGGTCGCACTACGCGGTCACGGGAAGACGGCCTTTGCTCATCTCTCCGACGGTGCTTCCCGGATTCAGATCTACTTGCGCTCGGATACGGTGGAATCACCCGGATTCGAGATCTTCGAGCATCTCGATCTGGGTGATTTCGTCGGTGTGGCGGGGCAGATGTTTCGGACCCGCACCGGCGAGCTGACCGTCAAAGTCGAGCAGCTGACCTTCTTGTCCAAGTCCCTGCTGCCTCTCCCCGAGAAGTGGCACGGCCTCACCGATATCGAGACCCGCTACCGGCAGCGCTACTTGGACCTGGTGGCCAACGTCGAGGTGCGGGAAGTGTTCGTCACCCGCAGCAAGTTGATTCGCCATCTGCGTTCCTTCTTTGATGCCAGGGGCTATCTGGAAGTGGAGACCCCCATGCTCCAACCCATCGCCGGCGGCGCGGTGGCCAGGCCGTTCAAGACGTTTCACAACGCCTTGGGTATCGATCTCTATCTTCGCATCGCTCCCGAGCTCTATCTGAAACGCTTGGTAGTGGGGGGTTTCGAAAAGGTCTACGAAATCAATCGCAGCTTCCGTAACGAAGGGATCTCCATCAAACACAACCCTGAGTTCACCATGCTGGAGTTCTACGAAGCCTATAGCGATTTTCAATCGATGATGGATCTCACCGAGGAGCTCTTCGTGCAGCTTGCCAGCGAGGTGAAAGGAAGTGCGGAGATCTCCTACCAGGGGCAGACCATCGGTTTCGCACCGCCCTATCCTCGCATCAGCATGCTGGAGGCGACGCGTCAGGCCCTTTCCCGACGCGGAGTGGCGTCGACGGAAGCCGAGCTTCGCGATCGCAAGAGCCTAGTCGATATATTCGGAAGGCTAGGCCTGGGCTTCCATCCCGCCGATCTCTGGGGGAAGCTGCTCGCCAGCTTGTTCGAGGAGGTGGCGGAGGCCGGGCTCGTTCAACCGACGTTCATCTATGACTATCCCCTGGACGTGTCGCCGCTCTCCAAGAAGAAGTCGGGAGATCCGGAGCTGGTGGAGCGGTTCGAGCTTTTCGTGGCCGGGATGGAGTGTGCCAACGGGTTCAGCGAGCTCAACGATCCGGACGATCAGAGGGAGCGTTTTGAGATGCAGCTCCGACAGCGGGAGCGAGGCGACGAGGAGGCGCACCTCATGGACGACGACTACATAACGGCTTTAGCGCATGGGCTTCCTCCTACCGGGGGAGAAGGCATCGGTGTCGATCGGCTGGCCATGCTGTTCACCGACTCGCGCTCCATCCGCGACGTGATCCTGTTCCCCCACCGGCGACCAAAACAACCCTAACCATGCCCTTCGAGCTGATCATTTCCCTCCGTTACTTGCTCGCCAAGCGAAAGCAAGTCTTCATCTCGGTCATTTCCGCCATATCCACTCTGGGCGTCATCGTGGGAGTCATGATCTTGTTGATCGCCCTGGCCATCATGACCGGTTTTCAGGGGGAGCTGCGTTCCCGGATTCTCGGCGCGGCGTCCCATCTGAGCATCTACAGTCTGGAGGGCCGGGGCATTCGAGACTACGCGCAGGTAGTCGACGTTCTGCGAGGACTGCCGGGCGTGCTGGGGGCGACTCCCGCTCTCTATGGCAAGGCCCTGGTCGCAAGCTCCACCGGCTCGGGGCTGGTCACCCTGAAGGGGGTGGATCCCTTCCTGGAAGCGGACGTCACCGAGTTCGCGGGAAAGATGGTGGCGGGTCGCCTAGAGGGACTGGCGAAGTCTTCCGAGGGGGGCGAAGGGAGCGAGTCCTCTCCTCTCCCCGGCATCGTGGTCGGCGAGGAGTTGGCGCTCACTCTCGCGTGTCTGGTCGGCGACTCGCTGAACGTCACCTCCCCGGAGGGACACCTCACTCCCTTCGGTGTGCTTCCGCGGAGTCGCCGGTTTCGGGTAGTGGGCATTTACCGCGTGGGACTCTACGACTTCGACAACTCATGGGCCCTGGTCGAGCTCAGAGACGCACAACGCCTTCTCGGTTTCGAGGACGAGGCGATCTACGTGGAAACACGGGTCGAGGACATCTATGCCGTCAAGACTCTTAGCGTCGAGGTACTTCGCGCCCTGGGGAAGGGCTACGGCACAGTAGACTGGATGGAGATGAACAGCAGTCTTTTTTCCGCCCTGTGGTTGGAGAAGATGGTCACCACCATCTTTATCAGCTTCATCGTTTTCGTGGCGGCGCTCAATATCGTGGCCAGCCAGATCATGATCGTCATGGAAAAGACCAGGGACATCGCCATCTTGCGTTCGATGGGGGCCAGTGCGCGCAGCATCATGACCATCTTCATGCTGCAAGGTCTGATCATCGGCGTGGTAGGAACCCTGGTGGGATCCCTCCTGGGAGTGAGCATCTGCTGGGTTCTGGACCGCTATCAGGTGATCCACATTCCGGAGGACGTCTATCAGGTGGCGTTCGTGCCGTTCAAGCTGCTACCGATGGACTTCTTGCTGGTGGTGCTAGCGGCGCCGCTAGTTTGCTTCCTGGCCACCATCTATCCGGCTGGTAGGGCCTCTCGGCTCAACTTGACGGAAGCGCTCCGATATGAGTGAGGTCCTGCTCGAGGCCTGGGACTTGCAGCGGGGTTTTCGCTCCGGTGAAGGATATCTCCCGGTAGTGAAGGGGGCGAACCTAATGGTCGCCCGGGGCGAGATGGTGGCGGTGGTGGGCGCTTCCGGCGTGGGTAAGAGCACGCTGCTCCACTTGCTGGGAACACTGGACGAGCCGGAAAAGGGTACGGTGCGGATAGAGGGGGAGGATGTCTTCCAGCTCAGCGAGCCGGCTCGCACCGAGCTGCGCAATCGAACCATCGGATTCGTCTTTCAGTTCCATCACCTGCTACCCGAGTTCTCTGCTTTGGAGAACGTGATGATGCCCCTCCTCATCGCCCGCACCCCTGCCGACCGCGCCCGGCGGAGAGCCGCCGAGCTCCTTGATGCGCTCGGGTTGACTGAAAGAGCGGAGCACCGCCCCGGGCAGCTCTCCGGCGGCGAGCAGCAGCGGGTCGCGGTGGCGCGGGCTCTGGCCATGGCGCCTCGTCTGGTGTTGGCGGACGAGCCGACCGGGAACCTGGACGCCAAGAATAGCGCCGAGCTGGTGGCCTTGCTGGTCGGTCTTCACCGGGAACGAGGACTGACCTCGGTTCTAGTGACTCACAGTGAGGAGATTGCCTCGGTTTGTGACCGGATCCTGTACATGGTAGACGGGCGGCTGCTGGACCGGCCGAGCTGAAACGAGGTTGCTTTGACCTGGCCGGAGACTGCGTGCTATTCTCCGTACGTTTTTCGAGTGCGCCAAGCCTCATGTGGAGGAACCACCACACATGGAGGATCTTACGGGCTGTGGTATAATACGCGTACCATGATCGGGTGGAGAACATGTTCGAGCGGTACACCGAGCGAGCTAAGCGGGTAATCTTCTTTGCCCGATACGAAGCAGCGCAACTGGGCAGCAACTCGATCGAGACGGAGCACCTCTTGCTCGGCCTCATTCGAGAAGGCAAGGGCCTGACCAGCAGGCTTTTCGCCAAGTCTCACCTCTCCATGGAAGGCATCCGTAAGGAAGTCGAGGGCCGCATTGTCATTCGGGACCAGGTCTCGACCTCGGTGGAGATTCCTCTTTCCGGGGAGTCGAAGAGGGTCTTGACGCACGCCGCCGAGGAAGCCGAGCGGTTGGTTCATAATTACATCGGGACCGAGCACATCCTATTAGGTATCTTGCGCGAAGAAAAGTCAGTGGCCGCGACCATTCTTGCCGAGCGAGGCATGCATATCAACGCGGTGCGCGAGGACATCGTTCAAGAGCTGAATCAGAAGGCTACCATGTCGAAAGCCAAGGAAACGCCGCTTCTCACGGAGTTCAGCCGGGATCTCACAGAGGCCGCCACCCGTGGCCACCTCGATCCACTCATCGGACGCGAGGACGAGCTGGAGCGGGCCATCCAGGTACTGTGCCGGCGTACCAAGAACAACCCGGTTCTCATCGGGGAGCCAGGGGTGGGGAAGACCGCCATCGTGGAAGGGCTGGGCACCAAGATCATTCATGGGGACGTGCCCCTGTTCCTGGCCGACAAGCGGATTCTCGCCCTGGATATCTCACTCATCGTGGCCGGGACCAAGTACCGCGGGCAGTTCGAGGAGCGACTGAAGACCATCATGAAGGAGCTCACCGAGAATCCCAACGTGATCATCTTCATCGACGAGCTTCATACGCTGGTGGGAGCGGGCTCGGCGGAGGGGTCGCTCGACGCCGCGAACATTTTGAAGCCCGCCCTCTCGCGCGGTGAGATCCAGTGCATCGGCGCCACCACCCCGGCCGAGTTCCGGAAATACATCGAGCGGGATCGCAGTCTGGAGCGTCGCTTCCAGGGTGTGAAGGTCGCTAGCCCCAGCGAAGCGGAGACCATTGAGATACTGAGAGGCGTGAAGGACCGCTACGAGCGGTTCCACCACGTTTCCTACAGCGTGGAAGCGCTGGAGTCCGCCGTCTATCAATCTCACCGCTATATCACCGATCGTTTCCTTCCCGACAAGGCGATAGATCTTTTGGACGAGGCGGGCTCGCGAGTCAAGCTAAGGGAGTCCTCTTTCTCCACCGAGTTCGCGGATCTCAAAAAACAGATCCGAGTCATCGCGGATCGCATGGACGATGCCATCGCCAATAAGGACTTCGAGCGAGCCGCCATGTACCGCGACGAGGAGATCTCGCAGCGAGAGAACCTGCAGTTCATTCGAAAGAGGTGGGAGCTGAAGAACTTCGATCGCCCACACGTCGTTCGCAGGGACATCGATGAAGTCGTCTCGAAGTGGACCGGGATCCCTCTGGCGTCCATCAAGGAAGAAGAGAGCGAGAAGCTCCTGCGGATGGAAGGAGAGCTGCACAAGAGAATCGTCAGCCAAGACAAAGCGATCTCGGCGCTATCGCGAGCCATCCGGCGTTCGCGGGCGGGACTCAAGAACCCCCTGCGTCCCGTTGGGTCGTTCATTTTCTTGGGGCCGACCGGGGTGGGAAAGACCGAGGTGGCGCGCTGCCTGGCGAACTTCCTCTTTGGATCTGACAAGGCGCTCATTCGCTTCGATATGAGCGAGTACATGGAGAAGCATTCGGTTTCCAAGCTCATTGGCTCGCCGCCGGGATACGTGGGTCACGAAGAAGGCGGACAGCTGACGGAGAAGGTCAAGCGCAGTCCCTATTCGGTGATTCTCCTTGACGAAATCGAAAAGGCTCACCCCGACGTGTTCAACATCCTTCTTCAGGTTTTTGAGGATGGACAGCTGACCGACGGGCTGGGCAACACCATCGATTTCAAGAACGCCATCCTCATCATGACTTCCAACATCGGAGCCCGATACATCGAGAAGAAGGGCCGGGTTGGGTTTCAGTCTGATGACGAGCAGAGAACCACCACGCGGATCAATGAGATGGTTTTGGGTGAGGTGAAAAAGACGTTCAACCCGGAATTCATCAACCGGGTCGACGAGATCATCATCTTCGACGCACTGAGTGACGACGACCTGAGAAAGATTGTGGGCCTATTGGTTGAACAGATGAACCTGAACTTGCGAGACAAGAAGCTCCAGATCGCGGTTATGCCGGAAGCAGTAGAGTGGATCATCACTAGTACCTGCGCCGATCGTTCCTATGGGGCCCGGCCGCTTCGGCGCGCATTGCAAAAACACGTAGAAGACCCGCTTTCGGAGGCATTCATTCGTGGCACTCTTACGCCTGGTCGACTTGTGGAGATCTATCCGGACGGCGACAAGCTGGCGCTCCGCCAAGGGGACGCCGTGGAGGAAGGGCAGCCCCTTTCGGTCTGACCGCCTCTTTCTTTCTGACCGCTTGACGCCGGGTTTTCCTCTGCTGGCCGCACTGCTGGCCGGCTTTCTCGTCCCTGCGGTGCTCTCTGCCCAGAGTGAAATCATCGAAGGGATCGAGATCGTGGGGAACCAGTCGGTCGATGCCGGCACCTACCTTTTCCACATAACCTCCAAGACCGGGGAGCCCTACAACAAGGAAAAGGCGCTCGCCGATTTTCAGCGCCTGTGGACCACCGGCTTTCTCGACGACTTGACGCTCGAGACGAGGGACGGCCAGCAGGGCAAAATCCTGCGTTTCTTGGTCGACGAGCGGGAGCGAGTCCGCGGCGTCGAGTACCTGGGCTCGAAGGCACTCAGCCAATCCGACATCGAGGCGAAACTGCAAGAAGAGGACGCGGAGATCAGGCTGGACTCTTTCTACGACCCGGCGAGGATGGTGCGGGTCGAGAAGATCCTCCGCGAAATGCTGACGGAGAAAGGACTCCCCAACGGCGAAGTCTCCGGCACGGTCACCTCGGTCGAAAACGGCGTACGGTTAGCCTTCGACATTCGAGACGAGCAGAAAATCACCATCAAGCAAATCAATTTTTCGGGCGCCCAGAACTTCTCTCAGTGGCAGCTGCGCTGGGGTATGAAGGAAACGAAGGAGAGCCATCTCTTCGCCTTCCTGCAGGGTGGAAGTCTCTATACCGATGAGACGTTCGCCGCGGACGTGGAAAAGCTCCGCGAGCTCTACCTCAACGACGGCTTCGTGGACGTCGGCTTCGGTGAGCCGGCGATGACCTACCAGGATGGCTCCTCGCGGTTTCTCTTCTGGAAAAAGGACAAGCGCTTCCTGACGCTAACCATCCCGGTCTCCGAGGGTCAACAGTATCGGGTGGGGGAGGTGAGCGTGGACGGTGCCAACGTCTTCCCTGCGATCTTCGTGAAGGCCTTCTTCAACTTACAGCCTGGAGAGGTCTACAACGAGTCCAAGATCGTCAATGGCCTGGAGAAGCTACGCGAGCTCTATGGTGCGCGCGGTTACATTCAGTTCACCGGGTTCCCGGTAAAACGCCCACAGCCCGCCTCGGATCTAGTGGACATCACCATCAACCTCCAGGAAGACAAGCAGTACTTCGTGAACCGCATCGAGTTCGAGGGTAATACCACCACCCGAGACAAGGTGATCCGGCGGGAGGTCTGGCTGAACGAACAGGACGTCATGAACATGGAGATGCTGAAGCTCTCCATCCGTCGCATCAACCAGCTCGGATATTTCCGGCCTATCGAACAACCCGAGATCGCTCCGGTGCCCGGGGAAGACAACAAGCTGAACGTCGTGCTCCCGGTTCAGGAGCAGAATCGGAACCAGTTCACCTTTGGGGGAGGCGTTTCCGGGCTGGAAGGGGCGTTCATCAATCTGTCCTTTTCCACCACCAACTTCCTGGGTCGGGGAGAGACCGCGTCTTTCATGGTCCAAACCGGAAGCCGCACCCAGAACTTCCAGATCGCCCTCCAGGAGCCGTGGTTCATGGACAAGCCGATCACGCTCGGCTTCGATGTTTTCAAACGCCACTTGCGGGTGCCTCAGTTCACACGGAAAGACACCGGTGCCAACGTGATCTGGGGGATTCCGGTGAAGCGGTTCTCGCGTCTCTATCTAAACTACGGTTACGCGGTCATCGAGACCACACCGTGCGACCAAGATCTCTACGGCGAGTTCTGTTCGTCCATCGACCCGTTCCTCGGCACTTTCGGTCAGTACGGTGAGTTCCGGCAGAGCAAGGTTGCTCCGACCTTCGTTCACAACACCGTGGATCAGCCGCTGGTTGCCTATAGCGGAAAGCGCTATACCCTCAATCTGGAGTACGCAGGGGGACCGTTGGGCGGCACGGTTAATTTCTACAAGCCAACCGTGGAAGGCATCTGGTACGTCCCGGTCACCCGGCGGACCAACTTCGGCTTGCGGGCCATGTTCTCCTTCGTACAGGGTTTCGACGACACGCCCGTGCCGTCTTTCGAGCGCTTCTACATGGGAGGTGAGAATCAGATCCGAGGTTACGACATACGCACCATAGGACCCACCGCCGTCGACGACCAGGGACGAGCGTACCTGGTGGGCGGAACCAGAATGATGCTATTCAACGTGGAGTATTACATTCCGCTGGCGGGACCGTTGAGAGCGGTGTTATTCTTTGACGCCGGTCAGACCTTTGCCGATGTGGACCCGATAAGACTCTCGATGTTCAACCAGCTCGTCACTTCCACCGGAGCCGAGATGCGTTTCTTCGTCCCGGTTCTGAACGTACCGTTTCGGCTGATTTTCGCGTACAATCCAAACCCACCCCCTCTACAGCCGTCGACCGCGTTCCGCTTCGGGGTTGGGTCGACGTTCTAATAACGAGGTTTGCTCGTGGCGGGCCGGAGACTGCCTAGCGCCACGGGATCGATCGAGTGCGGTCGCGGCGAGTCGTACGGAAGCACATAGCGAGTCAAAAGGAGTAACCATGAAGTTCATCTCGTTCACCCTGGCGGCAGGATTGACTGTCGCCTTGCCCGGGTTGGGCGCCGGACAAGAGTCGAATCCCGCTCAGGCCTCGTCGCCGGGCGTCAGCCCCCAGGTCAAGATCGCGGTAATCAACATCGATCGGGTGGCGGCCGACTCGAACGCCGGTCGGGTGCTTTTTCAGAAGCTCAAGGAGGAGAACGACAAGCTGGCTGCGGAGCGGGCGCAGAGGGAACAGGAAATCCGGGAGATGCAATCCAAGCTCACCTCCGAGGTTCTGTCTGCCGATGCCCAAGGGCGTCTGCAACGGGAGATAGAGCGCAAGCGCACCGATGCCCAGCGGTGGCTGGAAGACGCGCAGCGCGAGTTTCAAGAGAGGCAACAACAGGAGGAAGCCGCGTTTCAGGCCAAGCTCGGTCCCATCGTAGAGGCGGTCGCTCGTGAACAGGGCATCGGCTTGATCCTGCGCGATACTCCGGGGATCACTTTCGTCCTCGATCCGAGACTCGATCTAACCCCTGCCGTCATTCAGCGACTGAACGCCACCGAGATCGAACAGCCCACTGGCGGCGCGGGTACTGCTCCCCCGGCGTCGACTCCCCCCGCGTCCACTCCGCCGGAATCCCCTCCGCCGGAATCCCCTCCGCCGCAAAACTAGGGCGACCGAACGTCATCGTGACAGGGCTCGACATTCAGCAGATCATGGAGCGGCTTCCCCACCGCTACCCGTTTCTGCTGGTGGACCGCGTCCTGGAGCTCGATCCCGGTCGTCGCATCGTCGCCTTGAAGAACGTCACTTTCAACGAGGGGTTCTTCCAGGGGCACTTCCCCGGATTGCCGCTGATGCCCGGTGTGCTCATTCTGGAGGCCATGGCGCAGGCGGGGGGGATTCTGGTGCTTCCCACCGACGGGAGCGCGGCGGGCAAGACGTTCTACTTGGTGGCCGTCGATCATGCCAAGTTTCGGCGCACGGTAGTGCCCGGAGATCGGCTCACCATCGAGCTCAGCGTGATGCGGGCCCGGGGTAATTTCAGAAAGCTGGCGGGGCGGGCGGAGGTGGACGGCCAGCTGGCGGCGGAGGCCGAGCTGACGCTGACTGGAGTGGATCCAGCATGAGAGCAGCTACCGTCGAGTGCCATCCCACCGCCATCGTGCACCCCGGCGCGCGCCTGGCCGATGGTGTTCGGATAGGTCCCTATGCGGTCATCGGTGAGCACCTAACGATAGGCCGGGACTCGGTGGTGGAAGCGAACGCTGTCGTCGACGGATACACCACCATGGGCGAACGCTGCCGCGTGTTCCCCTTCGCCTCCATCGGTCTCGAGCCGCAGGATCTCAAGTTCCGCGGAGAGAGATCCACCCTGGAGATTGGCAACGACAACGTTTTTCGGGAGTTCGTCACCGTCCACCGCGGGACAGCGGGAGGAGGGGGGCGCACCGTCATCGGAAACTCGAATCTGGTCATGGCTTATTCGCACATCGCGCACGATTGCATCATCGGCAACTTCACGGTCTTTGCCAACGGGGCGACGCTGGCCGGGCACGTGTTGGTGGAAGATCACGCGACCATTGGAGCCTATAGCGGCGTGCATCAGTTTTGCCGGGTGGGTACCTACGCGTTCGTGGGCGGCTATACGGTGGTGACTCAAGACGTGTTGCCGTTCTCGCGGACGGTGGGAAACCGCGCCCGCCTGTACGGGATCAACACGGTGGGGTTGGTGCGGCGCCAGTTCACTAGAGACCGGATCGCCAACCTCCGCCACGCCTTTCGCATACTGCAGCAGTCGAAACTCAACGTCTCGCAGGCTCTGGGGCGTCTCGAACGGGAGTCGGCCAGCGACGACGTTCGTCTCCTGGTGGATTTCATTCGATCCTCCAAGAGGGGGGTCGTCATCCGGCGCGGTCGAGAGCGGGGCGAGCCGATTTGAGCTCTCCATGAAGAGCCGACGCGAAGAGGCGTCCTACTCTCAATCCTCAATTCTTCACAACACCATCGGCCTCATCGCCGGCAACGGCAGCTTCCCTTTGCTGGTTCTCGATGAAGCGGGTCGCCGGGGGGTGAAGGTGGTGGTCCTGGCCATCAAGGGCGAGGCGGACTCCCGCATCGGGGAGAGGGGAGCCACCGTGCACTGGATTGGTCTGGGGGAGGTCAGTCGCGCCATCAAGCTCTTCAAGCAGGAAGCGGTGAGCCAGGCCATCATGGCCGGGCAAGTCAAGCACAAGAAAGTCTTCACCTTGCTCAAGCCCGACCCGGCATTGCTGCGCGTTTGGTCGCGGATGAAGACGCGAAACACCGACGCCGTTCTCGGAGCGGTGGCGGATGTGCTGGCCGAGGAGGGCATCGAGCTCATGGACTCGACCTGTCTTCTCCGTCCCTGGATGGCGACGGCGGGGGTGCTGGGAAGCCGCCAACCCAGCCGCGGGGAGAGGAAGGACATCGAGTTCGGTTTCCGAATAGCGCGCGAGCTGGCGCGGCTCGACATCGGTCAAACGGTAGTGGTCAAGGGTGGGGCGGTCGTTGCCGCGGAGGCCATGGAGGGAACCGACGAGACGATTCGCAGAGCGGGAAGACTGGTGTCCGAGGGACTGACGGTGGTCAAGGTGGCCCGGCCCGCGCAAGATATGCGCTTCGACGTGCCGGTGGTCGGCCCCCGCACCATCGACGTGATGGGCGAGGCGGGCTGCTCGGTCTTGGCTTTGCAGGCGGAGAAGAGCCTATTGCTGGAGCGCGAGGCGCTCGTCGCTGCCGCCAACCGCCGAGGCATCGTCGTCTTCGGAGCGGTGTAGCGCCTGTGAGCTCTCCCGGCTCTGGGCGTCCCGTCCCGGTCGCGGTCATCGGCGTGGGCGCGCTGGGCAGCCGGCACGCACGGCTGTACGCCAGCCTGCCGCAGGCGGAGCTCATCGGAGTTGCCGATACCGACCTGGTGCGGGCCCGCTCGATAGGACAGAAGTACGGCGTCCCGGCCACCGCCGACTATCGGGAGCTGATGTCGCGTGTCCGAGCGGCCAGCGTCACCGTTCCCACCGTGGCCCATCGCCAGGTTGCGGTGGATCTCATGGAAGCGGGAATCGACGTTCTGGTCGAGAAGCCCATGGCGGCCAGCGCGGAAGAGGCGGGGGAGATGCTGGCCCTGGCGCAGGAGAGGAACATCGTCCTGGGTGTGGGCCACACCGAGCGTTACAACCCCGCCGTCGAGGCGGTGATCGAGTATTGCCGAGATCCGCGTTTCATCGAGGTTCACCGCCTGGCGTCGTTCAGTCCCCGCAGCTTGGACATCGACGTGGTTCTGGATCTCATGATCCACGATCTCGACGTGGTGGCTTCGCTGGTTCGTTCGGAGGTGCGCCAGGTCGAGGCGATTGGGGTGGCGGTCCTGACGGAACGTGCCGATATCGCTAACGCGCGCTTGCGCTTCGAATCGGGCTGCGTGGCCAATTTGACGGCCAGCCGCATTTCACAAGACAAGATGAGGAAGCTGCGTGTCTGGGAGAAGGACAGCTATGTCTCTCTCGATTACTTGGACCAGGAGGCTTGGTCCTATCGGTTGGTGGAGGGAGAGGGACGTCCCACCATCGTGCGGAAAAGACTGAACGCCGAGAACGAAGAGCCATTGAAGCGTGAGCTGGAAGATTTTCTGGAGGCGGTGGTCTCTCGCCGCAGCCCTCGCGTGTCGGGGGAGGACGGTTTGAAGGCGCTCCGGCTCGCCCACTGGGTCATGACCGCGATTGCAGAGAGCCTGTCTTCCTAGGTTTCTTGCCCGCCCGATGGCGGCTGGCTATAATCCGGAAGACCCTCCCATGCAGCAACTTCGGGCGGCGCGGTTGGTGCGGGCGGGTCAAGGAAAAGGTTGCGATTGCACCGCACTGCCTACGGACATGGAAGAAAGCTAGCCGGCATTCGGCGCGGTGCGCCGGTTGCTCCGAAACGTAAGCGGAGCAACGCTCCCCATGACCGCCAAGCCTCGGTCCGAAGAGGCCTGGGGTTCGAGGCCTTCCTGGCGGTCGCCGACCGCGAGCACTTCTTCCTGCCCAGCATACTCCGCACCGGCGAGGAGCGGGACGTCGACCTCGCGGTTCCGGAGGGCTTGGCTCTCAGCAGCAGCCGTCGAGAGGGTTTTCTCCTCTCCACCATCCTCCATCTGATCATTGTCATCATCGCCATCGTGAAGCCCGATCTGCTAGGCCTGGCGGAGCGCGAGCCAGAGGAGCGTCAGGCTGAAGACCGGCTGGTACTGGTGGTGGAGCCACCACCCCCGGCTGAGCCCTTGACCCTCCCCCCCCTCCCGCCTTCTCC
>Ga0209002_10001341_pt1 | contig 19877 bp, 13 predicted proteins | sample Rifsed16ft2_FD_184010 | JGI IMG/M metagenome (GOLD analysis project Ga0209002, IMG submission 184010) | Soil microbial communities from Rifle, Colorado, USA - sediment 16ft 2 (version 2) | ecosystem: Environmental > Terrestrial > Deep subsurface > Rock core/Sediment | place: Rifle, Colorado... | reverse complement strand
CCATCGGCTGGGGTCCCTTGCCAGAGGATGCGGAGAAGTTTGTGTAGTAGGCGGTCTCCCAGCCGTCCACAACGACAACTCCATTTGCTTTCAGGCTTTGCCAGTAAGTGAGATAGTCATCGCCAAAGTGAGCGCGGGTGGCAAGCAGGAAGGCAAGTCCAGGGGAGGAAGTAGCGGGATTTTCCACAACCAAAAGATTTTTGTATTCTGGCTTTGCCAAATCTTCAAAGGTTTGCGGAATGGCTAAATTATTTTCGACGAAATAATTTTTATCGTAGTTGATGCAGACATCGCCATAGTCCACGGGCAGGGCGCGATAGGTTTCATCCAAAACGTACTCGGCGGAAACGTCAGTCAACGCGGGTGATTGATAGGCTTCAAAAATGTCAGCGTCGAGGGTACGAGAGAGAAAGGTATTGTCCACGCCGAAGAGGATGTCTGCGAGCGGGGCATTTTTGGTGAGGATGGCTTGATTTAGTACAGCGCCTGCGTCACCACTTTGCATGAAAACAACTTTTGCGTTATTGTCCGTTTCAAAGGCTTTGATCACATCTTCACCGATGGCAAATGAGTCGTGGGTCAGAATTGTGATGGTTTGAGGTTCTGTTGGTGTGGGTGGTGGCGATGGGGCGCAGGATGCTAGAAGTAAAGTAAAAAGTAAAAGGTAAAAAGTGGGTTTCATTGTTTAGACTCCAGTTAATATGGTGGTTTCGATACGCCCTTCGCAAAAACCGCTCAGGGCTACTCAACCACCGTTAATTACGGCGGTGAATAATGAGGAGCAGTCCAGATTTGATTTGGATCGTTGCTGTATCATTCATCATTTCGTTGCTGATGCCGCGTGTTTTTTGCGGATATAAAATTTCGTTTTGCAAAGGCCATTTGAGACCTGTTGTGACGATGCCTGTGACTTCACCTTGCCAGGGAATCAATGAGACAATGTCACCGCTTGCGCCTTTAATTTGGGTTTGTTCATGGCAGAAAAAGACTTCTTCAATGCCGTCGTCGAGTCGAACGTTGGACGTTGAACGTTGAACGTTACTTACAAGGGCGATGTTGGCGAGGGTTTGATCGAGGCGACCACCAAGCGCGGCGGCGATAATGATCTGCTCAGGATTTAATGTCAGCGCATGTTGAATGGCGAGTTCAAGGTCGGTTTCGTTTTTGTCTGCGGGGGATTGAATGATCTCTGCGTTGAACGTTAAACGTTCAACGTTCAACGAGTCCAAATCACCGATGATGATATTGGGCGTTAGCCCGAGCGCGAGGGCATGACGTGTGCCACCGTCTGCTGCAATGATGAAGTCGCTCTCGCGCAGGAGGGCGTGGGCTTTATCCGGGTCGGGCAGGTCGCCGTTGGCGAAGATGATGATGCGTTTTGGGAACAAAAATCCTCCGATGGCGGAGGATGGCTATGAGTGAATCTAGAGTCCCTCCGCTGGTATTAACCAGATCAGGTAATGCGGGTCGAGCGATATACGCTCCTCTCGGCCTGTCAAGCAGGCTCCCCGTTCAGTTGTCTTGTGTCATCAGTATATGACTCAGCCCTGGGAATGTCAACATAAAAATTGAACGAGATGATATTTCGTTCTGGGCTATCGTACTCTGCGCTTCCACTCTTCCTTCATCTGTAGCTCGCGTGGACTCGCGCCTGAATCAAGCGCGAGAAAGTCGGTCATCAGACGGTTGAATTGGGTGGGGTTATCTATCATTGGAAAATGGCCAGCGCCTTCAAGATTAACCTGATGCATGTGATTTGGGAGCGCATCTGTTTCTTCCTGCGTGGGTATCGCAACAGCAGGATCGTTTGATCCATAGACAAGCAAACTGGGAACGCCAAGGTTGCGAATCTCGGGGAATATATTTTTCGCCTTGAGTCCTGCGATTGAGGCTGAAACAGCTTGCGGGTCCACTTTTGAGACGTCTGAAAGGGCGGCAATTGCTTCGGGTGTGCGGGATGACAACCATTCGGCAAGTTCGGTGGCAGAGGTTGTCCGCATGCGGGCATTGAGCGTTTCATACTCAAACGGACAGTTGATCGCCATCATGCGGTCAACACTCTGCGGCCATTGTTTAATGAACGAAAACCCAACCAGCCCGCCAAGATCGTGACCCACCAGCGCAACTTTTCCAATTCCCATCTGCTCCAGAAAACGATGGATAAGGTCTGCCTGCTGATCGAGTGAATAGTGAAGGGAATCGCGCGAAGTATCGCCAAAGCCAAAGAGATCAATAGCGTAGGCACGGTACGAAGTGGATGCGACCTGCATGGTATTGATCCAGTACCGCCATGAACCGACCCAGCCGTGCAGAAAAACAATGGGACGGCCGCGTCCCAAAGCTTCGTAATGCACCATCGAACCGTCAAGAATAATTGAGCTCATTTATATTTTTTTGTTTCTCTACCGATATTTTAATCCTGGGATGCAGGTTTTCGCTGATACAAAAGATTTAATCTGCGTTTCCCCCTCGACTGGCCAGCCATATATCGTCCCGACGCTTTTTCGTGAGTGTGGCGGTGGATCCTTCGTGGTGGCAAGTCTGCGTGCAGAATCGCCACTTGAATTATGTACGGTCGTCAGTTTATTATTTTCCAAATTTTGAGAGAATAGCCTTGACTCTTTCGGTAAGTTGGTCGGGAGCAAAAGGTTTGAGTATGTATTCCTCTGCGCCGGCATCCAAACCGGATTGAATTTCTGAATCCTGTCCTTTGGCGGAGAGAAAGACAACAGGAATATCTTTTAGGGCAGGGTTTGTCTTCATTGCACGGCAAGCTTCAAAGCCAGTCATCCTTGGCATACGCACATCCATCAGGATGAGGTCAGGGATGACCTGGTTGGCTTGTTGCAAGGCTTCTTCGCCATTGGAAGTAGTAATCACTTCATGGCCTGCAAATCGCAAAGTAAAAGCCACCAGTTCGCGGATATCCGGTTCGTCTTCTGCTATTAAGATCCTTGCCATTTAAACTCCATTATTTTCCGATGGGCAGGGTGAAAGAGAAGATACTGCCTTTGCCCGGCACGCCCGCGCTTGTCATCCAGATACGCCCTTTATGCATTTCAACCAACTGTCGAACAATGGGTAAACCCAGTCCGGTTCCTGGGGTTGAGAGGACAAGCGGGTGCTCACCGCGGAAGAAACGTTCAAAGATACGCGCCTGGTCTTCGGGTGCGATGCCAACACCATTATCCTGAACATCCACCTGAACTTCGTCTTTCTCCCGGTGAATATTTACCAGAATTGTTCCATTGTGGGGCGTGTAATTAAAGGCATTGTTCACAAGGTTTCCAAGGATCTGGCGCACACGATCCGCATCAGCCTGGATGGGCGGCAGATCCTTTGGAGCATCCAGGGAGAGAGTCATTGGCTTATCCTCCTTGTGAGAGCGGTTCGATACATCCGCAACGACTTCCTCGGCAAGGGCATGCAGATTGACAGCCTGCAAATTGAGCGTGACCCGTCCCGCTTCAATGCGCGAGATGTCAAGCAAGTCGCTGACCAGGGTATTAAGGCGTTCCATATTTTTGCGTACGATATCGAGGAAATGCGCCTGATTTTCGTTCAACGCTCCGGCCGCGCCCATCGTTAGAATATCCACATAGCCCTTGATGGCCGTCATCGGTGTGCGAAGTTCGTGACTTACCGTTGCCACAAATTCGGATTTCAAGCGGTCAACTTCGACTTCGTGCGTAACATCGCGGAAGATGGATACCGTTCCGAGAAAATCATTTTGCAGGATCACCGGCGCAAGATGGACCAGCGCAATGCGTCCATTTTCCAATTCCAATTGTTCGGCATGGGTGTCACCGGGCTGATATGAGGAGGGATCTTCAGACCAGCGGCGGATGGTCTGAATCCACGTGCTGACGGCTTTTCCAAAAGTGGCCCCCAGACTTTCCAGTGAATTGTCAAGCAGGATGGATTTATCCATATTGAGGATTTTTTCCGAAGACGAGTTAACAAAGGTGATGCGGTTATTGGCGCCCGTTACAAGCACACCATCCGCCACCGCTTCGAGGATGGCTTGCGAACGGCTGGCATCCTCCTGTTCCTTGCGAAGCATTGCGCCAAGACGGTCAGCCTGATCGCGGATCAATTCATAAAGGTGGGCATTGTTAATTGCCACGGCCACCTGCCCGCCTATAGCCTTGACCAGATTTAGCATTTCAGCGCTGAAGAAATTTTGAGCGCGGTGGAAAACCATCAATACGCCAATTACATCATCGCCGACCAGCATGGGAACTGCAATCGCGCTGCGATGATCCTGCCCGGAGGTAGGATTACGCACCCAGCGCGGTTCTTGATATAGGTCATCTACAAGGACTGCCTCGCGGTGTTCCAGGACCCAACCGGCAAGCCCTTCACCAATCTTTAAAGTAAAGCCGCTGCGACCGGGGATGGAACGGTCTGAAATATAACCATACCCCGCGCGATAATGCAAAAGATTGTCCTCGGCCTGTACCATTAGAATGGTGCTTTGTTCTGCGCCAATGGCTTTATTGAGCAATGACAATGTACGGTTAAGGGCGCGTTCCAGATTAAGGTTGGAGGAAACTTCCGTAAGAATATTGAGCAGTGTTTCAGTGTTCTGCTGTTCCCGTTGTAATTGCGATGTACGTTCCACCACACGTATCTCAAGATTAGATGTCAGCTCCTGCGTTTCGGCAAACAGCCGCCCATTCTGAATGGCGACGATGGCTTGATTTGCAAGCGTACCGAGAATCTGCATATCTTCCTCGGTATATACCCCCGCCTGATAATTTTGAGCCGACAGCATACCCAGAGCCTTGCCACCCACCATCATGGGAACTGCCACAATGGATTGTGTTTCCTCATCCTCTTCACCGACCTGAACTGTATCCATCCGATTTACCTGCTCAATATTGGAGATCAGGATCGGTCTGGAAGTTTTTATCACTTCACTGCTCATTCCCTTTCCAAATGGGACGCGCTCAGCGGTATAAGGTTTGCCACGATCGAGCAGATAGACAGTCTCGATCTCGTTCTTCTCTTCATCGAGCAGGGTGATCACGAACGAATCCAATGGCATGAGGCGTTCCGCCGCCTTATACACGGAGGCATAAACTTCCTGCGGGTCGAGGCTGGCGCTGAAGAGGGAGGCGGAGGCATCATTCAACGCCTGCAATTGCCCGGCGCGTTCCTGGGTGGTTTGCACGAGGCGAAGATTATCCACCGACAACGCAACTTGCTGGGCAAGCGAAAGCAATAGGGCTTCATCCTCGGCTTTGAAGGCGGAGGTTGCGTTGAAATTATCCAATAACAGCAAACCTAAACACTGGTCGCTGGTAATGATGGGGATCAGCAGGCAGGAAACCGGCAAACGGCCTCCGGTTGCCTGGCGGTACAGGGCCAGGTTTTCCGCGCTTAAATTGTATTCACGGGCAAAATCGAGCTCGTCCACACGGCGCACTTGTTTGTTCGCAAATGCATTGCCCGGCATGGCTTCGCCTCGGCGATATTTTATTTTCATCATGCTTTTATTATCGGCATACCCGGAAACGGCCCGTGGAACAAGCGTTTCATTTTTTGGATTCCAGATCAAGACCACGCCGGCATGCGCATGTTGAAGGACACGGCGGGAATTATCCAGCAAGGACTTAATGATCGCATCCGTATCCATACCGGACAGCTGGCGGCTGAAATCAAGCAGTAGATTCACTTCATCGAGCCTGCGGCGCGTCTGATTTAACAGTGAGATATTTTGCAGGATCAAGGATGTCTGCTGTGAGATTTGCATGTAGACTTGACGGTCTTCATCTGTAAAGGACGGTATGGGTTCCGGGCTGACAGCCAGCATGGCCGCTACCGGTTTATTCTCCACCAATATGGGCAGACAGATCACACCCTTTGCATGTAACGAAGTAAGCAGGGAAGCATCCCGCCATTCGTCATCTTCATCCAGGTTTGAGATCATGATGGCTGCGCCAGTTTGCAAACAGGTGCGCAGGGGATTGCGCTGCCCAAATAACGCTTCCACATTCGTGGAACGCGGCAAACTTCCCATCACATGCAAAAGGCGCGACCCCTCCAATGTATTCTCTGCCACAAGGGCAACCGACATGCCCAGCTGTGTAAGGGTCTCTCGCCCAAGCGCGGACAAAGCCGAGGATGCATCCAACTGACGGCTGACCGATTCCGTAATTGCCAAACCTGCACGGACGCGTTGAGCGCGCTTATCCAGGTTATGCATTGAAATGGTCTGCTCCAGATCCTTGTGAAGCAGGACGGGCAGGTTAATATCATGCAGCTTCTTCTGACGTTGCAACACGGAAGAGAGCGAATCAATCCGGGTATTTAACTCGCTTTGGCGCAAATGATTGCCAATCAGTAACGCGGCTTGAGCGGAAAAAACCTCGACCAATTCAATTGTCGCCTGATCGGGACGCAAACCATTGGATGGGTCATCCAGGCTGATCAGTCCGACGATCTGTCCCTTCGCGTTTTCAAGCGGAATCAGCAGAAAGTCATTCGGGTCCCAGTCATTGGTGGACTTGCTCCCTGATCTGGAAACATCCAGCCCAACCATATGAATATCGGGAAGCACAACGGGAGCATGATCAACCGGGATATAGTAAGAACGGCTTATCTTAAACTCAGGCCGCATGAGTTGCTGTACGCTTAAAAGAGGCTGTTTATGAGCCAGCAGTTCATTCAGTGTTTCCTGGGGAAGACCCAGTGCAGTAAGGCGGCGCAACATGCCCGTCTTCGGTTCAACCAGGCTGATCAAAACCACACGAAAGGGGGTTGAGTCGCGGATACCTCGCGCTATGCTCTGCAAAGCCTGATCCAGCGGTTGATCAAGACCAAGGCTATAACTTACGTCTGTAAGGTGTACAAGTGTATCGGCACGGCGGCGCATCAATTCAATGCGTTGTTTTTCGCCCTGATAGCGTTGGGCATTACTGAAAGCCCTGCCAGCCTGCTCTGCCAATGTCTGTACCCATTCGGTTATTTCAGGCGCAAAGAAACCAGGTGCCCCGGCGTGCATATTGATCAAACCGATCGAATGTGTTTGGTACATAATGGGGGCGATGATCGCAGAACGGAGTCCTTCATGCGGCGGAGAAATTCCCTCCTGCGAATAATCAGCAATGATATGAGGTTTACCAGTCTTCAAGGTGTTTCGCTCAAGAATGGTTAAATCACGCCCATTCTCACAGCCATAAAACAATTGAATTTTGGGTTCATCCAGGTCAGCATTATTATCAAACAGAATAATGGACATGCAATCTGCCTGTACTGCCCGCAGTCCTTCATCATGCACGACTTGAAGCAAATCCCGGGTATCCAGCGATGCTCCCAACTGCCTGCTGATACGCGTGATCGCTGAAAGTTGATCTACCCGCCGTCGCAGAGAGGCATCGGTTTGTGTAAGCAAATCCGCCGATTCAATTGCGGTAGCCAGTTGTCCCGCCGCAGTGTTTACAACCTGAAGATCATTTGTATTGAAATAGTGAGCATTCCTGCTCCCTAGCATTAATTCACCGATACTGCGGTCACGCGCGACCAAAGGCACAACCAAAGCAGACTCCATCATCATTGCTGCAACCAACGGGCGATAGGCAGGTAAAATCCTTCCATCCGTGCTCAAACGACCAGACAGAAATGGCTTCCGGCTTTCAGAAACTGTATGACGGAAATTGGGATCATCCATGAAGATCTGGATGAAAGAATTGCTAATATCCTCAGAAATACCAACTGTTGACTCGCGGTGCAAACGCAAAGCGGCGCCCGCTTCGTCCACCAAAAAGATCGCCCCCGCATCTGCCTGAAAGAGATCAACCAATTCCTTGACCGAATATTTAAGAATTTCTTCCAATGTGGCAGAGGAAACAGAAAGGCTGGCAATACGAAGTAGTGTGTCTGCGCGCTGAGTGCGCGCATGTGCCTGTTGGATCAATAGAACATTTTCGATGATTGCTGCAGCTTGATTTGCCACAATATTCATCAAACGGATCTCGTCTGCGCTAAAAGCAGAGACACCATGAGAATGATGCCCCACCTGAAAATAACCAAGCATGCGCCCCGAGGAAATCAACGGCACAAGGGCCTGATCACGCAAGCTGGCGGCCATGGCCGCATCCGCAAGACCAAGTGCGCGCCATTTTTCATCATCAACTGGGCTCAAGGTAAGAATGGGCTGTTGACCGAGGATGATCTTTTCAGCCAAACCATCCCTTGGCACAACGGTTCGATAGATTTGCACAAAATGGGCGGGCAATCCTCGAAATGGAATCTGGCCTGCAAGCGTGTGATTCTCTTCATCGTAGAGCAGAAAGCCAACGATCTCCGCTGAGAACAAAGGGGCAATACTATCTACAAGATTAGCAAAGACCTCCTGAACATCCTGCATGGATCCAAGCGCTTGATTCAGGTTGGCAAGCCCAACAAGCTCGGCTACACGTTTTTGTTCATCCTCATATAATTTTGCATTGCGGATGGCACCTGCCATTTGCCCAGCGACAAGCGCCAGCAGATCAAGGTCGTGCTGACTAAACGCCCCGCCAGTGGTCTGACCTGCTTCCAAAGCCCCGACCAACTCACCGCCCGCCATGAGCGGGATACCCAAATAGGATTGAATGGGAAGCAACTCACCATTTCGATTGAGTTCAGCCTGCGAGCGTGTATCTGCGATCAGGATGGGAATTCGACTTGCGATCAGCTGATGGGTCAGGCTTCCAAATTGGGATAGTGGAGCAGTTACCAGACTGGCTGAATTGAACTGCTCAAAACGATACATCATCATGGATTGCTGTTCCGCATTCCACAACTTCAACTCGAGCACATCCGAAGGAATAAGGCGGCTGACGTTGTCCATAATGGAACGGATCGTCGCTTCAAGGTCCAGGCTGGTGGCCATGCTCTGACTAAACACGGTTGCCATCCGTAGAATCTCTCCTGATGCGCCATTCCCATCTTCCAACGACGGGAAATAATCACGCCCACGCAAAGAAATCAGCATCATTGGGTATGGGCCCGGCACCTCATAAGATGCAACTTCCACCAACCTTCCACCGATGGTAACCCGTTTCGTACCGGCAACAACGCTTAAATCCAGAAAATCATCGGGGGGACGCACTCGCCGCGCCAGGCTTTCCAGGTCATAAGGTTCGTTCTCGCGCAAATCAAAATAGGCACGCGCAGAATCGCTGATATGTTCCACCCTCCCACCGGGCTGGAGCATAATGATAGCCTCATTCGATTTTGTGGCTTTAGGGAATACGAAAGAATTTGTATCAGATTGTATAACCGTTTGGGAATGCGACAAAATACGCAGCACTGTCCAAGCCAGTGCAATAACCACCAGCCCGGCAAGAAACAGGCTAACTCCCAACCCGGAAAACATGGAAAATACTTACCCTTCAGACGCTGGGGCGCCCGCTGCATCCTGTCTTCGAGCCTCAGCCGCAAGTTCTGTGATCTCACGAATATCAGCAAAAGGATGCAAACTCGGTGAAACCAATCCCACGGAAAATGTCATGAATGACACCTTTTCCGACCCGCCATCGGTTTTGGGCGCTAGAATAAAACCTTGCTGGCGGTCTATAAAGTTATAGTGGCTCAGGATTTCTTTCGCAAGACGCTCTTTTAATCTCTGGCGGATCTTCGGAGCGGCTTCATCGTTTGTAATGATAATAAAATTATCGCCTCCCGCGTGGCCAATGAAATCCTTGGCTGTTCCCAACTCATCCACAACCTCGCCGATCAGCATGGCTGCGAAACGCAGTACATCATCGCCCGCTACAAAACCATAGACATCCTTGAATGGCTCGAAGTTATTAAGGCGCACATCCAGCAAAGCCCAGTCTGTGACGCGGATAATACGCCGCAGCTGCTCTTCGATCAAACGCCCAGCCGGCAGACCGGAACGAGGATCTGTCAGGCTCTCACGCTCCGAACGGCGGATGGCGCCCTGTACACGCAGTTTCAATTCTTCAATATCAAAGGGTTTGGTGATGTAATCATCCGCGCCCAATTCAAGACCCTGCAGTTTGTCACTGCGTTCATCTTTTTGGGTCAGGAAGATGACCGGAATATGGCTGGTGCGTATATTGGTCCGCAATTTGCGGCAGACTTCATAACCATCAATATCCGGCAACATAATATCCAGCACGATTAAATGCGGCAGAACCTGCTTTGTCTTCTCCAGGGCATCCAGCCCGCGATGGGCGATATCGACGTCATATTGCATACCTGTGAAGTAGATCTTAAGCATATTGGCGATATCAATGTCGTCTTCCACTACCAAAAGCCGAGCATTACTCATGTGAGCCTCCTGGCCTGTCGCTTCCCTTTGCGGGTATTCTGTCGAACGGCTTCAATTAATTCTTCACTTACTTCGCACTCGATACAAGCGGAAACCGCTCATATCAAACCCGTGTTTTTCTGAAATCGCAGTGATCTCCCGCACACGTTCCAGCGTAATGTCCCTGCCGACCGTGTAATCTTCAAAACGGCCTTCCAAAGGATGTATGATGAAGGCGAAGCTACCCATGTCCCGGCCAGGGTCTCGACACGGTGAGCCGCAACACTTGCGCCGCACGCCAGTGCAGGTGAGCGAGACGAACCGTCAACCTACCAGCTCGACAATCATTTACCACGACTCCACCCCGGCTTTCAAATGCCGATGGTATGGAGTTTGATGCAGGTGGGCAAGTTTAAGGTGGTGATGATCGCTTTGGTCGAAGGTGATGTCGTGGTCAATCACGCGACAATGAGCCGAGGCCACCAGCACAACATCGGATTCGATGGTGCGCGCCGGATAAATGATCATGCCGGAACCAATGCGGCAATTATGCCCAACACAACCGCCCATGACCGGCCGGTTTGACAGGCTCAGCTTTCCATTGCCATCACGGGCGCGGATGGGGGCGGGGATCAGGTTGTAATCAGTCCAGGTGGATCCAGCGCCAACGAAAGTATTTCTTCCAATCACGCACATTTGCAGACAGGTGTTTTGGGCCAACATGCTGTTTTCCATGAGCGTAGTCATAAACAACCCGGCCCGGAATGGTAGAAAAGCGCCGTCTCCCACCACTGAAAGCATGACCTGCACATCCTGTGAAATATTGACATGGTTGCCAATAACGCTGTTATCGATGACTACGCCAGCATTAATGGTGACATTATCCCCTATGATCGTAGGACCGTGAATGACGGCGCTTGGGTCAATGACACAGCCTTTTCCGACTTTTACCAACTCGGAAGATTCCAGGACCTGGCAGCCTTCATAAATTGCCTTGCCAAGGATCTTTATTTTGAAACCAATATCTTCATTCAAACGCTTTTCAAAACGCGCCCCGCGAGCAAACTGACTGAAGACCATATCCGCAATAAAGACATGCACCCATGAGTCAATGGCCAGCATGGCGCGCAAAGGCACTTGAAAGACCAGGTCGCCGCTTTGGTCGCCCATGTAAGTCGGCACGTGATAATAGCCGATCTCACGCGCCTGCATGTCAATAACAAGAGGTTCCACGCCTGCCATGGGGCCATTCGGGTAATACCACAAGTCTGCAAGATATAAACTCCCCGCAGGTGTATAGGATTTGGAAAGAGGCAGGGCATGCTCGCGGAAGGCCGGGTCGTCTGCGCGAAAAGCGGCACGGATGGGGCCATTGTGCTTCTGTGCCTGTTCCATGAATGCCTGAATGTAGAATTCATCAAAAAAGAGATTGTCTCGATAAACAAGGGTCGGCTCACGGACGGGCGGCAGACGTTCCCCCTGCTTCAACTCAATTTCACGCGTTACATAGGGCGCCAGCAAATTGCGCTGATGCAACCAGAGAGGCGAATTTTGGATACGCAATTCACGCGCACGTTCGCAAAAAGGCATGATCTGATTCTGCGCCTGGAGAATGATCTTAAGCATAGTTGGAGATTATAAATCAAAGTAAGGGTTAAGACACTCTGTTCAACACAAGGGAGTGGCTAAAAGATGGGCCAATGCTTCAAATGGCTCAGCCATCGGTATGATGACCCTAAAAAAGCGCGGTGACACCAGGGTTCTGCATATGGATATTTTCTCCCTTTTAGACCCTCTACAAACCATTTCGATGACGAAGTCCATGCCCGCCCGGCTGCCAATAACGCAAATCATTAAACAAAAAGACGGATGGGAGTTTACCCATCCGTCAGGTATTTATGTCGGGGAAGGAGCGAATTTGCAACCTTCATTTCGTGTGGGGAACGTCTGGCTCTAAAGCCGGGCTTTAACCAGGTTGGAGCGTTTCGGCCCTCCCGTCTTGGGGTATTTCAGGTGGTAAACCTATCGCAACCTCCTTTCTTATTCCTGACATCATCATACAACAAATACAAGCGGTTTACATTAAAAAACCTATAGGTTTTATGAATAGGATCTACCATGGCATTCCGCCTTCTTATGCAGTACGACGAGCGCTAGAGGAGATAAAAGAACCCGCAATCATGATTTTCCTCCTTTTGTTTATGATAGTTTCTGAAAGCAGGATGCGGTAGAATTTATGCGAGGTAGTTTATGAGACAGGTAGCCATTCTTGGGATTGGTCAAACAAAAGTTGATGAACAATGGGATAAATCCCTGCGCGAGATCGGCGGGGAAGCCGCCTTTGCCGCCATGCAGGATGCGGGCATGGAAAAAGTCGATTCACTTTATGTCGGGAACATGCTGTCGTCAATGGTTAACGGGCAAAATCATCTTGGTGTTTTCTTTTCAGATTGGATCGGATTGTGGAAACAAGAGGCAGTTAAGATAGAAGCGGCTTGCGCATCGGGAGCGGCGGCGTTTCGGGCCGCGCTGATGGCTGTTGCCTCCGGCGATACAGACTCTGCGCTGGTAGTGGGTGTCGAAAAAATGTCAGACAAACCCGGAGGTGAGGTCACTGCCGCATTGGCCACCGCTGCTGATGCAGATTATGAAGGCGAGCAGGGGATTTCGTTTGTGGGCCTCAACGCGCTGATCATGCGAAGATACATGCACGAATTTGGCTGGAAGCACGAAGACTTTGCCCCGTTTTCGATCAATGCACATGCCAATGCCATGCACAATCCTTTTGCCCGCTTGCATAGAAAAATAAGCGCCGAAGAATTCGAAAAGTCAGCCATGGTGGCGACGCCTATTAATCTAATGGATGCCTCTCCTGTCGGAGACGGCGCGGCCGCCGCCATCATCGTCCCTGCAGAAAAAGTAATACACCAGCCCAAAATCCTTGTGTCTGCATCGGCCGCGGCGACTGATACGATCGCCATCCATTCGCGTAAAGATCCGTTGTTTTTGCAGGCGGCCTATCTATCCTCCAGGAGGGCTTATGAAATAGCTGGTGTAACTCCGGAAGATATTGATGTGTTTGAATTGCATGATGCATTCTCGATCATGGCGGCGCTTTCCCTGGAGGCGAGCGGGTTTGCCGAAAGAGGCCAGGGTGTAAGGTTAGGCCTCGACAACGAGATCAGCCCACAGGGTAGAGTGCCCGTCTGCACACGCGGCGGATTAAAAGCCCGCGGTCACCCGGTCGGAGCGACGGGGATGTATCAAATTGTGGAGCTTGTCCAGCAATTGCGAGGGGAGTGCGGAAAAACGCAGGTGGATGGCGCCAGGATTGGCATGGCGCAAAATATTGGTGGTTCTGGAGCCACGATATTGACGCATATTTTGAAAATTATTTCCTAGGTCTGTGCTCCCATTCTCTGATTAGACAGATTTTTTACCTCTGGTTACGTCCCCATCTTTCTTCAACGCCGCATCCAAAGCCTGATCCAGCGAGCGGACTTCGATGATCTCAATACCCTTGGGATAATCCTCCCCCTTGCGGATCGCTTTGGGAACAATCGCGGTTTTGAATCCCAATTTTTGCGCTTCACGCAAACGCGCCACCATTTGACCGGGCATACGCAGTTCACCCGCCAGTCCAATTTCACCGATCAACACGGCTTCGGCGCGCACAGGCACATCCTTCCATGAAGAGGCAATCGCGGCGGCGATCGCGAGGTCTGCGGCGGGTTCGTCAATTTGAATTCCGCCAACCACATTCACAAAGACATCGTGTTCGGCAAGTTTCAACCCAACGCGGCGGGTAAGCACGGCCGAGATCAACAACAAACGGTTGAAGTCCACACCGTTGGGAGTTCGGCGCGCATTCCCAAATTGGGTTGGGGATGTCAGTCCTTGAATTTCAACGAGAATAGGCCGCGTCCCTTCCATTGTCACTGCTATGGCAGAGCCTGCCGCATTGATCAATCTCTCTGCCAGAAATGCTTCCGATGGGTTGGTCACTTCAACAAGTCCGCCTTCGCGCATTTCAAACACGCCCACCTCAGCAGTTGCGCCAAAACGATTCTTCACGGAGCGCAGCAAACGATACGCCTGAAAACGATCACCTTCCAAATACAAAACCGTATCCACAATATGCTCGAGCACACGCGGGCCGGCAATCGCGCCATCCTTGGTGACATGCCCGATCATAAACACAGAAATACCCGAAGACTTCGCCAACTCACGCAGTTGAGAAGCGCACTCGCGCACCTGTGAAACCGACCCTGCCGAAGAATCCATGTTCGATAAATAAACGGTTTGGATGGAGTCAACGATCAGCAGATCAGGTTTTGAATCGCGGACGTGGTTTAAAATTACTTCGAGATTCGTCTCAGTCACAAGCAATAGATTTTTCGGCAATTCTTTTTTATCGCGCGTAACGAGCAATCGCATCGCGCGCATTTTGATCTGCCGTTCTGATTCCTCGCCGGAAACATATAATACGCGCTGTGTGTTCGCCATCTCCATCGCCAACTGAAGCATCAACGTGGATTTGCCAATGCCAGGGTCACCGCCAATCAGGACGATGGAACCGAGCACAATACCGCCGCCGAGCACGCGCGCAAATTCGCCAATCGGCAGGTTGACTCGATCCTCCGCATCACCCCCGACCTCGGAAATGGGATGCGGTTGCGAGCGGCCGCTCAACCCGCGCAGATTACCCGCTCCCTTCGTAAGCGGCTCCTCATGGACAATCTCCTCGACCATGCTGTTAAACGATCCACATTGCGGACACTTGCCCATATAAGAGGCCGCCGCGCGCCCGCATTCCTGACAGACAAATCGTGTGTGTATTTTTGCCATGCTTCACCTGAATTAAATGAGATAAGAAGACAGATGGTATTATAATGTGTGAGACGGTTTCAGATAAAAATCGGAGTGTAAAATGAGCGAGACTACCCTTAATGACGTGAAAATATTCTTTGATAAATCAGGCGAAGCGCAGGAGGTTCTAATGAGCTATGAAACCTTTCTGCGTCTTGAAGTTATTCTAAAAGAATTGAGAAACAACGATCAGGCTTACTTTGTCACAAAAGAATGGCAAAAACGTATCCGCGAGGCGGAAGCAGATATAGAAGCGGGGCGCGTATATCGAGTACAGTCACAAGGTATTGAGAAAGCGCTGGATTGGCTCGATGCATGAAATTGTCTTAACGCAAAGACTGAAAGATGATTTTAAGGCCTTGCCTCAACCTGTTCAAAAGAAACTCAAGAAGCAGATTCGCTTTCTCGCTGAAAATCCCAAACATCAATCCTTGCAAATTCATCGTATTCAAGGAACCGTTTATTGGGAGTTTTACATTGACAAATCGTATCGTTGTATTTTTCGGCAAGAGGGATCCATCTTTTATTTATTGGCGGTTGGACATCATAAAGTGATAGATGAATTTTCCCGCAAATAAACTATCGCATTAAAATACAAAGACCTCCGAGTCCTAAAGAACCCGGAGGTCTTTTAATAGTCAAGTGACAGTCACCTTTAAGGTGACTGTCACTTTATTGCTTCACCACGTTCACAAAATCTGCGAACAAACCATAGGCTGTTTCAATGGGACCACCCAGCATGCCTTCGCGTTCAGAGACGATGATGGAATAATCTGGCAAAACATCGGTGCGGAAGGTTAAGCCTGTGGAGGAACCCATCAGTCCATATAATGGCGAGGCTGGCTCAACCAGCTCAGGGGCAACACGCGCATTTATCGTCTTGCCCGCGCGTTCTGCAGAAGCCACAAGTTTGTAGCGTTTGCCTTCCGATTTTGCCTTAGCGATCATTTCGGATGTAATTCCGCGAATGCCGGTGCGGTCCACTTTTTGGGGTTTGAGCGGCGTATCCATTAATACGGTGGCCAGCGCGGCTACTTTAATGGAAGCATCCCAGCCGTCTACATCACCAGAAGGATCTGTTTCTGCAATTCCCACACTCTGACAATATTTCACGGCTGTCTCAAATGATTCGCCGTCTTCCATGCGTGAAAGAATGATATTGGTGGTGGCGTTGATAATGCCTTTAAAGGAAATTAAATCTGCTGCGGGCAGGGCCTCTCGAAAGGTGGAAAATACAGGCGTTCCGCCTAATACCGTTGACTCGAACATGAATCTTTTATTTTTTGAGATGGCAAGCGCGCTCAATTCCTGATAGCCATGGACAACCGTCCCTTTGTTCGCGGTGCTGACGTGCATGCCTGCGTTCAAGGCCGCGCGGACGTGGTCAATGGCGGGCTGGCCGGATTCATAATTAACGGGTGAGTTTTCAAACATCATGTCAGCTTGTGAGTTTTGGATGACAGCAAGGGAATTGGGAATCGGGAATTGGGAAATGTTTAAAGGTGAAATATCTTTTCCACTTTCCACCAACACCAATGCTTTTTGAATATCGAGTCCATCGGGGTTTACAGCGAAACCATGTTTACCTGTGGCAATGCCTGTGAATGAAAAGGTCAGGTCATATTTGGATTTGAGTAAATCCTGCTTGCGGACCAGAAGCCTTGCCAGTGCGCGGGCGACATTTCCGAACCCGATCAGTGCGAGTTTGTAGTGCATGTGAGTCTCCTTTAAGCTAGGTGACAGTCACTTTAAAAGTGACTGTCACCTTTTTATATCGGCGGATATGGAAACGGCCTTCGCCCTTCAAGCGGGCGTGGAAATATTTTGGTTGTGCACAATATTTTTGCGCGGGTTATCAGTGCGGAGATCTCGTTTGGGCTGAGATAAGACTCGAAGAGGGCAGACCAATTGTCAGTTTTGGAAAGAGGCGCGAGCAAGTCGTCTGGAATTTGCTGACCGGCGAAGTCCCAGACCACAGTGCGGAGTTTGTCGTCTTCGTTAAAACAAAGGCCGTGATCAATGGCAAAGAGTTTGCGGGTTACATCTTCAAAGAATACGTGACTGCCTTTGCGGTCGGCATTGTTGGCGAGCAGATCGAATAAAACGACGGGGCGGAGTTTTCGTTTATCCTCAGCGGTGAAGCTGAAATAGTGATACTCAACATCGTAATCAATATACTGCTGTAATGAACCAGGGCCGTGAGGACCGTCTTGACGATAGATCGTAAATGGGACAATATGAAAGCCGAGCGCTTCGCTCAATTGAAAGGCGGCCACTTCACGCAGAGCAAGGGTTTGATCGGGAAAATCCCACAGCGGCTGTTCACCTTTGCTTGGCTTGTAAACGGCTTTGTATTCCACTCCTTCGTAATGAACTTCCACAAAGAAAGTGTAATTACTGCCAAGCATGAACTGGCCTTTGAGTTCGTATTCACCTAGTTCGAGAGCGGCTTTTATTGTTTCGATAGTGGGGGTATTCATTGTTGGTCGAAAGTCGAAGGTCGAAAGTCGTTGACCTTTGACTTTCGACCTTCGACAATGAATTTAATGCAAATGCCCGTTCTTCTTGGGGCAGAAGTGCCCTTCGGGTTCCATGGGCTGTCCGCATTGCGGGCAAAGCGGCCGGCCGCGTGAGGCAACATCCTGTCCCCAGCGTGCAAGTTGCCGCAGTTGTGTGCGCGTGGTCCAAAAGCGGACTTGCGCCGCAGAGTCGGGTTCGATTTCTTCGGTCAGTAATTCCTTGGTGAAGATCACAGCGCGGTCGCGGTCTTTATCATAGCCCAGTCCTATTTCACCCGCGCGGAAAAGTGGGTCCACGGGCGGGTTGATGCGCATGACCTCCTCGACATAATCGCCGGAGGCTTCTTCGAGATCCGGGGCCTGCTGGCTGATCTGTGCGAGGAATTGTTCGATACCGATCGCAAGCGACTGCAGCTGAGCCTTTTCAATGATGATGGTAATGGTGCGTTGTTCCTGATAGGCTTGCAAATAAAAAACGCGCTGGCCGGGTTTGCCAATGGCGTCTGCTGTAATATGGTCACATGGGTCTACATCAATTTCGAAGCGCGGCATTATTTACCTTTATTAAATCGAGTATACCAGAAGTAAGAGGGTAGACCGATGACCGTGGACTGATGACCGTTATAAATCCGTCACTGTCCACCGTCAACCGTCTACTGTCTAATGTATAATCCCAACATCTTTCCAAAGGAGCTGTCATGTACGATAAAAACAAACTTAATCAGTTAAAAGATTCCCTCAATAAATGGGAAGAGACTTCTTTAAAGAAAGCCTTGTCACAATTACCCGAACGCGCCGATGAATTTATCACCACCTCCTCCGAACCGATCAACAGACTGTATACGCCGCTCGATAACGCGGACATGGATTACGCCTCTGCGCTTGGACTTCCCGGTGAGTATCCCTACACGCGTGGCGTGCACCCGACTCTTCACCGCAGTAAATTGTGGACGATGCGCATGTTCGCCGGCTTCGGCACCGCGGAGGAAACGAATGCGCGCTTCAAATACCTGCTGGAGCAGGGTCAAACAGGATTGAGCATTGCCTTCGACCTGGCCACTTTGATGGGTTATGACACGGACCAACCCGAAGCGCTGGGTGAGTTTGGAAAATGCGGCGTGGCGATTTCCTCCTTGAAAGACATGGAGATTTTATTGGATGGGATTCCGCTCGATAAAGTTTCTTCAAGTATGACCATCAACTCGCCGGCCGCGATCATTTGGGCCATGTACCTGGCTGCCGCAGAAAAGCAGGGCATCCGGCTGGATCAATTACGCGGCACAACTCAAAACGATATTCTCAAGGAATTCATCGCGCAAAAGGAATTTATCTTTCCGCCTGAACCGTCCATGCGACTGGTGGTGGATACGATGGAATTCGGCGCGCAGAAAGTTCCACAGTGGAATACGATCTCGATCAGCGGCTATCACATCCGCGAGGCTGGCTCCACTGCCGCGCAGGAATTGGCATTCACCCTTGCGGATGGACTCGAATATGTCCGCTGGGGCATTGCGCGCGGCATGGATGTGGACGAGTTCGCGCCGCGTTTGTCTTTCTTCTTCAACGCGCACAATGACTTTTTTGAAGAGATCGCCAAGTATCGCGCGGCCCGCCGCATTTGGGCGCGCGAGATGCGCGAGACCTTCAAGGCCAAGAATCCGCGCTCGTGGCTATTACGCTTCCACACACAAACAGCGGGAGTTTCATTAACCGCACAACAGCCTGAGAACAATGTGGTGCGTGTTGCAATTCAGGCGCTCGCTGCAGTTTTAGGCGGCACGCAAAGTTTGCACACCAACTCGATGGATGAAGCATTGGCTTTGCCCTCCGAACATTCTGTGACGATTGCCCTGCGAACGCAACAGATCATCGCTGAAGAATCGGGTGTGACGAATACCGTTGATCCGTTGGGCGGCAGTTTCTTCGTCGAAGCGCAGACTGACCGAATGGAAAAGCAGGTCTACGATTACTTCCACAGGATCGAAGAGTTGGGCGGTGTGATCCCTGCCATTGAAAAAGGATTCTTCCAGGGTGAGATCGCCGATGCGGCGTATCGCTATCAACGCGAAATTGATAATGGCATACGCAAGATCGTGGGTGTAAATGCCTTCGCGGAAGATAAGCCCTTCACCATTCCAATTTTGAAAATGGACCCAAATGGGTACACCCGCCAGGTATCCCGTCTGAACGAAGTTCGCAAGACGCGTGATAGCAGGCGTGTA
>Ga0209002_10001339_pt1 | contig 19894 bp, 20 predicted proteins | sample Rifsed16ft2_FD_184010 | JGI IMG/M metagenome (GOLD analysis project Ga0209002, IMG submission 184010) | Soil microbial communities from Rifle, Colorado, USA - sediment 16ft 2 (version 2) | ecosystem: Environmental > Terrestrial > Deep subsurface > Rock core/Sediment | place: Rifle, Colorado... | reverse complement strand
GCGGTCCCCGCCGCCGAGGCCCAGGCTCCGGCGATCCCGGGGGCCACGTCGCCGGTGGCCTTCCCCGGGCAGTACGCCCCCACGCCGGCCGAGTGGAAGTACCCGGTGTGGCCGACGGGCTGCGCCCGGTTCGAGGGCGATAAGCGGGTCGCCTGTCTGGAGTTCGTGTCGTTCGACTTTGGCCGACTCTCACGCTTCGACGACGGCCTGCACCCGAACGCCGCCGGCTGCGCGGTGATGGCCCCCCTCGCGGAGGAGGCGATCGCGCAGGCCCTCGGAGCCGGGCGCTGATGCGCCGCCGAAACTTCGGCCGTCTGGGCTGGCCTGTCTCCGAGGTCGGGTACGGCATGTGGGGGATGGGAGGGTGGACCGGGTCGGACGACGGGCAGTCCAGGGCCGCGCTCGACCGGGCGGTGGAGCTGGGCTGCAACTTCTTCGACACCGCCTACGCCTACGGCGAAGGACGCAGCGAGCGCCTGCTCGCCGAGGCGCGGCGGCGGCACCCGGGCGTGCGTCTCTACGTTGCGACCAAGGTCCCGCCCAAGGACCGCCACTGGCCGGGACTCGCGACGACGCCCGCCCGCGACGTCTTTCCCTACGACCACGTCGTGGAGATGACCCACAAGAGCCTCGTGAACCTGGGGGTGGAGCGGATCGACCTCCAGCAGCTCCACGTGTGGAGCGACGCCTGGGTCGAGGACGACGGCTGGCGGCGCGCCGTCGAGGACCTGAAGCGAAAGGGGCTCATCGAGGGCTTCGGCATCAGCGTGAACCGATGGGAGCCCGCCAACGTGCTCAGGGCGTTCGAGACCGATCTCGTGGACAGCGTCCAGGTCGTCTACAACATCTTCGACCAGGCGCCCGAGGAGGAGCTCTTCCCGGCCTGCCAGCGGCGGAGGGTGGCGGTGATCGCGCGCGTGCCGTTCGACGAGGGCAGCCTCACCGACACCCTGACCGTGGACACGCGTTGGCCGGACAAGGACTGGCGCAGCCTCTACTTCACGCCCGAGCGCCTACGGGAGACCCTCGACCGGGTGGAGCGGCTGCGGCCCCTCGTTCCGACGGGTGACACGCTGCCCGACCTTTCGCTGCGCTTCATCCTCCACCATCCCGTGGTGTCCACAACCATCCCCGGCATGCGCCGTGTCCGCAACGTGGAGGCGAACCTCGCCGCCAGCGACCGCCCTCCGCTGCCACCGGAGCTCGTGGCCGCCCTGAGGAACCACCGCTGGGAACGCACCTGGCGCGTGCCCTGAGCTCGGCATGAACACAGCCCTGCCGCTGTTAGCGATCACCACGCACCTCACCGGCATCGACTGGGCTGTCATCGCCCTCTACTTCTGCATCCTGGGCGGCGTTGCCTGGTGGGTCGTCCGCCACCGCCAGGACACCGCCGCCGACTACTTCCTCGCCGGCCGCAACCTCGGCTGGTGGGTGATCGGCGCATCGATCTTCGCCTCCAACATCGGCTCCGAGCACATCGTGGGCCTCGCCGGGTCCGGCACGACCGACGGCGTCGCCATGGCGCACTACGAGCTGCACGCCTGGTGCCTCCTCGTCCTCGCCTGGGTCTTCGTGCCCTTCTACTCCCGCTCGCTCGTCTTCACGATGCCCGAGTTCCTCGAGCGCCGCTTCAGCGCGAAGTCCCGGTACGTGCTCTCGATCGTGTCGATCATCACGTTCATCGTCTCGAAGATCGCGGTGGGCATCTTCGCGGGCGGCGTCGTGTTTGGGACGCTGCTCCCGGAGCTCCGGCTCGACATCGGAGCCATACACCTCGACGCTTTCTGGATCGGGTCCGTCCTCGTGATCGTCCTCACCGGCCTCTACACCGCACTCGGCGGCATGCGTGCCGTGGCCTACAACGACGCGGTGCAGGTGGTCATCCTGATCACCGGCTCCGCCCTGCTGACCGGTTACGGCCTCGTCCAGCTCGGCGGGTGGGACGAGCTGCGGCGGATCTGCGGCTCGGACATGTTCAACCTCTGGAAGCCGCTCATCCCCGCCGGGGTCCAGGGAACCTGGGCCCCCGTGATCGAGAGAGACGCCGCCGGCCAGCTCGTCCGCCAGGCCTGGTACTTCAACGGGCACTACCCGTGGCTGGGCATGCTGTTCTGCGCCCCGATCATCGGACTGTGGTACTGGTGCACCGACCAGTACATCGTCCAGCGCGCGCTGGGCGCACCCAACGAGACGATTGCGCGACGCGGCAGCATCTTCGCCTCGTTCCTCAAGCTCTTTCCCCCGTACCTGTTCATCATCCCCGGGCTGATCTGCTACGCCCTCGCGCGTAGCGGCAAGGTCCCGGAGCTCGGGGTGATGATCGGCCCCGACGGCAAGGCCATCGCGTCGGTCGCCCAGGGCGCCTTCCCGATGATGGTCCAGTACCTGCTGCCTCCGGGGCTGCGGGGCATCGTGGTGGCGGGCCTGCTCTCCGCGCTCATGGGCTCGCTGGCCGGCGTCTTCAACGCCTGCTCGACGCTCTTCACGGTGGACCTTTACGAGAAATGGCGGCCGGGCGCCTCGCAGCACCAGATCGTGCGCACGGGGCGGATCGCGACCGCGATCATGGTCCTGATCGCCCTCGCCTGGATCCCGGTGATCAAGAACGCCCATGGGCTCTACAACTACCTTCAGGCCATCCAGGGCTACCTCGCGCCCCCGATCTTCGTGGTGTTCTTCCTGGGCGTCTTCTGGAAGCGGATGAACGCGCAGGGCGCCCTGTGGGCCATGATCGTCGGCTTCGCGATGGGCATCTTCCGGATGCTCGTGGACACGCCGGTCACGCTCGCCCTCGCCGGTTTCGAGAACGGCTACGCGTACGGCTCCTTCCTCTGGGTCTGCAACAACATCTACTTCCAGTACTTCAGCGTTCTGATCACGATTGTCTCCGTGCTCGTCATGATCGGGACGAGCCTCGCGACCCGGGAGCCGGACTACACCAGGATCCGCAGCCTCACGTTCGGCACCGCCACGGAGGAGGACAGGCGGAAGACCCGCGCGGGCTGGGACGGGCACGACGTCGCCACCTCGGCCTTCATCCTGGTCTGCATCCTCGGCGCGTACCTTTACTTCCGCGGCTAGTGCCGTTCCAACGAGCCCCCTACACCCCGGGAAAGCAGAGGCAGGCCGACCTCAGCTGGATGTCGGCCTTCCGCCACACCGTGTCGAACCGCGCGAAGACCGCGGCTGCCTCCTCGTTCTTCTTTTGTGGCTGAAGCGAGCGGGCCAGGCCGTAGAGCGCCCAGCCGTCGTCGGGGAGCTTCGCAAGGTCCTCCCCGAACACCGCCTCCGCCTCCCCGAACCGGCCCGACTGCATGAGCGCCGCGCCGAGGGCGTGGCGCACGGGCTGGATCCAGTCGGGCGGCTCGTCGTAGCGCAGCCGATCCTCCCGCGCCACCGCTTCGCGCAGCGCGGCGAGCCCCTCCTCGGTCTTTCCGGCGCGATAGAGGATCTCGCCCCGCATCAGAAGCTCGGCCACGTCGAGGATGTCCGAAGCCGTGTTGTTGCCGAAGAAAGCCTCCTTCGGGACGCGGGTCCGGGCCTCGAGGAAGGCAGCCTGCTCCTTCTCCGCCTCCGCCACCTTGTCCCGCGCGGCGAGGGCGACGGCGCGCGCGTAGCGCTGGAGGGCGTGGGAGATGGGCACGTACTCGGGAAACGCGGGCTCGGCCAGGATATCGTCCCACTTCCCGAACCGCATGAGGACCTCGAGGGGCATGGCCATGAACCCGTCGACGAAGGGGTTCTCCTTGAAGAAGTCCGGGGGGATTCCACCGACCATCTCCCGGATGGTCTTGATGGCCAGATGGCTTTGGCCCGTCATCATCGCTGCATAGGTCAGCATGTGGTGGTTGTGCGCCATGTAGAGGCGGTAGAAGCCCTGCCGGGGCGAGAGCTCCCGGTATCGCCGGTCGGCCTCGATCGCCTTCGCGTTGGCCGTGATCGCCTCGAACCAACGGCCGCGGCGCACGTCGATGTGCGACGGCATGTGGACGAGGTGCCCCAGACCGGGCTGGAGATCGCGCAGGCTATCGGCGGCGCGGTCGGCCTTGCCCGGGCTCGTCGAGGCCTCGACCGCGTGGATGTACAGATGGTTGGCCAGCGGGTGCCGCGGGTCGAGCGCCAGCACGGCTTCGAGGGTCGAAAGGACCTCCTCCGTGCCCGGCTGCGGCTCGCCGTCGGCCATCCACAGGTCCCACGGCCGAAGGTCCATCAGTGCCTCGGCGAAGAGCGCTCCGACGTCCGCATCCTTCGCATAGGCCTTCCACACCGGGCGCATGGCGTCGGCGTAGGCCTGCTCGAGTGGCTTGCGGTCTTCGGGCTGCGGGTCGGCGTAGCGTGCCGAGAGCGCCGTGATCAGCGCCTGCTCCACGGGGCTGGCGCCGGCGGTGAGGGCCTTCGCGGCGCCGAGGGCCTGCCAGGCCGCACGGGCCTTGTCTTCGGCTACGACCGGGTTGTTGATGTGCGGGCCGTTGGCGATCGCGACACCCCATTGCGCCATCGCGCACTTCGGGTCCAGCTCCGCCGCGCGACGGAACGAGCGGATGGCCTCGTCGTGGTTGAAGGCGAACATGAACGCTAGACCCTGGTCGAAGTAGCGCTGCGCTTCCGGTGACTCGGTGCTCACCTTGCGCGAGAGGCCGCCCAGGCCTTCGAAGAGCGGGACGGTCGGCGGAGACGCCGCGTCCCCGTGCGTCGCCGCCGATGCGAAGATCCCGGCCAGTGACAGCGCGGACGCCAAGACGACAGGACGAGTCCTTGCCATGAAACCCTCCGGCGCCATGTGACTTTGGAGAAGCAAGCTTACACCGGGGGCGATGAGAGCCGCTCCCGCGGTGACCTTGCTCGCTTGACGCGCGGCATCGCGCACCCCACCATGAGGCAACCGGAGGGAGTCCAGTGCGACACCGAAGCTTGGTCCTGCTCGCCGCTGCCGGCGTTCTCGCCGCCAGCGCCATGGCCGATACCCTGGTCCTGCGCTCGGGGCGGCGCATCGAGGGGGAGCTGATCGAAGTCCGTGGCACCACGGTCGAGTTCGAGGAATCCGGGGGCCGTACGCGGCGCTACAGCCGCAGCGAGGTGGCGCGCATCGAGCTCGCATCTTCGAGCTACGACGATGACGACCGCTCGTCGGGACGGCGCCCCCGCGGCCTCCGCGAGAAGTATGTTGGCGTCGCCGCGGGAACGCATTGGACCGACTCCGGCGTCGACGTCCGCTCGGGCGCGGAGGTCTACTTCGAGGCCACGGGCCGCGTGCGCTGGGGGCCCGACCGCCAGCACGGCCCGGCGGGCGAGGGCGGCTCGCGCTACAACCCGACCCGGCCCATCCCGGGCCGTCCCGGCGGCGCGCTGATCGGGCGCATCGGCGACTCCGACCCGTTCTTCATCGGCGACGAGAAGGGGCCGTTCGAGATGCCGGCCTCGGGCCGGCTCCACCTCGGCGTGAACGACGACTACCTCCAGGACAACCAGGGCAGCTTCCGGGTCACGATCTACTACTGATTGACGGCCCGTCCTAAAGCTCTTCCACCGGACGCGGTCGGCCGAAGTGGAAGCCTTGGGCGTGGGTGAAGCCGATCCTCATGCAGACCTCGGCCTCCTCCTTCGACTCCACTCCCTCCGCGACCGTGTAGACGAGCAGGTCGCGCGCCACGGAGACGAGCGAGGTGAGCAGGTGCCGCCGCCTCGGACCCGCCTCGTGGATCCCGCGCACGAAGCTCATGTCGAACTTCAGGTAGTGCGGCGGCACCTCCGCCAGCTCCAGCAGCCGCGCCTGCCCCGCGCCAAAGTCGTCGTAGGCCAGCCCCACGCCGGAGCGCGAGAGCTGGGTGCGGAGCCGGTCGACGCTCCCGAGATCGGCCAGCGCGCCCTCGTGGACCTCGAGCGTGAGCCGCAGGTGCGGCGCGCGGCGGCGCGCCTCCACCACCGAAGGCACGAGGTCCGGCCGCTCGAGCTCCGCGGGGTGGACGTTGAGGAAGAGGGCGCGGACCGAGCGGCGGCCCCCCGCCAGCTCGAGCGCTTTCTGCCGAAAGACATGCGACAGCTCGGCCTCCACCCCCAGGCTGGCCGCGATCCGGAACAGCTCCGTCGGCGTAGACGGCAGATGAGGGTGGACTCCCCGCCCGAGCGCCTCGTAGCCGGCGAGGGCGCCGCTCGGGAGGCTCACCATCGGCTGAAAGAGGGTGGTCACCATGTGATCCCGGAGCAGCTGCGGTAGGTCGCGAGTGCCCTCCACGAAGCGCTGGGGGAGGGCACCCTCCTTGCCCAGGGACACTGTCGGCGGCTCCTTGGCCAGCTCCTCGGCAGGCTCGATCTCCTGGAGACCGACGCGGAACTCGACCTGGGCAAAGTGGAGGATGTCGCCCTCCCTCACCGCGGCATCGTCGATCCGCTCGCTGTTGACGAAGGTGCCGTTCTTGCTCGCGAGGTCCCGCACCCGCAGCTCCGAGCCCCGGAGGTAGATCTCGGCGTGCTCCTTGGAGACGGAGTCCGAGGCGAGCGTGAGCCCGAGGCCCGAGAGGCGGCCGACACGAAAGGGAAGGGGGTGGACGGCGATCCGGCGAAGCTGGCGCCCCCCTTCGACGAGGCTCTCCAGGTACCAGCGCAGGACGGGTCGGCGCGGCTCCTCGGACGAGGGATCGGTCATCGCGCCGGGCAAGGGTATCATCCCTTTGTGAAGCTCCCGACACTTCGACTGAAGCTCCGTCGCGCGCTGGCGCTCGGCCTCACCGCCGCCCTCGCCGCCTCGCTCGTCCACGGCGACACGCGCCCGGCGTTCCTCGTCGAGCGCGTCCGCGCCGATGTCGACCGCCTCGCGCAAGTCGACTGGCAGGGGCGACGCTCGGGGACCGAAGGGGCGGAGCGGGCCGCGGAGTGGATCGCGGCCGAGTTCGCCCGCATCGGGCTTCTCCCGGCCGCGGAGTCGGGCCGCTTCGACCAGGCCTTCTCCTTCATCGACGGTGTCGTGCTGGGCCCCGCCAACCGGCTCGCCGTGGCCGGCCGCGCGTTCGCGCCCTCTGAGGACTTCCGCCCCCTCGCCTTCTCATCCCCGGGGGCCGTCTCCGGGGACGTCGTCTTCGCCGGCTACGGGATCGTCTCCAGGGACCTCGGCTACGACGACTACGAAGGGCTCGATGTCCGAGACAAGGTGGTCCTCCTCCTGCGCTACGGCCCCGGAGGCGACGACCCGCAGTCGAAGTGGGGCGCCTTCACGCCGCTGCGGCTCAAGGTCTCGACCGCCCGCGACCGCGGCGCGCGGGCGGTGCTCATCGTCACCGGGCCCCTGACCCCGGACGCGAAGGACGAGCTGGTGCCTCTCCGTGGGGACGCCTCCCTTGCCGACGCTGGCATCCCTGCCTTCACCGTGAAGCGCGCGGTCGCGGAGGCCCTGCTCGCGCCGTCCGGCGACACGCTCGAGGCGGTCCAGCGGAAGCTCGACGAGTCGAGCCGGGCGTCCCCCCTCCCTCTCGCGGGCGTCACCCTCGAGGCGGTGGCCGACCTCACCCCTCGCCGCTCGGCCACCTGCAACGTCGTCGGCCTCCTCCCCCGGGGCGCAGGGGAGCGGGAGGCGATCGTCGTCGGCGCCCACTACGACCACCTTGGCCTCGGTCTCTCCGGCTCGCTCGATCCTTCCCCGGAAGGCAAGGTGCACCCCGGCGCCGACGACAACGCCTCCGGGGTCGCGGGGCTGCTCGAGCTCGCGCGGCGCCTGGCGGCGGGGACGGGCCCGCTGCGGAGGTCCGTCTACTTCGTCGCCTTCGGGGCGGAGGAGCTGGGCGTCCTCGGCTCCTCGCACTTCATCAAGTCCCCCCCGCGGCCGATCGACCGGATCGCTGCCATGTTCAACCTCGACATGATCGGCCGCCTCCGCGACGATACCCTCGACGTTCACGGCGTGGGGACGAGCCCGGTGTGGAGACCGCTCGTCGAAGAGGCGGCTCGGCGGGCGGGGCTGAAGCCCCGGTTCCACGAGGGCGGCTACGGGCCCTCCGACCACTCGCCGTTCTACGCCGCCGGGAGGCCCGTCTTCTTCGTCTTCACCGGCGTGCACCCCGACTATCACCGGCCTTCGGACGTCGCGGAGCGGATCAGCGCGGAGGGCATCCTGCGCGTCGTCGACCTCGTGGAGCCCGTGCTCACCGCCCTCGCCACCCAGGAGGCACAGGTCGCCTTCACGCGTGTGGCGGCGGAGAAGGAGCAGGGGCCGGGACCGGGTCGCGGCGGCGTTAGGGTCTGGGTGGGGGGCATCCCCGACTACACCGAGGAGGGGGTTGGGGTGAAGTTTTCGGGGGTGTCCCCGGGCTCGCCGGCGGAGAAGGCAGGGGTCCAGGGCGGGGACATCCTCGTGAAGTTCGGGCCGAAGACGATCCGCAACATCTACGACTACACCTACGCCCTCGCCGAGTTCAGGCCCGGGGACAAGGTGGCGATCGTCGTCACGCGCGGAGGGCAGGAGGTGGCGCTCGAGGTCACCCTCGGCTCCCGCCCGAGCGCGGGTCGGTAGTGCTAGGCCCGCTCGACCACCTCGAAGCTGGTCCGCAGCTCGATGTCGGGGCGCATGGAGTGCCAGACCGAGCAGTATGTCTCCCGCGAGAGGGCGATCGCCCGCTCCACACGGTCCGGCGGGATCTCGCCCGCGACCTTGAAGTGCAGATCCACGCGCAGGAGCCGCCGGGGGTGCTCCGCCTGACGCTCGGCCTCGAGGTGCACGCGCAGGGCCGATGGCTCCAGGCGGCTCTTCCGCAGCACGTGCGCCACATCCATCGCCATGCAGCCCGCGAGGCCGAGGGCGAGGGCCTGGACCGGGGTCAGTCCGTTCTTGGAATCGTTCTCGAGGATCACGCTCTCCTCACCCGCGCGGGCGTGGAAGCGCAGCCCGCCCTCCCACTCCAGGTCCACCACGACGGGGGCGGGTGTGCTCGCCTTCGGTTTGGCCTCGCTCATCGAGCAGCCCTCACGCGACCCCGGCCGGCACCGCGGCCTCGGAGGGGACGAGCCCGAGGCGGCGCCGCAGCTCCGCCTGCACGATCTCGGGGGGAGGCGTGCCGTCCACGGTGACCACGAGCTCCTTGTCGCCGAAGAGCGCGAGGATGGGTCGAGTCTTCTCGCTGTATTCGGCGAGCCGTCCACGGATCGCTTCCGGAGTGTCGTCGGGGCGCGCGACCAGCCTCCCGCCGCACACGTCGCACACCTCCAGCACCTTCGGGCGGTGCTGGATCAGGTTGTAGTCCAGGCCGCAGCCGGAGCAGAGCCTGCGGGCGAGCATGCGATCGACCGCCGCCGCCTCCGGCAGGTCGATGTGGATGACGGCGTCGATGTCGTAGCTCTCGAGGAAGAACCGAGCCTGGGCGACGTTGCGAGGGAAGCCGTCGACGATGAACCCGTAGCTCCAGTCGTGCATGTCCAGGCGTGACTTCACGACGTCGTCCACCAGCTCGTCGGGGACGAGCCGGCCCTCGGCGAGATACCGCTGGACGCGCGTGCCGAGCCTGGTGCGGTTCTGGATGTGCCAGCGGAAGATGTCGCCGACGCTGATGTGCACGAGGCCGAAGTCGCGGGCGAGCAGCCGCGCCTGGGTGCCCTTTCCCGCGCCCTGGGGACCCATGATGATGTACTTGCGCACTGAACCCTCCCGATCGAAGTATGCCGTTTCTCGCGATTCGCTCCAATGGGTCGATTGGCTCAGGGTCCTGGGGCGGCCGCTTCACGGTCGGGGCGACTGCCGCTAGCATGGAGGACATGCGCGCAGTCAAGCCAGAGAGGAGACACATGATGCGCCGCTTCGCCCTTCTCGCCGCCGCCATGTCACTCGCCGCGCCGCTCGCGGCCGGTGTCCCCGGGGAGATGGACCCTGTCCGTATCCCGAACTACCGCCTGATCCGGTCCGACGTCGCCGTCGCCGGGCAGCCCGCCCCGGAGACGCTCCGGCAGCTCGGCGAGCTGGGCTTCCGCACCGTGATCAACATCCGCACCGCGGGCGAGGGGGCGGAAGCCGAGGGCGAGGTCGTGCGCAGCCTCGGCCTGCGCTACGTCTGGGTCCCGGTGACGCCCGAAACGCTGACCCTCAAGGACGTCGAAGCGATCGAGGCCGTGGTCGAGGATCCTGCGGCTGGCCCCGTGCTCTTTCACTGCAGCTCGTCCAACCGCGTGGGCGGTGTCTGGGCCGTCATCCAGGGGCGAAAGGGCAAGTCGCTCGAGGAAGCCGAGGCCGAAGGCCGGGCGGCGGGGCTGCGCAGCCCGGCCATGGCGGAGGCGGTCCACCGCCTCCTCGCAGCGCCGACGAAGTAACGTTGGGCGGGGCGCCCGCGTCCAACCGACTGGGAGACCGATGACGATGGACGGCTGGCTCGGACCCTTGCTTGTGCTCGCCGCCTGGGTCGCGCTCCAGACGTGGGTGCTCCCGCGGCTGGGCTTCCCCACCTGAGCCGTGCCTCGGCCGCGCCGGTCGGCGCGGAGGCGGGCGGAGGACGAGCGGGAGCGAAAGGAGTGCTGACGTGGGCTCGTTCGGCATTCGGAAGACGCTCGACACCCCGTTCGACGAAGTGTTCCCCCGGGTACCGACGATCGCCGCCCGGGCCGAGCCAAAGCTGCGTGCGATCGCGGAGGAGGTGGAGCAGAAGCTCCGGCGCGCGCTCGACCGCCTGTAGCCGCTTGACTTACTACCCCCCTCCTTATACAGTCCCGCCTCAGGATGTGGCGTGACATGACTCCGCGCGTGAAGACGGCCCTACGGTCCGATCGCGGCGGAGCCGTGTGTCGCTGGCGTCCCGTGTTCCACTACCGGCACCCGTAGCGGCGGGACCCTCGGGGGGGCCCCGCCGCCTAGAGAGCGGGTTCCCTGGGGACGCGGACGGAACGAGAAAGCCTCTTCAGGGAGACCTGAAGAGGCTTTCGTGCTTTTGGAGCGATGACACGCATCGTGGTCAGCCTGGCGGAGGAGACGACGGCAGCGACACTCGCCCGGATGGGCGAGCTCGCCGACGTCGCCGACGTGTTCGAGGTGAGGGCGGACCTCGTCCGCAACCTGGACCTCGACGCCCTGCTCCGCTCGCGCACGAAGCCGCTGCTCCTCACGTGCCGGGCGCAGTCGGAGGGCGGGGGATGGCCCGACGGAGACGGCGAAGGACGGCGCCGGCTTCTGCGGGAGGCGGTCGAGCGTGGCGTCGACATGGTCGACGTCGAGCATCGCGCCGGCTTCGACGATGTCGTGAAGGCGAAGGCGGGACATGGGCTGGTTCTCTCCTTCCATGACCTCGAGGGGACGCCGGCCGACCTCGAGGGCCTCTTCGAGCGCATGGCCGCCTCCGGCGCCGACGTGGTCAAGATCGCGACGACCGCGCGGTCGGTGGCCGACCTCGGCCGTCTGGCGCACTTTGCCTCCCGCCACGCCGAGGGCCCTCCCGGCCTCGTCGCCTTCGCCATGGGTCCACTCGGCGTGCCCTCGCGTCTCCTCGGCGGTCGCTGGGGAGCACCCTTCGTCTACGCCGCGGCGGGGGCGGGGCGTGAGGTCGCCCCCGGACAGCTCCCGGCGGCTGTCCTCGAGCGCACGTACCGCGTCCGAACCGTCGGCCCGGCGACGAGGGTCTACGGCCTCCTCGGGAGCGACGTCCTGCGCAGCCCCTCGCCGGCGATCCACAACCGGGCCTTCGCCGAGCGGGGGATCGACGCCGTCTACGTCCCGCTCCCGGCGGAGTCGCTGCCCGCCTTCCTGCAGGCCCTGCCCGCGCTCGACCTCGCCGGCTTCAGCGTCACGCGACCGTACAAGGTCGAGATCCTGCCCCACCTCGCACGCGTCGATGCCGTGGCCGCCGCCACCGGCAGCGTCAACACGGTCGTGGTCGGGCGCGACGGGGCCCTCGAGGGCTCGAGCACGGACGGCGATGGCGTCCTCGGCCCGCTCCGCCGGCGGCTCGACCCCGCGGGCCGGAGCGTGGTGATCCTCGGCGCCGGCGGGGCGGCGCGCGCGGCGGCGGTGGCGCTCGCGCGCGCGGGGGCGCGCGTCAGCGTCCTCGCGCGCCGGAGCGAGCAGGCCCAGGCGGTGGCGGCGGTCGCGGCGGCGCGTTACGGCGCGCTCGACGAGCTGGCCGGCCTCGCCTGGGACGTGCTCGTCCACGCCACACCGGTCGGATCGGGCGCTTTCCCGGGCCAGAGCCTCGTGCCGGAGCGTCTTCTGCGTCCGGGGGCGCTCGTGTTCGACATGGTCTACGAGCCGCGGCCGACACCGCTGCTGCGCGCGGCACAGGCGGCGGGCTGCGTCACGGTCGACGGGCTGGAGATGCTCCTCGCCCAGGCGGCGGGGCAGTTCGAGACGTGGACGGGTGTCCCTGCCCCCGTCGAGGCCATGCGCGAGGCGGCGGTCGAGGTGCTCGAGGAGGGACGGTGATGAGCGACCGCCACCGTCTCACCCAGGTCCCCCCCGGCGTCCAGTGCTTCGTGGGGGAAGAGGCGCACCGGCGCCGGCGCATCGAGGAGACGGTCGTCTCCGTCTTCGAGGGCTGGGACTACGAGGAGATCATCCCGCCGCTGTTCGACTACGCGGACGTCTTTGCATCCGAGGCGCTCGCCCCCAAGACCTGCTCCTTCGTGGGCAGGGACGGGAGCCTGCTCGCGCTGCGTCCCGACTTCACGAGCCTCCTCGCCAAGATCGCGGCGGGGCGGCTTCGCGATCGCCCGGCGCCGATCCGGCTCTATTACTCGGGGGAGGTCGTGCGCTGGGAAGCGCCGCGGCCGGGCGGGCGTGCCGAGCTCTACCAGATGGGCCTCGAGCATCTCGGCGGACGACCGCGCGCCGCCGACGCCGAGGTACTGGCGATCGCGGCGGAGTGCCTCGAGCGCCTGGGGGCGCGCGACTTCGTGCTCGCCCTCGGCCACGTCGGGGTCTTCACCGGGCTCCTGGCCGACGCCGACCTCGAGCCGGCGCGGCTCGAGACGCTGCGCGAGCGGGTGGAGGCGAAGGACGCCGCGGGGACGCGCCAGGCGCTCGAGGGAGCGCGCCTTTCGCCGGACGCCCGGGCCGGCCTCGAACGCCTGACCGCGATGGCGGGAGGGGTCGACGTCCTCGACGAGGCGGCGCGGGCGTTCGCCTCTTGCGCGCCGGCGGCGCGGGCGCTTCTCGAGCTGCGCGCGGTCGTGGAGGGGCTCGTGGCGGCGGGGCTGCGCCCCCGCCTGGCGATCGACCTCGGCGAGGTGCGCGGCCTCGACTACTACACCGGCCTCGTCTTCCGCGCCTACGCCCCCGCCCTCGGCTTCGAGGTGGGGGCGGGGGGGCGTTACGACGCGCTTCTCGCGCGCTTCGGCCGACCGCTGCCGGCGGTGGGCTTCATGCTCGGCCTCGACCGCATCGCCCTCCTTCTCGAGCGGCAGGGGATGGCACCGGCGGTCGTCTCGCCGCCGGCGGAGCTCGTGGATGGGGACGACATCGGCACCGCGCTGGCGACGGCGCGCGCGCGGCGGGCGGCGGGGACGCGGGTGCGCTTCTCGAATGGGGAGGACCGGTGAGCCTCACCGTCGCTCTCGCCAAGGGGAGGCTCCTGCCGGGCGCGGAGGCGCTCTTCCGCCGGGCGGGCCTGCCCTTTCCGAACGGCGAGGGCCGTCGGCTGGTCGCGGAGGCGGACGAGCTGCGCTTCCTCTTCGTCAAGGACCTCGACGTCCCGACGTATGTCGAGCACGGCGTCGCCGACTGCGGCATCGCCGGCCGCGACGTGCTCCTCGAGGCGGGGAGCGAGGTCGTCGAGCCGCTCGACCTCGGCTTCGGCGCCTGCCGGCTGGTGGTCGCGCGGCTCCGGGGCGCCGCCCTCGCGCCCGCCGGCGCTTCGACCCTCCGCGTCGCCACCAAGTACCCGAACGTCGCCGGCGCGCATTTCCTCGGCCGTGGCCAGGCGGTCGAGGTGGTCCGCCTCGCGGGCTCGGTCGAGATCGCCCCTTCCCTCGGTCTCGCCGACTGCATCGTGGACGTGGTCGAGACGGGGAGGACGCTGGCCGAGAACGACCTGGAGGTGGTCGAGGTCGTCGCCGAATCCACCGCCCGTCTGATCGTCAACCGCGCGAGCTTCCATTCCCGACGCGAGGAGCTGGGCCGTCTGCTCGAGGCGCTCCGGGGGGCGACACGATGAGGGTGATCGCGTACGGCACCCGATCCTGGACGCACTGGCTCGCCGCCCTGCCGCGTTCGAGCGCGCCGCGGCCGGCCCTCGTCCGCCGGGTCGCGACGACCCTCGCTGCGGTCCGACGCGAGGGCGACCGCGCGCTCGCGCGTCTCACCGCGCGCTTCGACGGCGTGAAGGTGGACGCGTCCCGCCTGCGCGTCCCGCCCCGGGAGATTCACGCCCGCGCCGCGGGCGCCCACCGCGACCTCACCGCCGCCCTGCGGGAGATGGCGCACCGTATCGAGGCCTTTCACCGGCGACAGCGCGACCCCGGTTTCCAATGGCGCACCGCCGACGGCTCGGTTCTCCAGGAGGTCGTCCGCCCGCTGGCGTCGGTCGGGCTCTACGTCCCCGGCGGGGCCGGGGCCTACCCGTCGTCGGTCCTGATGAACGCGATCCCGGCGAAGGTGGCCGTCGTCGGACGGATCGCGGTGGCGACGCCGCCGCGCACGCTCGAGGCGAGCCCGGCCGTGGCCGCCGCCCTCGTGATCGCGGGAGTCGAGGGCGAGGTCTACCGCATCGGCGGCGCTCAGGCCATCGCCGCGCTCGCCTACGGTACGGAGACGATCCCCCGGGTCGACAAGATCGTCGGTCCCGGCAACGCCCACGTCAACGCCGCCAAGCGCCTCGTGCGGGGTCGGGTCGAAATCGATCACGAGGCAGGCCCGAGCGAGATCGTGGTCCTCGCCGACGCGACCGCCGACGCGGGGTTGGTGGCAGCAGACCTCCTGGCCCAGGCCGAGCACGGCAGCGGGGACGAGACGGTGGTGCTCGTGACCTCCTCGAGGGCGCTGGCCTCGGAGGTCGGCCGGCGGGTCGCCGCCGGGCTCCCCTCGGTCGCCAACCCCGCCTCTGCGCGGCGGGCGCTCGCGCGCCAGGGCGCGATCGTCCTTGTGCGGGATCTCGCGGAGGCCATCGCCGCCGTCAATGCACTCGCCCCCGAGCACGTCGAGGTCATGACCCGCCGCGCGGAGGCGGTGGCGCGCCAGATCGTCGCCGGCGCCGTCTTCGTCGGCCGCTTCTCCCCGGTGGCGGTGGGTGACTACGGGATCGGGCCCAACCACGTGCTGCCGACGGGGGGATCGGCGCGCTTCGCCTCGCCGCTCTCGGTGCGCGACTTCGAGCGCCGGACGAGCGTCGTGCGGATGAGCCGGGCCGGGCTCGCCCGCGTGGCCTCGGGCGTCGTCTGCGTGGCGCGTGCGGAGGGCTTCCGCGCCCATGCCCGGAGCGTCCTCGCGCGCTTCGAGGGGGAGGCATGAGGACGGCATCGAAGAGGACGCGCCGCCGCCCGCGAGCCGCACTCGACTGCGTCAAGCCCGCCGTGCGCGCCCTCGAGGCCTACACCCTCATCGTGCAGACGGCGGCGGTGAAGCTGAACCAGAACGAGAACCCGTACGAGGTCCCGGAGGCCTTGAAGCGGCGGATCGTCGAGCGGGCGCTCGCGCGGCCCTGGGGCCGCTATCCCGCGTTCGACCCCCGGGAGCTGCGGGAGGCTCTCGCGCGCTTCTCGGGCTGGCGTGCGGATGGGATCCTCGCCGGCAACGGATCCAACGAGCTCATCGAGGCGCTGCTGCGGGTGACGATCGGGCCCCGCACCGTCGTCGTGATCCCGGAGCCGACGTTCACCCTCTACGCTCACCTGGCCGCGATCCTCGGCGGGAAGACGGTGCGGGTCCCGCTTCGGCCGGGATTCGACTACGACGCGGACGCCCTGGCGGAGGCGCAGCGGAGGACGGGCGCGGCGATGACGATCGTCTGCTCGCCCAACAACCCGACCGGCACCGTGCTCGCGCCCCCGGAGATCGAGAGGCTGTGTCGCGCCGGGGACGGCCTGGTCGTCGTCGACGAGGCCTACCACGAGTTCGCGGGGGCGACGGCGGTGCCGCTCCTCGAGCGGTGCCCCAACCTCGTGGTGCTGCGGACGTTCTCGAAGGCGATGGCGCTGGCCGGGCTGCGGATCGGGTATCTCCTCGCCGCGCCCGAGCTCGTGCGCGAGGTGAACAAGGCCCGCCTGCCCCACAACCTCAACGTCTTCTCGGAGACGGCGGCGATGGAGGCGATGCGGGAGGCCTCCGCCCTCGCGGAGGCGGTGGCTCGGATCGTGGCCGCCCGCGACCGGCTGATCGCGAGGCTGAAGGACATGCCCGGCATCCGGGCCTGGCCCTCGCGGGCGAACTTCTTCCTACTCGAGCTGCTCGCCGCCGATCCCAGGGCGGTCTTCGCTTCGCTCCACCGGCGAGGTGTGCTCGTGCGGGACATCACCGCGCAGCCCATGCTGTCGCGCTGCCTCCGGGTGAGCGTCGGGACCGAGGAGGAGAACGAGGCCTTCCTCCACGCGCTGGGATCCGCGCTGGTGGAGGCGGGGATTCTCCTGCGGCAGGGGAGGGCGTGATGCGGGCGCGCCGGGCGGCGGTCAAGAGGAAGACGCGCGAGACGGACATCGCGCTCGCGCTCAACCTGGACGGCGCGGGACGATCGAAGGTGGCGACGGGCGTCGGCTTCCTCGACCACATGCTCGCGTCTCTCGCCACGCACTCCCGGTTCGATCTCGAGCTGCGCTGCCGGGGGGACCTGCACGTCGACGCCCATCATTCGGTGGAGGACGTCGGGATCGCCCTCGGCCAGGCCCTCAAGGTCGCGCTCGGGGACAAGGCGGGGATCGCCCGCTTCGGCCACGCCTACTGCCCCCTCGACGAGGCCCTCGCGCGCTGCGTGGTCGACCTCTCCGGACGGCCCTGGCTGCATTTCGGCGTCGTCTTCCGCGCCCGGCGGATCGGTGACATGCCGACCGAGCTCTTCGAGGACTTCTTCTGGGCGCTCGCCGACCACGGTCGCCTCAACCTCCACCTCGACCTCCTCCGCGGCCGCAACAGCCATCACATCGCGGAGACGCTCTTCAAGTCATGCGCGCGGGCGCTCGCGATGGCGGTTGCGCGCGAGGCGAGGAGGACGGGCGTGCCTTCGACGAAGGGGATCCTGTGATCGCGATCGCGGACTACGGGATCGGCAACCTCGGCAGCGTGACCAAGGCCTTCCGCCACGTGGGGGCCGAAGTCGCGCTCTCCGCGGACCCGGCGGTGCTCCGCCGGGCGGACGCCCTCGTGCTGCCGGGGGACGGGGCCTTCGGGGCGACGATGGCCGAGGTGGAACGGCGGGGCTTCGTCCCCGTGCTGCGGGAGGCGGTCGACGCCGGACGGCCGATCCTCGGCATCTGCATCGGCATGCAGGTGCTGTTCGAGGAGAGCGAGGAGCACGGGCGACACCGTGGCCTGGGGCTGCTGTCCGGGCGCGTACGACGCTTCGACGGCGCGCTGCCGGTGCCGCACATGGGCTGGAACCGCCTGTGCCCGCGGCGGCCGCACCCGCTCCTCGACGGCGTCGAGGACGGGGCGCACGTCTACTTCGTTCACTCCTACTTCTGCGACGCCGCGGAGGACGTGGTCATCGCCGCCTCCGACTACGGTCGGGACTTCGCCGCGGTCGTCGCGAGGGGCGGCGTGCTCGGGGTCCAGTTCCATCCGGAGAAGAGCCAGGAGGTGGGGCTCCGGATCGTGGCCAACTTCGTCCGTCTGGTGACGGGGCGGGGGAAGGCATGATCGTCGTGCCCGCGATCGACGTGCGGCACGGCCGTGTCGTCCGCCTCCGGCAGGGGCGGCCGGGGGAGGAGACCGTCTACAGCGACGACCCGGTGGCGGTCGCGCGCCGGTGGGAGGCCGAGGGTGCCTTGCGGCTTCACGTGGTCGATCTCGACGGCGCGATCGAAGGCCGCCCGCAGGGCGGCGTCCTGTCGGCGGTGATCGCGGCGGTTGGCATCCCGATCGAGGTCGGGGGCGGCCTGCGCACCCTCGACGACGCCCGACTCTGGCGCGAGCGAGGGGCGGATCGGGTCGTCTTCGGGACCGCGGCCGTGGGGCGTCCCGAGATCGTCCGGGAGGCGGCCGCGCTCTGGCCGGAGGCAGTGGCGGTCGCGATCGACGCCCGGGACGGCACGGTGGCGGCATCCGGCTGGAGCGAGACGACGTCGCTCGACGCGGTGGAGCTGGCTCGGCGGGTGGCCGGTCTCGGGGTCCGGCGCGTCCAGTACACCGACATCGGGCGGGACGGGACGCTCGCCGGCCCCAACCTCGCCGCCGTCGAGCGGGTGGGCCGAACGTCCGGCCTCCGCGTCAGCGCCGCCGGGGGCGTTGCCACTCTCGACGACCTCCGCCGTCTCGCCGCCCTCGCCCTGGTCGGCGTCGACGAGGTCGTCGTGGGCAAGGCGCTCTACGAAGGGTGCTTCACGCTGGCCGCGGCCCGGGAGGCAGTCGCCGAGGTGGTCCCATCGGGCGGGTCGGGAGGCCGTTGATGCTCGCCAAGCGCCTCGTCCCCTGCCTCGACGTGGACCACGGTCGCGTGGTCAAGGGCGTGCGCTTCGTCGCGCTGCGCGACGCGGGGGACCCCGTGAGCTGCGCGGCGCGCTACGATGCGGAGGGGGCGGACGAGCTCGTGTTCCTGGACATCACCGCCTCCTCCGACGCCCGGCCCATCGTGATCGAGATGGTGCGCCGCGTGGCGGACGCGGTCTTCCTCCCCTTCGCCGTCGGGGGCGGGGTCCGTTCGGTGGCGGACGCGGAGGCGCTGCTGCGCGCGGGGGCGGACAAGGTGGCGGTGAACACGGCCGCGGTCGAAGCCCCGGCGCTCCTGAGTGCGATCGCCGCCCGCTTCGGCTCGCAGGCGGTCGTCCTCGCCATAGACGCGCGGAGGGACGGGCGCGGTGGCTTCGAGGTGCACGTCCACGGCGGGAGGACGCCCACCGGGCGCGATGCCGTCGCCTGGGCCCGGGAGGGGGCCGAGCGCGGGGCGGGCGAGATCCTGCTCACGAGCATGGACCGTGACGGGACGAAGGACGGGTTCGACTTGCCACTCACGCGCGCGGTCGTGGAGGCGGTGCCGGTGCCGGTCGTGGCCTCGGGCGGCTGCGGCACCGTCGCGCACATGGCGGAGGTGCTGGGCGAAGCCGGCGCGAGCGCGGCCCTTGCCGCCTCCGTCTTCCACTTCGGCGAGATCCGCATCCCGGAAGCCAAGGCGGAGCTGCTCCGCGCCGGGATCGAGGTCCGCCCGCCGCGCGCTCTTGGCTCGCGGACGGCGGTGGAGGCGTAGGCATGCCCTCTTGTCTCCTCGGCAGCCGTCGAACCGCGAGCGGTTGGTGGGCGCGCCGGGCACCCCGCTGCGGGCGACTCGCAGGACACAGGTCGGTGTCGGAGCCCTGCTCGCGCGATCGCGGGGGCCCGCCCGTCGCGCCCGCGGGACAGCCCGGGATGTCCCTGCTCGCGCGATCGCGGGGGCCCTGGCGCCCCCTCCGCAGTCCGTCTTGCGGCCAGACAGGCGGGGAGCCAGCGAGGCACCCGGAGCGCGGGCGTCGGTCGGTGCATTTCGGTCGCGTCAGGCCCGACCGTCGAGCGAGCGCGCGAAGAGTGCGCACCTCTTTTGAGGCCGCGCGCGAGCGTCCCGCGCGGAGGGTGACCTCGCTGCGCCCCCGACTGGGGGCTCTGCAAACAGGAAGGCGGCGATGACGACGCCGAAGGTCGCGATCCCCGAGGGGCTCGCCTTCGATGCGAGCGGGCTGATCCCCGTCGCCGTCCAGGACCGTGCGAGCGGGGACCTGCTGATGCTGGCCTGGGCCAACGCGGAGGCGCTCGCCCGGACGGCGGAGACGGGTCTCGCCCACTTCTGGAGCCGCAGCCGCCGGGCGATCTGGCGCAAGGGCGAGA